>ERZ1034363.502-NODE-502-length-26771-cov-3.103844_pt1 | contig 26771 bp, 27 predicted proteins | sample MGYA00520616_ERZ1034363 | MGnify/ENA primary metagenome ERZ1034363 (study PRJEB33736, sample SAMEA104284506) | Azolla filiculoides | biome: Urban; feature: Water surface; material: Ditch water | place: Netherlands | collected 2015-10-28 | depth 0-0.1 m ... | reverse complement strand
TCCGGATTGCGTGCCTTGCAGGTATATCTACCATGCAGAATAAGCCAATGGTGAGCATCCATTAAAAACTCTTTTGGTACACGCTTCAGTAGTTGCTCTTCAACCTTCACTACATCTTTACCAGGTGCCAATCCAGTGCGATTGGAGACTCTGAAGATATGTGTATCAACTGCCATAGTGGGTTGGCCAAACGCGGTATTGAGAATGACGTTTGCAGTTTTTCTGCCAACACCAGGTAGCGCTTCTAAGTCCTCACGATTTTGCGGCACTTCGCTGTGATGTTTTTCAATGAGTAGTCGGCAGGTCTCTTGAATATGCTTGCCTTTGGAGTTAAATAAGCCAATGTGCTGAATGAATGGCTTAACACCTTCTTCACCCAGATCTAACAGTGCTTGAGGCGTATTGGCAATCTTAAATAACTGGCGAGTACCTTTGTTTACTGAAATATCAGTCGCTTGTGCTGATAGCAACACTGCAATGAGTAATTCAAATGGGGAGCTGTATTCCAACTCGGTTTCTGGGTGGGGATTGTTTTCCCTGAGTAATTCAAAAAAGGCCTGACGCTTTTCGAGATTCATCATTTCTTTTGCTGAGCTCTCGCAATGGCAGCGGCAATGATGGCGCGCTTTCGTTCTTGTTCTTTTAAAGCCGCTTCAGAATCTGGGCTCTCGGCGTTGACTGCTACTAATTTAGCGGCTGCTTTTTTTGCCAGTCGTTCATCATTGTCGCGTTGCTCGCGATCGAGTCGGACATCGCGCGCTTCATAACGTGAGCGTGCCAGCTGAGCTAATTCCGGGGACCAAGCATCCCAGCCTGAATCATTGCCAGTGACATCAATCATGGTGATGCAATCTACAGGGCAGGGGGGTATGCACAGATCGCAACCCGTGCACCAATTACTCAAGACCACGTGCATTTGCTTTGAGGCCCCCACAATCGCATCTACAGGACAAGCCTGAATACATAGGGTGCATCCAATGCATGTCTTAGGGTCGATCACTGCAACTGGTCTAGGGCGCTCTACGCCGCACTCAGGATCGATCGTAGGATGCAACTCAAAAGCATCTTGAGGGAAGATGGGCGCTAAGATGGCGCTAAGCCTTTGAATGCCCTCTACGCCCCCAGGAGGACAGCGATTGGGCAAGACCTCGCCCGTTGCCATTGCCTCTGCATAGGCGCGGCAATCAGGGTAGCTGCATTTAGTACATTGGGTTTGAGGTAGAGCATCCTCAAGACGATTAGCAAGCTCTTTCGTCTGCTTGATGTCCATTGCAATTGACGAGCCCTAAAACTAGAAGCGCGACCCTAAAGTCGCGCCGCCAGTTTATGCAGCTTTCTTAGTTCCCAGCTTTGGGGGTCGAGCTTTTGTTTGCTTCCGAACACCTTGGTGCTCACGAATAAACGATTTAATTTTTGGATAGACCTTCTCACGCCAACGACGGCCAGAGAAGATGCCATAGTGACCGGCACCAGCAACTTCGTAATGGTCTTTATCGGTTTTTGGAATGCCAGCACACAATGCATGTGCTGAGCGGGTTTGTCCGCTACCAGAGATATCGTCCAACTCACCTTCAACCGTGAGAAGCGCAGTCTTCTTAATATCTTGTGGCTTAACTAGATCGCCCGCAACTGTCCAAGTGCCATTTGGCAATGAATAATCTTGGAAAACAGTCTTAATGGTGTCTAAGTAAAACTTCGCATCCATATCAAGTACTGCGTTGTACTCATCATAAAAACGAATATGCGCTTCAGCATCCTGCTCATCGCCACGTACTAAGTTTTGGAAGTAATCCCAGTGTGACTGCAGGTGGTTCTGCGGGTTCATGGCAATAAAGCCAGTGTGTTGCAAGAAGCCTGGATATACCTTACGGCCAGCACCTGGGTAGCTTGGCGGTACTTTGTAAATTACATGGCTTTCAAACCAATCGTAAGACTTTTGATCAGCCAAATTATTGACGGCAGTCGGTGATTTGCGTGCATCAATTGGGCCGCCCATCATGATCATGGAGGCTGGTGTTTTTTCTCCGGCAGAAGCCATCAAGGAGATTGCGCCCAATGTAGGAACTGTTGGTTGACATACGGAGATCACATGCAAATCATCTGCACCAATAGCGCGAATGAAATCTTGTACATAGTGAACGTAGTCATCAAGACCAAAATCGCCAGCATCTGCTGGAACAATGCGTGCATCGATCCAGTCAGTAATGTAAACCTTGTGATCTTGCAAAAGGGTGCGCACAGTGTCACGCAATAGCGTGGAGTGATGTCCGGATAGCGGAGCAACCACTAAAACTACTGGATCATCTTTGAGTTTCTTAATGACATCAAGATCATCAGAGAAGCGCTTGAAGCGAATCAGATTACAAAATGGTTTGGCTACGATAGTTCTTTCATGGATCGCTACTTCGCGACCATGCGCTTGCACAGAGCGAATGCCAAATTCTGGTTTTTTATAGTCTTTACCTAGGCGGTATAAAAGCTCATAGCTAGCAGCTAAGCGATCTGAACCTGGAACCTTTGATGCAGGGTTGGAAGCATTAATAAATGCTTCTGATGCTGCTCGAGCCCATGAGCTTACTGGTTGAAGTAAAGCTTTTTGAAATTCATGTAACTGATATAGCATGTTGCCTCCTGATAATGCAGTGTAACCGGTTATTACGGGCTTTTACGCCAATACGCGGGCTATTGCTTGAGCTACCTTATCAATATTTTTGGTATTGAGAGCAGCCACACAAATACGGCCGGTAGAGAGGGCATAAATGCCATCTTCCTTTTGTAAACGCTCTACTTGCTCAGCACTTAAGCCTGAGTAAGAGAACATGCCACGCTGAGCTTCAATAAAAGCAAAGTCTTGCTTTACGCCAGCCGCGGCGAGTTTTTGTACCAGTCCTTGACGCATTGCTTTAATACGATCACGCATCTCAGCCAATTCATCTTCCCAAAGCTTTCTCAGTTCTGGTGAATTCAGAACGGCAGCTGCAATCGCAGCGCCATGAGTTGGAGGATTGGAATAGTTGGTACGAATCACACGCTTTAATTGAGACAGCACGCGAGTAGATTCATCTTTGCTTTGTGTCACGATGGACAAAGCACCAACGCGCTCACCATAGAGTGAGAATGATTTTGAGAATGAACTCGATACAAAGAAAGACATGCCAGACTCAGCAAACAAGCGCACTGCAATGCCGTCTTGTTCAATACCAGCAGCAAAGCCTTGGTAAGCCATATCTAAAAAAGGAATCAATTGTTTTGCTTTGCAGATCTCAATCACCTGACGCCACTGCGCTTCAGTAATATCAGCACCGGTTGGGTTGTGACAGCAAGCGTGTAACAAGACGGTAGTGAACTTTGGGAAAGACTCCAAGGACTTCACCATGCCATCAAAATCAACGCCACGAGTTTTACCGTCGAAGTAGGTGTACTCAACAACTTCAAATCCTGCGGATTCAAAAATACCGCGGTGGTTTTCCCAAGTAGGGTTGCTAATTGCGCAAGGGGCATTCAAATTAAGACGCTTGATAAAGTCTGCGCCAACGCGCAACGCACCAGTTCCACCAAGGCATTCTGCTGTTACAACGCGACCATCTTTAATGAGGGAAGAGTCAGCTCCAAACAATAGATTCTGTACTGCGCTGTTGTAAGGATTAGGGCCTTCAATTGGAATGTAGCTACGTGGTGAATGCTTTGCAACGATCGCCTCTTCCGCTTTGATAACCGCTTTCAAAAGTGGCACCTTGCCTTCGTCGGTGTAATACACGCCAACACCTAAGTTGACCTTGTCAGCACGTTGATCGGCGACATAGGCTTCTGTAAGGCCAAAAATAGGGTCTTTAGGGGCTAGCTGGACTGAAGTAAAAAGGTTCATTTGAGGGTCAAAAATGGGTGGTAAAAGTGTTTAAAGTGGGTATTTCAGGGTTAATTGACGTTAAATTCAGTTAAATTTACTTTAAATGACTGTTTTTGAAGCTAGATTCAACTATTTCCAAATAAAAACGGCAAAATCAACGTTTGTACAAAATTCGCTGTGAACTAAAAGTCACAGGTGAAATGATAGCTGAGATGCCCCCTAAGTTGCCTAAAACTTCCTCAAATTCCAAAGTTGCCGAAAGCAAGAAAAGCCCTGTGGCCGATCCTTTGGGCGAGGTAGGCCATGACCTGGATCCAGCTAAGTTCGTTTCCTTCCCAGATTCGCCATTTCAGCTCTATCAGCCGTTTCCGCCCGCAGGGGATCAACCGGCTGCAATTGATGCTCTAGTGGCTGGAATTGAGGATGGATTGACCTTTCAGACCCTTTTAGGGGTCACTGGCTCGGGCAAAACTTTCACGATGGCCAATGTGATTGCCAGAACTGGTCGTCCAGCCATCATTTTTGCCCCGAATAAGACCCTAGCCGCCCAGCTCTATAGTGAATTTCGGGAGTTTTTCCCCAAAAATGCGGTGGAGTACTTCGTTAGTTACTACGACTACTACCAGCCAGAGGCCTATGTCCCGACGCGGGATTTGTTCATTGAGAAAGATTCATCAATCAATGAGCATATTGAGCAAATGCGACTGTCCGCTACCAAGAGCTTATTGGAGAGGCGTGATGTCATCATCGTAGCCACTGTCTCCGCAATTTACGGTATTGGTAATCCAGGCGACTATCACAGCATGGTGATGACTTTGCGTCCTGGTGACAAGATGAGTCAGCGCGATATTTTGATGCGCTTAATTGCGATGCAGTATGACCGCAACGAAACCGATTTCAAGCGCGGTGTTTTTAGAGTGCGGGGCGACACGATTGATATCTTCCCGGCTGAGCATAATGAGTTGGCTGTGCGAGTTGAGCTTTTTGATGATGTCATCGAGAGCTTGCAATTCTTTGATCCCCTTACCGGAAGAATTCGTCAGAAAATTCCCCGCTTTACTGTCTACCCGAGTTCGCATTACGTTACGCCGCGCGATACAGTTCTTAAAGCGATTGAAACGATTAAGGCAGAGTTACGTATTCGCTTGGATGAATTCGTTAAAGATGGCAAGTTAGTTGAAGCACAACGTCTAGAGCAGCGCACTCGCTTTGATTTAGAGATGCTCAATGAATTGGGATTCTGCAAAGGTATTGAGAACTACTCCCGCCACCTCTCTGGCGCTATGCCTGGTGAGGCTCCGCCTACCTTGGTGGACTATCTACCCAACGATGCATTGATGTTCTTAGATGAGAGCCACGTTCTCATCGGACAGCTCAATGCCATGTACAACGGCGATAAATCTCGCAAACATACTTTGGTGGAGTTTGGTTTCCGTTTACCGTCAGCCATGGATAACCGACCACTCAAATTCACTGAGTTTGAAACCAAGATGCGTCAAACCGTTTTTGTTTCTGCAACACCAGCTGATTACGAAAATACGCACACCGGACAAGTGGTGGAGCAAGTAGCTAGACCAACCGGTTTAGTGGATCCAGAAATTGAAGTATTGCCTGCAAGTACACAAGTAGATGATTTGCTGAATCAGATTCATGAGCGAGTCAAAGTGCATGAGCGCGTTTTAGTAACGGTATTAACAAAACGTATGGCCGAGCAGTTGACTGACTACTTATCGGATAACGGCGTGAAGGTGCGTTACGTCCATTCGGATATTGATACTGTAGAGCGCGTCGAAATTCTGCGTGACTTACGTCTAGGTGTCTTTGATGTGCTGGTGGGTATTAATTTATTACGTGAGGGTCTGGATATTCCAGAGGTTTCACTAGTTGCTATTTTGGATGCGGATAAAGAGGGCTTCCTACGCTCAGAGCGTAGCTTGATTCAGACGATTGGTAGGGCGGCACGAAACGTCAAAGGCAAGGCAATTTTGTATGCCGACCGCATTACCGATTCTATGAAGCGGGCAATGGGGGAGACTGAGCGTCGCCGAACCAAACAAATTGCATTTAATAAGGCGAATGGGATTGAGCCGCGAGGCGTCAAGAAGCGCATTAAAGACATTATTGATGGGGTCTACGACGTCAAGGAGAAGCGCTCTGAGATGCAGGTGGAGCAGGAGCGGGCTCGCTATGAGGATATGAGCGAGAAGGACCTGGCGGGCGAAATCAAGCGTTTGGAGAAGCAAATGAACTCTGAGGCTAAGAATTTAGAGTTTGAAAAGGCTGCAGCCACCCGCGATCGCCTGACGAAGGTGAAGGAAATGGCCTTTGGGGCGCGATCTAGGGATGCTGTTTAATCCTGAGCAGATTAGTGGGGTATATGGTAAAGTTGAGCGGAATGGTCGGGTATTACCCGCCCGACTGTTAGCTGTCCATAACAATCCATTACCAAGGTGACATATGAGACTTACAACCAAAGGCCGTTTTGCAGTAACCGCAATGATCGATTTAGCCCTGCGTGAAACGCACGGGCCTGTAACTTTGGCTGGAATTAGCCAAAGACAGAAGATTTCCCTGTCTTACTTAGAGCAGTTGTTCGGCAAATTACGCCGTTTCAATATTGTTGAAAGCACTCGTGGTCCTGGCGGTGGTTACACCCTAGCCCGCAAGTCAGAAGAAATTAGTGTGGCCGACATCATTGTGGCTGTGGATGAGCCTCTAGATGCAACCCAATGTGGTGGCAAGGGCAATTGCCATAGTGATGAAGAAAACCATGGTCGTTGTATGACGCATGATCTGTGGTCAAACCTGAATGCCAAGATGGTGGAGTACCTGAGTTCCGTGTCATTGCGTGACTTAGTACAACAGCAATCTGGACGTGGAATCGTATTGCACGATTTGCGCCCAAAGAAAATCAAGACTGAAAGTGCCAAGGCAGAAAAGCCGGCATCAGCAGTCGCCGCAGCAAAGGAAGTCGCTCCGAAGCGACCTCTAGTGAATTCTGTTTTTAACCTGGCTCAGCAAAGTTAAGAGATTAGCTTCTTAGCCAATTACTCGATAAGTAAAAAATGAACGCACCACAAGACATTCCTCAACAGCCGATACCGATGTTTAGTCCTAAGCACTTCCCGGTGTATATGGATTACTCAGCTACCACGCCGATTGATCCGCGTGTAGTGGATAAGATGTTGCCTTACTTGCGTGAGCAGTTTGGTAATGCGGCATCTCGAAGCCATGCCTACGGTTGGGCTGCAGAAGAGGCGGTTGAGTGGGCGCGTTCAGAAGTTGCTCAGTTAGTTCATGCAGATCCAAGAGAGATCGTATTTACTAGTGGTGCAACTGAAAGTATTAACTTGGCACTCAAAGGTGCTGCCCATTTTTATAAAGATCGCGGTAATCACATCATTACCGTGAAGACTGAGCACAAGGCAACTTTAGATACATGTCGCGAGCTTGAGCGCGAAGGTTACGAAGTCACTTACTTAGATGTATTACCGGATGGCTTGATTGATTTTGCTCAGCTTGAAGCAGCCATGAAGCCTGGCACGATTTTGGCATCAGTGATGTATGTGAATAACGAGATTGGCGTTGTGCAAGATATTCCACGTATTGGCGAATTGTGCCGTTCCCGTGGCGTAATTTTCCATGTAGATGCGGCACAAGCTACGGGCAAAGTCGAAATCGACTTAGAGAAAATCAAAGTCGATTTAATGAGTTTTTCTGCTCACAAGACTTATGGTCCAAAAGGTATCGGCGCCTTGTTTGTTCGTCGCAAACCCCGTATTCGTATTGAGGCACAGATTCATGGCGGTGGTCATGAGCGCGGTATGCGTTCTGGAACATTGGCTGTTCACCAAATCGTTGGCATGGGTGAAGCTTTCCGTATTGCCCGTGTTGAAATGGTTGAAGAGAATGCTCGCATTCGTGCATTGCGCGATCGCTTGTTGACTGGCCTGAAGGATATTGAAGAGGTTTATGTGAATGGTGATATGGATCACCGTGTTCCACACAACCTCAATATCAGCTTTAACTATGTTGAAGGTGAGTCCATGTTGATGGCATTGAAAGATTTGGCCATCTCTTCTGGTTCTGCATGTACTTCTGCATCCTTAGAGCCATCCTATGTACTGCGCGCACTGGGTCGCAATGATGAATTGGCGCACAGCTCAATTCGCTTTACCTTGGGTCGCTTTACAACAGAACAAGAAGTTGATTTCACAATCAAGTTGGTGAAAGAGAAGATTGCGAAGTTGCGCGAACTCTCACCACTTTGGGAAATGTTTAAAGATGGTATTGATCTCAGCACCATCCAGTGGGCAGCGCACTAAATAAGATAAAAGAAATAACGAGGAAATATCATGGCATATAGCGACAAAGTAATCGATCATTATGAAAACCCCCGCAACGTGGGCTCTTTTGAAAAGGGTGATGACCAGGTAGGTACTGGTATGGTTGGCGCGCCTGCATGCGGCGACGTCATGAAGTTACAGATCCGTGTAAATGATCAGGGCGTGATTGAAGATGCTAAGTTCAAGACCTATGGTTGCGGCTCTGCAATTGCTTCATCTTCTTTGGTAACCGAGTGGGTTAAAGGTAAAACTTTGGATCAAGCTTTGGAAATTAAGAACTCCTTAATTGCCGAAGAGTTGGCTTTGCCACCTGTAAAAATTCACTGCTCAATTTTGGCGGAAGACGCTATTAAGGCGGCAGTGGCTGATTACAAAGAAAAGCATCCAGCCAAGTAAAGATAAAGAGGCTTTCATCATGGCAATTACCTTAACTGACAAAGCGGCAAAACACGTTCAGCGCAATTTAGATAAGCGTGGAAAAGGTTGTGGCTTGCGCCTAGGCGTCCGTACGACTGGTTGCTCTGGCTTAGCCTATCAGCTGGAGTATGTGGATGAAGCCGCTCCCGAAGATACGCAGTTTGAATCTAACGGCATTACGATCTTTGTTGATCCGAAGAGCTTGGCTTATTTAGATGGCACCGAATTGGATTTTGTTCGCGAAGGCCTCAACGAAGGCTTTAAATTCCAGAATCCGAACGTAAAAGATGAGTGTGGTTGTGGTGAATCCTTCCGCGTCTGACGATTACTTTCGTTTCTTTGGTTTAGAGCAGAAATTCAATCTTGATTTGCCTGCATTGGATCAGGCGTATCTAGCGATTCAAAAAGAAGTACATCCAGACCGTCATGCTCGTGGAAGCGATACTGAGCAACGTCTAGCTATGCAAATGGCTACATTGGCCAATACGGCTTTTCAAACCCTCAAGAATCCTATTCAGCGCGGCCTTTATCTTTGTCAGCTCCATGGAGTAGATGCTCGCCTAGAAACCAATACTGCTATGCCGGCCGCTTTCCTCATGAAGCAAATGGAATGGCGTGAGAGTCTTGAGGATCAAGACGAGGACCTTGGGGCTCTGGAAGCTTTGGCCGAAGAGGTTGATCAATCCAAGCGCGATACCTTGGTGGAGATTACGCAAGCTATCGATGGCGCCAAGAACTATGAGCGTGCTGCTGAGTTGCTCAGAGGCCTTCTATTTATAGATAAGTTTGCGCTCGAGCTAGATGATGCTATCTCAGCCTTGGTATAGCTTTAAACTCTAGTCCCCATGGCCTTATTACAAATCTCCGAACCTGGTAAATCACTTGCTCCGCATCAACGTCGGATTGCGGTGGGTATTGATCTAGGCACCACCAATTCCTTAGTGGCGATTGTGCGGGATGCTTTGCCTAAGGTCCTGCCAGATTCTGAAGGGCGAGAGCTGCTTCCTTCAGTGGTGCGTTACTTGCCGAATGGCAGAACGCAAGCTGGCTTTGAGGCCATTGAAAGTATTGTTTCAGATCCCAAGAACACCATTGTTTCTGTAAAGCGTTTTATGGGTCGCGGCATTGTTGATGTAGAGAATATTGAGAGCACCCCTTACGACTTTGTTGATGAGCCCGGCATGTTGAAGTTAAGAACCGTGGCTGGCGACAAGAGTCCTATCGAAGTCTCAGCAGAAATTCTGGCGCGCTTACGTCAGTTAGCCGAAGACTCGGTAAATGATGACATCGTTGGTGCAGTGATTACGGTGCCCGCTTATTTTGATGATGCTCAACGTCAAGCTACTAAAGATGCTGCTAAGTTAGCCGGTATAGAGGTTTTGCGTTTACTCAATGAGCCTACAGCTGCTGCGATTGCTTACGGTTTAGATAATGCCTCTGAAGGCATCTATGCTGTTTATGACTTGGGTGGCGGCACTTTTGATATCTCCATTCTGCGTATGAGCAGGGGCGTATTTGAAGTGCTTTCTACTGGTGGTGACTCTGCCTTAGGTGGTGATGACTTTGATCATCGTCTCTATTGCTGGGTGATTGAGCAAGCCAAGCTTCCACCACTCTCGATTCAGGATCATCGCAAGTTGTTGCTCTCCTGCAAGCATGCAAAAGAACAATTGAGTCACAACCCATTAGCCCGTGTTCACGAAACACTCACTGATGGCACTGTAGTGAACGTCGGAATCAGCCAAGCCCAGTTCTTTGAGATTACTCAGAACCTGATTAATAAAACACTAGTGGCCGTAAAAAAGGCTTTGCGTGATGCTGGCCTAAAGGCGGATGAAGTCAAAGGCGTCGTGATGGTGGGTGGGGCAACGCGTATGCCTCATGTTCAGCGTGCGGTTGGCGAACTCTTCGGTACTAAGCCATTAAACAACCTCAATCCAGATCAAGTAGTGGCCTTGGGTGCCGCCATGCAGGCAGACCTGCTGGCCGGCAATCAAAGCAAAGACGATGAGTGGCTGCTCTTGGATGTCATTCCGCTTTCCCTTGGTATTGAAACCATGGGCGGCTTGGTGGAAAAAATTATTCCGCGCAATACGCCGATTCCAGTTGCACGTGCCCAGGATTTCACGACCTTTAAAGATGGTCAAACAGCATTAGCAATTCAGGTGGTGCAGGGTGAGCGTGAGTTAGCGCAAGATTGCCGTTCTCTAGGTAAGTTTGAATTGCGTGGCATTCCACCGATGGCTGCTGGTGCTGCGCGTATTCGGGTGACATTCCAGGTGGATGCGGATGGTCTACTTTCAGTTAGCGCAACAGAGCAGGGTTCTGGTGTGCAGGCCTCGATTGATATCAAACCTTCTTATGGTTTGACTGATGCTGAGATTGCTCGCATGCTGCAAGACGGCTTTGCTTCTGCCAAGGTGGATCTCTTAGCTAGATCTTTGCGTGAAGAGCAGGTTAATGCACAGCGACTATTAGATGCTGTGCAAACTGCATTGGATTCTGATCGTAGCTTGCTGAATGCTGAGGAACAAGCCGTTGTGGATCTGGAGATGGCTGCTCTGCAAAAGATTCTGACAGAAGAAACCGATAGCGCTGTCTTAAGAAAAGCGGTGGATCATGCTGCCAAGGCTACCGATGAGTTCGCTCAGAAGCGCATGAACGCCAGTATTCAGAAGGCTTTGGCTGGCAAGAACGTTGCAGAAATTTAATAAAAGAAAATTACTAAGATGACCCAGATCGTTGTTCTACCCCATAGTGAATACTGCCCCGAAGGTGCAGTAGTTGAAGTAACCCCCGGCACTTCTATTTGTGAAGCGCTTCTAGAAAACAATATTCCGATTGAGCATGCCTGCGATATGGTTTGTGCTTGCACTACCTGTCACGTCATTGTGAAAGAGGGTTATCAGAGCCTCAATGAGCCTGATGAGAACGAAGAAGATTTGCTTGATCGCGCATGGGGTCTTAATCCCCAGTCTCGCTTATCCTGCCAGGCAATTGTTGCCCGCGAAGACTTAGTAATTGAGATCCCGAAATACTCAATCAATCACGCCAAAGAAAATCACTAATTGCTTTCAAGATACGGATAAAGAAAAAGCCACCCCTGGGGTGGCTTTTTTAATGCCGGATCGCATGATCAAGCGTTCTAAGAGCAATGCATTATTTTCCGCAAGGAAATACACCCTCTAAAAACTTCAACATAGTTTCTGCTGCTGGTTTTGGTCCATTAGATGGGTTTGCATTTGCCCAAGCAATGTACTCGTCTACTACTTGAATGCGCGATGGAGCAGGTTGCTTTACGCAAATCTTGCTAGGCGCAGTTTTTGGATTGCGTGTTGCAAGGTAGGTGTCATAAACCGCTTGACCGTAAATTTGGCAAGTTACGTTTGTGCTTCCGTCACCTTTGCAGTATTGCAATAGCTCATCAGTAGTTGTTGCGTTAGCTGCTTGCATGCTAGTGGCCATTCCGAAGGCTAGGGTAGCGGCAATTAAAAATTTCTTCATGTTCATTCCTTTAATCAATTTTATATATGTCAATGTAGATGGATATGGGTGACTAGCGGCGACCGCGGAAACCACCACCGCCACCACCAAAGCCACCACCGCGGTTGCCACCACCAAAGTGCTCGCCACCGCCATCAAAGCGCGCACTGCGAGTATCACCAAAGCCGCCACCACCACCAAATCGATCGCCACCGCCGGATGATCTTTCTGGAGCGCGATCACCACCAAAATTACCACCGCGGTCAGCGCTACTTCTGTCGCCTGTTCGATCGGCGCCTGCACGATTACCCGCACGATCACCACTCATATTGCCAGCGCGATCCCCAGAGCGGTTATTGCCTAAGTCGCCACGCTGTAAGTTCTGGCGTAATTGATCACGTTCAGCATCACGACTCGCATTGGCTCCGGCACCACCACCAAGATTGGCGTTACGGCGTTGTTGATCAGGCTTCCAGTCACTAGAGCCACCATTACGATTGCCGTTCCAGTTGTTGTTAGTATTCTTGTTAAAGTTGTTGAAGTTATTGTTATTTACGGTCAATGATCCGCCGCCGTAACCGCCGCCCCAGTGGCAACCACCCCAAAGAGCTGCGCCAACCGCCATACCAACACCAAAGGAGAGGAGTGCTGTACCGGCTACATATCCAGGTGGATAGTATGCGTATGGAGGATATGCTGGATAAGCCCATGCACCGTAAACAACGGTTGGGTTATAAGTGGGAACATAGACTACTTGTGGGTTAGCAGGCTCAATGATGATGGTCTGACTGCTACCACTACCTTGTGTTGTCACCGTCTGTTGTGAATTCGATTGCAGGGATCCAGCTTGTTTAGCTTTTGCGCGCAATGCTTGAATCGCACTCATGGTTTCAGATTGCTGCGCCAAAACCGCATTGCCAAGTTGCTGTGTCCAGCTCAACTGGGAGCCCATCATCTCTAGCACTGGTGGAAATGACACGAGGGACTTCACGCTCGCATCCCAGGTCTGTTGCTGAAGTGCTTGATTGAGGGCATCACCCTTGAGCTTGCTATTAGCCTTGGCCCAGTTCGATGCCTCTCCAACCTCTAATGGATAGGTGGCAGCCATCAATACTTGCGATACAAGTGCGTCCGGATAAAGTGCAATCGGCGCTACCAGAGCCTCTAATTGCGCTTGAGACAGCTTGGCTGCTTGTTGTTGGCTAGAGTTCTGGGCATATGCCACAGGAGCTGCCGCAGGAATGATGAGTGCAGCCGTAAGTAGGCTTGCTATTAAACGAGATGGAATACCCATCTTCTTTGTCGCCGACATTGGCACCCCTTTTTCTAGGTTGAATATGCTTTGATTTTACAGAATGGCACAAATCCTGAGATATGCACCAAATTGAAGCATAACGCACTTAAAGTAGGCGAGCTAATAATTGGGATGAAGGTCAGAGGAATAATATGAACTTGTTGTTCATTCTTTAGTAGTACCTCCATAGATTTTCTTTCAAGCCACCCTACGGGGTGGTTTTTCTTTATATCTTGACGGTCGGCAATTTTCCTGGGGGAGTGGGGAACTAGAATTCAGCTCTCAATGCTTAAGTTAATCAAAAATTATTTCCCGGGCCTCATGGTTTGCTTGATCATTGCCATGTCAACCAGCTTCCTTTCCGAGAATTATGGTGGGCCGCAACTCTTGTATGCATTGTTGATTGGCCTATCCCTACATTTTTTATATCTGAATGAAACAGTAAAGCCGGGAATTGATTTTTGCGCCAAAACAGTTTTACGTTTGGGTGTTGCGTTCTTGGGTATCCGCGTTACATTTTCTGATATTGGTGCAATCGGTTTAAGTACCGGGCTCATGGTGATTTTTGCAGTTGGCGCTACAGTGTGTCTCGGATACTTCCTTGCTAAATTGCTGAAGCTATCTCCTGACTTCGGCTTGATCGCAGGTGGATCTGTTGGTATTTGTGGTGCATCTGCAGCTTTGGCCGTTGCCTCTGTGTTGCCAAAAACAAAAGAGAATGAGCGCTTTACTTTACTGGTGGTTGTTGGGGTAACTGTTCTCTCTACAGCCGCAATGGTCGTCTATCCATTTACTCTACAGCTACTTGGTATTGCTGATTTACCTGCAGGCATCTTTTTAGGGGCAACCGTTCATGATGTGGCTCAGGTAGTTGCCGCAGGTATGTTGTTTGGTCCTGAGGCGGGGGATGTGGCGACAGTCGTTAAGTTGTTCCGAGTTGCACTGTTATTGCCAGTGGTTCTATTTATTTCCATTTTCTTTGGCGCTGAAAAATCATCTCAACGCTTAGGTTGGGGAAGTTTGCGTCTGATACCAACATTCTTACTGGGATTTGTCGCCTTATCAGTCGTTGCATCCATGCAGATTTTGCCAGGCTCCGTAACCCATTCCATTGGCGGTATATCCCGCTGGATGTTAGTGATTGCAATAGCCGCTGCTGGACTAAAAACAAACTTTCAGGAGTTGGCTAAGCTGGGTTGGCAGCCGGTTGTTATGCTGGTTGTTGAGACTCTATTCATCGCCGCCATCGGACTATTCTTTATTCTCAAAATGACCTAGCTTGGACTAAGCGATGGCCTCTCGAATCATTCCGGCTGCAACAGTATGGTTTGTGGCTTCATCAATGAGGATAAATGCACCAGTGCGTTGAGATTGATTAAACAAGTCAGCAACAATGGGTTTTTGCAGCACAAAGGATACGCGACCGATTTCATTTGCTTTTAGTGGATGGGTTTCTAGTGCATGAGAAAGTGTTTGTACATCTAGCACCTGCTCAATTACTTTTACCTTGGCGCCAATCGTATTGGTAGTGTGACGCAAAGCATACTTCCGACTTAAGGAGAGTGGTTCGGTATCAAGCCAGCAAAGATCAGCAGAGATCTGCTTGCTGAGTGTTGGTGGATTGGCATCTTCAGCGCTGATAAATAAGCAACCTCTAGAAACATCGATATCTTCAGCCAGGCTAATCGCTGCGGATTCACCTGTTTGAGCGGACTCGACCTCGTTGCTAGTATGTTCGCGATTTGAGCGATTGCCTAAGTAGATCTTCGAAACAGTTGCCTCGCGATTCTCGGGTAGAACTTTAATTTTTTGACCCACTCGAATACTGCCGGACTCAATTTGACCTAGGTAGCCGCGGAAGTCATCGGAAGCGCTGCCATCCTGACGGGCAACATATTGCACTGGAAAGCGTAATCCAGTTTTTTCTGATTGAGGGCTGGTATCCAGGCTCTCAAGCCACTGAAGTAATGTAGGGCCCTTGTACCAAGGCGTATCTTTGCTAGGCGTGACAACGTTGGCGCCGAGTAGAGCAGACATCGGAATCAAAGTGGGTTCAGATAAGCCAATTTTTTTGCACAAGTCTTCAATTGCTATTTTGATGGTGTTGAAAACAGCCTCATCAAAATTGAGCAAGTCCATTTTGTTCACAGCAAAAACAACATGGCGCAGACCTAGTAAATGCACAATTGCGGCATGTCGTTTAGTTTGAGCCAATAAAGTGGCGGGAGTGGTATTGAGATCTACTCGAGTAGCATCGACCAAAATCACTGCAACATCGGATTGAGATGCGCCCGTAACTAGATTTCGCGTGTATTGCTCGTGACCCGGAGCGTCAGCCACAATAAACTTCCGCTTAGGCGTAGAAAAATAGCGATAAGCCACATCGATAGTGATGCCTTGTTCACGTTCAGCCTCTAGTCCATCAGTCAGTAGCGCCAAGTCAACGCCTGCATCAGAGGATGTAACGCGTGCATGTTTTGTTTTGGATAAAGACTCAAGCTGATCAACCAAGATGGACTTGGTGTCATATAGCAATCGACCAATTAGCGTGCTCTTGCCATCATCTACGCTGCCAGCAGTGATGAAGCGGACTACATTTTGGTTTTGATTTTGATTGGTAGTCATTAGAAGTAGCCTTCTTTCTTGCGGCGCTCCATAGAGGCCTCATTAGTTTGATCGTCCATGCGTGTAGCACCACGTTCGGTAATTTCTGTAATCGCAGTTTCAGCGATGATGTCGATGGGGTTGGCGGCCGTACTAAGGACAGGGCAAGTACAGCTGATGTCACCTACGGTACGAAAACGTACGTTCAGAATCTCGCTGACATCTCCTGGTGCCTTAGGTGTGATATTGGTAACAGGGACTAAGAGGCTATTCTTACGAACTACTTCGCGCTCATGGGTGTAGTAAATGCTTGGTAGCTCTAAATTCTCGCGAGCGATGTATTGCCAAATATCAAGCTCCGTCCAATTAGAGATTGGGAACACGCGCATATTTTCTCCTTGAGATATGCGTGCGTTGTATAGGTTCCAAAGTTCTGGGCGCTGCGCTTTAGGATCCCATTGGCCAAATTCATCGCGGAAGGAGAAGATGCGTTCTTTAGCACGAGCTTTTTCTTCATCACGGCGTGCTCCACCCATGAGGGCATCAAACTCATGTTCAGCAATCGCTTCAAGCAAGGTTACTGCCTGAGCAGCATTACGAGAGTCCGTCTCTTTGCGCAAACGAACAGTACCTTTTTTGATGGAGTCCTCAACGTGACCCACGATCAGTTTGACGCCGGTTTTTTCGACTACAGAATCTCGATAGGCGATGACTTCTGGGTAGTTATGCCCGGTATCAATATGCAGAATGGGGAAGGGGAGTTTTACTGGGCGATCGCCAAACTGAAAGGCTTTGCGAGCCAAGTGAAACATCACAATCGAATCTTTACCACCAGAGAACAGCATGGCAGGGTTTGCGCACTGCGCTACCACTTCGCGAATGATGTAGATCGACTCAGCTTCCAGCCAATCTAAATGGTCATCTAGTAATTTTTGTTCTTGCATTCTGTAATTCGTTCTTTGCTAAGTTTTGCTACTAAAGTAATTCAATGATTATTTATTTACGTGAAGACCACATTCTTTGCTATCGCTTTGTAACCACCACCAGCGACCTGCACGAATGTCTTCGCCTTGTTTCACTTGGCGCGTGCAAGGCTCGCAACCAATGCTGGGGTAGCCCTTTAAGTGCAGTGGATGAACGGGTACGCCCTCTTGTTTGATGTAGGCCCAAATGTCTGCTTCAGTCCAATCAAATAATGGATTGAATTTAGCAATGCCACGGGCGTATCAAGTTCTTCCAAGTTCAACTCAACGCGGGTTGTGGATTGCTCTCGTCGTTGTCCAGTCAGCCATGCATCAGCGCCAAGTAAGGCGGCATTCAAAGGCTTAATTTTGCGAGCGCCACAACACGCTTTCTTAGCCACTTCACCATCGTAAAAACCATTCATGCCATATTGATCGATGAATGCTTGAACATCACTTTCCTCTGGATAGACTTGGGCAATCGAAATCCCATAGTGCTTTTCTGTAGTTTTAGCCATATCCACGGTTTCTTGATGCAGGCGACCGGTAGCTAGGGTAAATAGCTGAATATTGGATTTGGATTGGACAATCGCATCAGTGATCACCATGTCCTCCGCAGCCAAGCTCGTAGCAAAGCGAACATCAGAAAAGCGTGAATCGATATCCAGTAAGCGTTGTTTGAGGGTGGCAGTCTTTCTGGCTAATTCAGACTCGGAGGGTGCATCTGCAGGAATGGACCAAAATTCTGGAGCAATCATGAAGACACCAGCTTAATTCCAACCAAAAACAATGTTCCCGCAAGCGTTGTTCTGGTGGCTCGCTCAGACAGCACGCTGGAAAGTTTTGCGCCTAACCAAATGGCGGGCACAGACCCAATGAGTAATCCAAACAGCAAGTCAAAATGCACGTTACCAAGCCACCAATGCCCCAGTCCAGCCAGTGCAGTCAATGGCACAGCATAGGCAATATCGGTGCCGGCAACTTCTGATGCTTTTAAATGTGGATAGAGTAATAAGATGAGCGTTGCTCCAATTGCGCCGGCACCAATTGAAGAGATTGTTACTAGAATTCCAATTACGGCGCCAACGCTTATGGTTGCAGTCTTGAGGGCGGTACCAGTAGGAAGGTAGCGTGGATTCTCTTGCACCCATTTTAAGATCTTGGATCTAAAGAGAAGAGATGCTGCCGTTAATAAAACAGATATTCCAATGGAAATGCTAATGACATGATTCCAGTCTTTTGAGACTGGGCCGACGTACTTTAAAACGAGGATGGAAAGTATTGCAGTGCTAATGCTACCTATGCAGAGTAGGCGAACAATATCCCAGCGTACATTTCCGTGAAGGCGATGTGCGGCAGTGCCAAACCCTTTAGTAATTGCTGCGAATGCTAGGTCTGTGCCGACGGCGGCCGTGGGAGCAACCCCGAATATCAGTGTCAGCAATGGTGTCATCAGTGACCCGCCACCGACGCCTGTCATGCCAACCAGCAATCCGACTAGTGCGCCGGAAATAATGAAATGTGAAGAATCAATTAAGAAGTGAATCATCAGTGCGCCCAGTCAATTAAGCAAAGGTCTGCTCAAACTCGTCGAGCTTGATGGCATTCATGAGAAACAGAATTTGACGCTGGAAGCTTTTGCGTTCCGCTACATTCTCATGTGGCAGGCGATCATGTTCGCGTAATAGCTTGGTAATGATCGGGTTGTAGTGCTCGCGTACGGGGGACATCTGAATTCCTTGGTAAATATCTTGTTAAGAAGAATTTACCAAGGGGTCTATATATCCACAAGGAATATATAGAGATATCTAAATTACTTTTAGATATATAGGCTAAATCACTTTTCTACAAAAGCGCGTTCGAATACGTAGTCACCCAATTGGCCGAGGCTGGGCGATACCTTGAAGCCTTTGGCATCGAGCATCTCAGCAGTTTCTTTGAGCATAGATGGGCTACCGCAGATCATCGCGCGATCTACCGCTGGATCTAATGGAGGTAGGCCAATATCTTTAAAGAGTTGACCGGATTCAATGGCGGTAGTTAAACGACCGGTGTGCTTAAAAGCCTCACGCGTCACGGTTGGGTAATAGATTAATTTCTCGCGAATGATTTCACCAATGTATTCATCTTGAGTGAGTTCATTCTTAATGTAATCAGCGTAGGCTAATTCGCTTACTAGGCGCACACCATGAATTAGAACTACTTTTTCAAACTTCTCATAAGTATCTGGATCGCGAATGATGCTCATGAACGGCGCTAACCCTGTGCCGGTACTGAAAAGGTAGAGATGTTTTCCGGGATTTAAGTCATCAATGACTAAGGTGCCAACGGATTTCTCGCTCACCAATATTGGATCGCCAACCTGAATCTTCTGAAGGCGTGAGGTGAGGGGGCCATCTTGAACCTTGATGCTCAGAAACTCTAAATGCTCTTCATAGTTAGGGCTTGCCACACTATAGGCACGAACCAAGGGTTTGCCTTCAACCTCTAGGCCAATCATCAAAAAGTGGCCACTACGGAAACGCAGACCCTTATTTCTGGTCGTGGTGAAGCTAAATAGGGTGTCATTCCAGTGATGAACTGTAAGGACGGTTTCGGTGTTGTAGGCGGCCATAAGTGATGAATAGTAGGTGCAAAACTCTAATTATCCTCATTCTGAGCCTGGTTCTATATATAAAAAAGTATTTAGCTTATAAAAAGGGAGTCTTTTACTTATATCTACAAGCTCCCTATGATTCTTCCATAGCCAATTGAAAGAATCTGATGTCCACAAAGCCTGCAGTCCAAAAACCCTTATTTCTGACCATCATCCAGATATTCCTGGGTTTGGCTCTGATAAGTTTGTCGACTCATCTGGCCTTGGAAAGCACTCTTTACCTGGAGGCGCTTAATCAGAATGGTTTAAATCGGTATCACGCCTTTGGGTTGCTGGTTTGCCTCAGCTTCATTTCAGGGGTGTTTCTTATCGCGCAGCATGTGCTCACGCAAGACCAGGCGAGTATTGATGATCACTTTAGTCGGGCCGTGAACTACTAAAGCAAGATAGACTGTGACCTTCTCTCCATAAGGTCACAACATGAATTCATCACCCCATAAATCCATCTTCGAAAAAGGTGCGTGGTATGTGGTGGTGCAAGGCGCCTTGATTGGCCTCATCTTATTTGGACCTCAAGGATCCCATCTAGTTAGCTCAGAGCCACTAGCTTCCACTCTTCAATCCTGTGGCATTGCCATTGGCTTGCTAGCCTGTTTAATTATGGCGATTGCAGTAATTAATCTAGGTAAAAATCTTACTCCCTTGCCTTGTCCCAAAGACGATGCCGTACTTATTCAGACTGGCTTATATCGATATGTTCGGCACCCCATTTATTTCGGAGTGCTCTTGGCAGCTCTGGCCTGGCTTTTCATCTTCCCCGGGGTTTATGTATTGGCATATTCGATCTGCTTATTTCTATTGTTTGACATCAAGGCTAGGCGGGAAGAGGTTTGGCTGGTTGAGCGCTTTCCAGACTACCGAGGCTATCAGAGTAGGGTTAAAAAGTTGATTCCAGGCTGCTATTAGTATATATTTATATATAATGTATTTAAATATAAACGAAAGTGAAACAGATGAAAACAGCTCATGATTTAGTTACCCTTGCTAAGTCCTCTATTAAGGAAGTCCGTCTGGCAGATGCTCCGCAGGCGATTCAGAATGCGGATATCTTATTGGACGTTCGTGAGGCCGATGAGTATGCAAGTGGCCATATCCCTGGCGCTATTCATATGTCTAGAGGCATGCTTGAATTTAAATTAAGTAGCAATCCCGAATTGAGTGCTCGTGATTTAAAGATTGTGCTGTATTGCAAGACAAGCGGTAGAGCAGCCCTGGCTTCAAAGGCATTGCATGAGATGGGGTATCAAAACGTTCAATCAATTAGCGGTGGTTTTGATGCTTGGGTCGAAGCGGGTAATCCAGTGGCCAAGCCCGAGGCTGTAGAGTTTGAATAATCCCTGGCGATATTAAGACTATTTAATTTAGGAGTTCCTATGAGTGAATCCCCATCAGTTCGGCTAGTGCAGCAGTCCGATTATCAATTCGCCATTTACTATAGTGAAGAGCGTGATCCAATTTACGGTGATGAACCGCCGCCATTAGGGAGATCTCAAGGTGCAACCCCATCTCAGTTTTTACTAGCAGGTGTTGCTAACTGCTTGTCTGATTCATTGCTATTCGCTTTAAGAAAGTTTAAGCAGAATCCAGAGCCAATCGAAACCAGGGCAAGTTGCGAGATCGGTAGAAATGCTGAAAACCGTTTGCGGATCTTAGCTATTCAGGTGGAGATTCGAATCGGCGTACCAGGCGGGAGTCTTGAAAACTTGGAACGTGTTTTAGCTCAATTTCAGGATTTCTGTACCGTGTCTTCTAGTGTTAGCGCTGGAATTCCAGTAAATGTCACGGTGATCGACTCGAATAATCAGCAGTTATATCCAGCGATATAAGTCTTTCCTTTGATTTGGGTCAAAACAGCCTCCTTTTGAAAAGCCTAAAGTGATATTAGGAAATTCAAAAGGAGATAGAGATGGTGTTGTTTAAAGAATTATTTGGCACTTTTGCTGGCCAACTCAGCTTGGCGGTAATACTGTTCATTATTGGCATGGCTATATTTTTTGTTCGCATGTTCTTAAAGAAAATTGCTGCGGGCGAGTAAATAAAAAGCCAGGCAAGCAAGAAAAAAGCCGCAGAATTTAATCTCTGCGGCTTTTGTATTTCTAAAAAGTAGCGATTGGATCGATTACTCTTCTTCGCGACGCAGATGTGGGAACAAAATCACATCACGAATATTGGGCGCATCAGTCAGTAGCATCACTAGACGATCAATACCAATACCGCAACCGCCTGTTGGAGGCATGCCGTATTCCAGCGCACGAATGAAGTCATGGTCAAAGTACATTGCCTCTTCATCACCAGCTTCTTTTTGCTCTACCTGTTTGCGGAAACGGTTGGCCTGATCTTCTGCGTCATTTAACTCGGAGAAGCCGTTAGCAATCTCGCGTCCAGTAATAAATAATTCAAAACGCTCAGTAATGCCAGGGCGAGTATCAGATTCACGGGCAAGAGGGCTTACTTCGATTGGGTAATCGATGATGTAAGTTGGTTCCCACAGGTGTGACTCAGCTACTAATTCAAATAAAGCAAGTTGCAAGGCGCCAATACCCGCATTCTTCAGGGTTGGGGAATCCGGATTCTCGCCACCCTTTTTCAATTCAGCGCGAATGAATGCAGCATCCTCTAATTGAGCGGGCTCATAACTCTTATTAGATTGACCGCAATACTTGAGAATCGCTTCAGTAATTGTGAGGCGCTGGAAGGGTTTGCTCAGATCAAGTTCACGACCTTGATGGTTCAGAACTGCAGTGCCTTGCGCATCCATTGCGGCAGAGCGAATTAAGTTCTCCGTAAAATCCATCAACCAACGGTAATCCGTATAGGCTGCATAGAATTCCATCATCGTGAATTCTGGATTGTGACGCGGGCTAACGCCTTCGTTACGGAAGTTGCGGTTAATTTCAAAGACACGCTCAAAACCACCAACTACTTAACGCTTGAGGTAAAGCTCAGGCGCAATACGCAAGAACATTTGCATATCAAGAGCATTGTGATGGGTAATGAATGGCTTAGCTGCTGCGCCACCTGGAATAGGGTGGAGCATCGGAGTTTCAACTTCCATAAAGTCGGCATCCAACATATGGCGACGTAATGAAGCGATTGCGTTACTACGTGCTTTAAATGTATTGCGGCTTTCAGGATTAACAATCAAGTCTACATAGCGTTGACGATATTTAGTCTCTAGGTCTGATAGGCCGTGGAACTTATCGGGCAATGGACGCAAGGATTTGCTGAGAAGACGTAAGTTGCTGCACTCAACCGAGAGTTCACCCTTATTGGTCTTAAAGAGATTGCCTTCAGCAGAGATAAAGTCGCCCATGTCCCAATGCTTAAAGGCGCCATGAACATCAGCGCCGCTGAGCTCATCATTGATATAGAACTGAATTTGTCCGCTGCGATCTTGAATGGTTGCAAAACTCGCTTTACCCATCACACGCTTGAGAACCATGCGTCCAGCTACTTTGACGTGAATCTTCTTCGCTGCTAACTCTTCTTTGGTGAGGCTGTCATAGTGCGCATGTAAATCAGACGCAAAATGCGTAGGAATAAAGTCATTTGGGAATGCAACGCCGCCAGCGCGAAGCTTGGCGAGCTTTTCACGGCGCTCGGCAATGATGTGATTCTCATCAACTACTTCAGTAGCTGCGGCATTGTCTAAATTGGTTTTATCGTTCATGTTTATCGCGGTGCAGTAATGGGTATGAGGTTATTACACGCCTTGTTTCAGGCTGGCTTCAATAAAGGCATCGAGATCGCCATCCAATACTTTTTGGGTATTCGAAATCTCGACGTTAGTACGTAAATCTTTGATGCGGCTTTGATCTAAAACGTAGGAGCGGATTTGATGACCCCAGCCTACATCGGTCTTAGTGGCTTCTAGTTTGTCTTGTTCGGCGCGACGCTTTTGCATCTCGTGTTCATAGAGGCGAGACTTCAACATTGTCATTGCTTCAGCACGGTTGCGGTGCTGGCTTCGGTCATTCTGACACTGCACCACAATTCCAGTCGGAATATGGGTTAAGCGTACTGCTGAGTCAGTTTTATTGATGTGCTGACCACCCGCACCAGAGGCGCGATAGGTGTCTGTACGAATATCAGCAGGATTGACTTCAATCTCAATCGAATCATCAATTTCTGGGTACACATAAATAGAGGCAAATGATGTGTGACGACCATTGGATGAATCGAATGGTGATTTGCGAACTAGGCGATGTACACCAGTTTCTGAGCGGAGGTGACCATAAGCGTATTCACCATCGACTTTGATGGTTGCGCTCTTGATGCCGGCAACATCACCATCAGATTCTTCGAGAATTTCAGTTTTGTAGCCTTTGCGTTCGCAATACTTGAGGTATTGACGGTAGAGCATGCTAGCCCAGTCACAAGCTTCGGTACCACCAGCGCCTGCTTGAATATCGATAAAGCAATTACAAGAATCCATCTCATTGTGGAACATGCGACGGAACTCAAGGTCGCCAATAATCTTGCTGTAGCTCTCAACATCTTTCTCAATGGCGGCGATCGTTTCAAAATCGCTTTCCTCTTTAGCCATATCAAATAGCTCAAGAGCACTAGTAATGTTGGTATTGAGATCGGTAAGAGTGGCAACTACGCCATCGAGCAATTTCTTTTCTTTGCCCAGCGCTTGCGCTTTCTTTTGATCATCCCAAATTGTGGGATCTTCCAGTATTGAATTAACTTCGGTAAGGCGACGTGACTTTACGTCGAAGTCAAAGATACCCCCGAAGAGCTTGCTCACGGGTGAGCAGATCGGACAAGGTATTCGAAATAATGTTTAGTTGTTCAGCTTCCATCCCCTAATTATAAGGGGGTTATTGCGACTCAACCCTCGTCGTGGGCCTCAATCATGAGTTGCACGCGTGCCTGCCCTTGGAAGCGGTCTGTCACTAGGCGATAGGCTAGCTTGGCCTTGGCTGGCAAGGGCTGGGTCCGATTGAACCAAACCCCGGTAAATGGTTTGCTAGCCAGTTGACCATCGCCAATAGGGCGAAGCTGCAAACGTAGATGTTTTTCTTTCATGAGGCTTTGCTGTCCAACTTCGAATTCCCCATAAAAAATCGGCTGAGGAAAGCCTTGGCCCCAGATTTCTTCAGCAAGAAGATCGCCTGTTTCGGGTGTGAATTCAGAAAGATCGAGAGAGCCATCATGAATATGGCGACGCTCTAATAATTCATCATTCAGCAATTCATTGGCTACCTGCTGAAACACCACATCAAACTTTTCAAAATCCGCTTTTCTGATGCTCAGGCCTGCTGCCATGGCATGACCGCCAAATTTGAGAATCAGGCCTGGCTCGCGTTTGGAAACAATGTCTAAGGCGTCACGCAGATGAAAGCCTGTTAGTGATCTACCTGAGCCACGTAACTCTTCTCCGCTTGCGCCATCAGCAGGCGCAAACACAATCGCAGGGCGATTAAAGCGCTCTTTCAGACGCGAGGCCACAATGCCAACTACGCCTTGATGCCATTCTGGATTCCAAAGACAAATGCTCGAGCGATCGGCCATGGTGCCCGCCAATTGATCTTCAGCCAGATGGGCGAGGGCAGCTTCCTGCATGCCACCTTCAATTACACGTCGCTCGCGATTAATGCGATCAAGTTCATAAGCCAGTTCAGTAGCTTCCTCCGTCTTATCGCTCAGCAAGAGACGAATGCCTAGCGTCATATCCGCTAAGCGCCCAGCAGCATTCAGACGAGGACCAATAGCAAAACCTAAGTCAAAGGTATTGGCTTTACGAGGATCTCGGACAGCCGCTTGAAATAGTGCTTGAATCCCTGCTTGTGAAATTCCAGCGCGAATGCGCTTCAAACCATTGGAAACCAAAATACGGTTATTGCGATCGAGTTGCGCCACATCCGCTACGGTACCTAAGGCCACAAGATCTAATAGGTTCTCAATTTTGGGTTGAGTCTCAGCAGTAAATTTGCCACGCTTACGAAGCTCAGCACGCAGAGCAACCAATAAATAGAACATCACTCCTACACCTGCAAGTGCTTTGCTTGAAAAGGTGCAGCCAGGTTGATTAGGATTGACGATTGCAGTGGCTTTAGGTAATCGATCGCCTGGCAGGTGATGGTCAGTCACAATCACTTCCATACCCAGCTCACGAGCCCGGTCTACCCCAGCTTCACTAGCAATGCCGTTATCCACTGTGATGAGATATTTCGGTTTGGGGTTTTGTTGAGCTGCTAGATCCACCACCTCTGGGGTTAATCCATAGCCCATCGTAAAACGGTTTGGTACTAAGAACTGAATGGGGGTATCTACTCCACCTAACATCTTCAGACCACGGAGTGCAACGGCGCAAGCGGTAGCGCCATCGCAGTCATAGTCGGCCACTACCAGCATAGGCTCTTTGCGTTCCAGAATATCGGCTAGCAGGGTAGCAGTGCTGATGCAGTTCTTCAGCTCAACTGGTGAGAGTAGTTGCTTTAGATCTAAAGAGAGTTCATCTGGTTTATCAATGCCGCGGGCTGCATACAACCTAGCTAGCAATGGGTGCAGGCCACTTTGCTGTAACCAGCTAGCCGTCCGCTCAGAGAAGGGGCGCTTAGAAAATACGCTCATGCTGAAATGATTTCCGACCAAGCTAAAGGTTCTGATTTTTTCCAGAATGCCCATGACTTTTTATTTAAGTCTTTTGCTGTGAAGATTCTGTGGCGAGCCTGCCCTTTTGGGAAATCAATGATTTCAATTTCATCTAACTCATTACTCAAAAGAGTTCTTCTTAAGTCCTCCCAAATACTTTCGGGTCGATCAATCCACGCAAAGGCATTTTGCAGTCTTGAGAAATCAATATCACTTTGCTGAGGAACTCCAAGATATTTAGCTAGACCAGCCAAAAGAGGATGACCTCCATATATCTGACTTACATTTTGAAGGGATTGAGGAATCCGAACATCTGCTAGCTTGCCAATACCGCTAATCCAAAGTGAGTTAATGCTTGGCAGTCTGCGTTGCTCGCGTTCTTCATTCACGGGATCAATGTGCCAAAGCATCTGAATTTCATTTTGAAGTTTGCGCCAAAGCTTAGCGATACCAACGTTGCTGGTATCGCGTGGCATCCACCAATCAAAATTGCGACAATGATCCTGATCAATGGAGTGTGTTGCTTACCTGTAAAATGGACCTGCTGAAATAAACCAAT
>ERZ1034363.501-NODE-501-length-26904-cov-4.869684_pt1 | contig 26904 bp, 27 predicted proteins | sample MGYA00520616_ERZ1034363 | MGnify/ENA primary metagenome ERZ1034363 (study PRJEB33736, sample SAMEA104284506) | Azolla filiculoides | biome: Urban; feature: Water surface; material: Ditch water | place: Netherlands | collected 2015-10-28 | depth 0-0.1 m ... | reverse complement strand
CCCGGATGACAATCGATGCGGCTTTCGTATCGGATGCGAATTTGCCGGTAAAATAGAGCTAACTGCCGCTAAAACACGGGCACACTCACTCACGAAAGAATCTGCATATGCGTTTTAATTTGCTTTCACGCCGCGCCCTATTTCGTAACGCAACGCTGACTGGCCTGGCCGCTATCGCTTTAATCTCGGGCTGTTCAAAGTTCGACAATAGCCAGAGCGCGCTGAACGGTCCGCAAGTGACTGCCAAATTTTACGATGCACAATTCAAAGATGCCGCCGGCAAACCGGTTGATCTAACGACGCTGCGTGGCAAGACCGTCGTGATTAACTTCTGGTCGACCTGGTGCCCGCCCTGCGTAGAAGAAATGCCCATGTTCAGCGAAGTGCAGACGGCCTATAAAGACAAAAACGTCGTTTTTGTTGGCATCGCCGCCGATCAGGCAGATAACGTTAAGGCATTTCTCCAGAAAACGCCGGTGAACTATCCTATCGCCGTAGGCGGCCAACAGGCCTTTGAGCTCTCGCAAGCTTTAGGTAACCGCCACGATGCCGTGCCATTTACGCTCATGATTAACGCGAAAGAAGGCATCACCAGCCGTCACTTCGGTGTTTACACGCGCAAAGACCTGGAAGCAGACATCGCTAAAGCACTAAAGTAACTCGATCAGGTTGCCATCTTGCTGACATCTGGTGGCGATCATTAGGCTAAAGACTGGCAATTTGCAGCCAATTGGGAGACAATAATCACCATGAACAATCGCACCAATACGCCCTCTGGCGAATCGCTGGGCAAGGTTCTGGTTCTGAACGGACCCAACCTGAATCTACTGGGTCAGCGCGAGCCACATCTTTATGGCGCCACCACGCTGGCCGACATCGATCGCGCATTAGCCGATCGGGCCGAACGTGCCGGCATCGTGCTGGAAACGTTCCAGAGCAACCACGAAGGTGCGCTGATTGAGCGGCTTCACGCCGCCCGCGAAGAAGGCTTTGATTTTCTGATCATCAACCCCGCCGCCTTCACGCACACCAGCATTGCCCTGCGTGATGCGGTGCTGGCTTCGGACCTCTCCTTTATTGAAGTGCACCTTTCTAACGTGCACGCCCGCGAAGAATTCCGCCACCAATCCTATTTTTCGGACAAAGCCATTGGCACCATTACCGGCCTAGGCGCGCAAGGCTATTTGCTGGCTTTTGACTACATCATCGCTGCACTTTCAGACAATTTAGATCCAGGCCAAGCCTGAGTCTAGCCTTTCACTCTTTAATCATTCACTGACACGACTTCAGGAGCCCATTATGGATCTGCGCAAACTCAAAAAACTGATTGACCTGGTACAAGAATCCGGCATTTCCGAACTGGAAGTCACCGAAGGTGAAGAAAAAGTCCGCATCGCCAAGCAACTGCACGCTGCACCCATTGCTCACCAAGTTTACGCGGCTGCACCTATGGCCGCTGCCCCGGCAGCACCCGCCGCAGCGCCCACAGCTGCTGCACCAGCGCAACCTGCAGGTCACGAAGTGAAGAGCCCGATGGTTGGCACCTTCTACCGCGCCTCATCGCCAGAAGCCAAATCCTTTGTTGAAGTGGGCGACAGCGTTAAGGAAGGCCAAACCCTATGCATTATCGAAGCCATGAAGCTGCTCAACGAAATCGAATCCGATGCCACCGGCGTTGTGAAAGCGATCCTGGTAGAAAATGGCCAGCCGGTTGAATTTGGCGAACCCCTCTTCATCATCGGCTAATCGCCATGTTTGAAAAGATTCTAATCGCCAACCGGGGGGAGATTGCCCTCCGCATCCAGCGCGCCTGTCGCCTGCTGGGTGTTAAAACCGTGGTCGTGCACTCCGAAGCCGACCGCGATGCCAAATACGTCAAGCTGGCCGACGAGTCTGTCTGTATCGGTCCGGCCGCATCGAAAGATAGCTACCTCAACGTACCTGCCATTATCTCGGCTGCCGAAGTCACCGATGCCGAAGCCATTCACCCCGGCTACGGTTTCCTGTCGGAAAACGCTGACTTCTCCGAGCGTGTTGAGCAGTGTGGTTTTGTATTCATCGGCCCGAAAGCCGAGACGATTCGCCTGATGGGCGACAAAGTGTCTGCTAAAGACGCCATGAAGGCCGCCGGTGTACCATGCGTGCCCGGCTCTGAAGGTGCTTTGCCCGAAGATCACAAGGAAATCATCCGTATTGGCCGTAGCGTCGGTTATCCGGTGATCATCAAAGCCGCCGGTGGTGGCGGTGGTCGCGGCATGCGCGTTGTGCATACCGAAGCAGCACTGATCAATGCCGTACAAATGACCCGCCAGGAAGCCCAGACTGCCTTTGGCAATCCGGTCGTGTACATGGAAAAGTTCCTGGAAAATCCACGTCACGTGGAAATCCAGATTCTGGCCGATACGCATGGCAATGCCGTCTATCTGGGCGAACGCGATTGCTCAATGCAACGCCGTCACCAGAAGGTGATTGAAGAAGCACCGGCACCGGGCATTCCGGAAAAGCTAATCGCCAAGATCGGCGAGCGCTGTGCAGAAGCCTGTCGCAAGATTGGTTATCGCGGCGCCGGCACGTTTGAATTCCTGTTCGAAAACGGCGAGTTCTATTTCATCGAAATGAACACCCGCGTGCAGGTTGAACACCCGGTTACCGAAATGATTACGGGCATCGACATTCTGCAAGAACAGATCCGTATTGCGGCTGGTGAAAAGCTACGCTTCCGCCAGAAAGACATCGAGTTCCGTGGCCACGCCATCGAATGTCGTATCAATGCCGAAGACCCGTACACCTTCGTGCCGTCACCCGGCACCATCACTGCCTGGCACACACCGGGCGGCCCTGGCATCCGCGTTGATTCCCACGTGTACGCCGGCTACAAGGTACCGCCTTACTACGACTCGATGATTGGCAAGCTGATTGCTTACGGCGAAACCCGTGATCAGGCTATTCGTAAAATGCGTATCGCGTTGTCGGAAATGCTGGTCGAAGGCATCAAGACCAACATTCCGCTGCACCACGAACTGATGCGTGACAAAGGTTTTGTGGACGGCGGCGCCAGCATCCACTATCTGGAACACATGCTGGCCGAGAAAAAAGAAGTCGAGCGCAAATAAGTGGCATGGGTTAACGCACGCATCATCGCGGATGCCCAGCAAGCCGATGCACTCGGCGATGCCTTGATGGAGGCCGGCGCCCTGTCGGTCACCGTCGAGGACGCCGATGCCGGCACGCCGGAAGAAACACCCCAGTACGGCGAGCCGGGCATGGAGACCCAGCTCGTCTGGGCGCGCTCCGTGCTTTCCGCACTGTTCGATGCAGACGCCCCGGTTCAAGACATCGTTGCACAATGCGCTGCCGACCTCGGCCTGCAAGCGGAACTGACGATTGAAGATGTACCGGAAACCGATTGGGTACGCGCCACGCAAGCACAATTCGAACCGATCCCAATCGCTGGCCCACTCTGGATTGTGCCGACCTGGCATACGCCACCACACGCCGACGCCATTAATCTGGTACTCGACCCGGGCCTGGCCTTTGGTACGGGCAGTCACCCGACCACCCGCATGTGCCTGCAATGGCTGGTGCGTGAGCGCCCTACCGGTACCGTGCTCGATTATGGTTGTGGCTCGGGCATTCTGGCCATCGCCGCGGCCAAATTAGGGGCAAGCGAAGTTGTTGGTGTCGACATTGATCCGCAAGCCGTGCGCTCTGCGCATGACAATGCGGATGCCAACAACGTGCAAGCCGCATTCTTCGATGCCAGCCAGAATTTGCCGGCACCTTACGACACACAGAAATACGATGTCGTCCTGGCCAACATTCTGGCCAACCCGTTGCGCGTTCTGGCACCGGCACTCACAGCACGCCTGAAGCCCGGCGCTTCACTGGTGCTCGCCGGGTTGCTGGCCGAACAAGCCGAAGAGCTCATCGGCATCTACAGCCCCTGGCTCAACATGCAGGTGGCCGACACCCAGGAAGGCTGGAGCCTACTGGTTGGCACGCTGCCACAATAATCACACCCCACCATATTTCTAAAGACGGATATGAGCAAGAAAACCCTGATCTGCGGCTCGCTGGCCTTTGACAACATCATGGTCTTTAACGGCCGCTTCCGCGAACAGATTCTGCCGGAACAGATTCATATTCTGAACGTGGCATTCCTCGTACCTGAAATGCGCCGCGAGTTTGGCGGTTGCGCCGGCAACATCGCCTACGCCCTGCACAGCCTGGGCGGTAACGCCGAGATCATGGCCACTGTCGGCGAAGACGGCATCCCCTATCTGGATCGTCTGGATGCCCTGGGCATCTCGCGCAAACATGTGCGCAAAGTGCCCGGCGCCTTCACGGCACAGGCTTTCATCACCACCGACATGGATGACAACCAGATCACGGCCTTCCACCCGGGCGCGATGGGTCAGGCACATCTCAATGAAGTCGGCCATGCAGAAAATGTGGGGCTGGGTATTGTGGCGCCGGATGGTCGTGATGCCATGATCGAGCACGCGCGCCAATTTGCCGAAGCCAACATCCCATTCATCTTCGATCCGGGCCAGGGCCTACCGATGTTTGACGGCAACGACCTGAAACAGTTTCTGTCGCTCGCCACCTATGCCTGCGTCAACGACTATGAAGCACAGATGCTCTGCGACCGCACCGGTCAGACCCTGGAACAACTCGCCGAAAATGTAGCCGCGCTCATTGTGACGCGTGGTGGCGAAGGCGCCTGGATCTTTACCGGCGGCCAGCGCATTGATATCGAAACCGTACAACCCGAAGCCATCATCGACCCCACCGGTTGCGGCGACGCTTTCCGCGGCGGCCTGCTCTACGGCATGGCCAACGGCTACGACTGGCAAAAGGCGGGTCGCCTGGCCTCACTGATGGGCTCGATCAAAATCGCCCATGCGGGTCCGCAAAATTACCGGGTGAATTTCGAACAAGTGGCCCAGCGCTTCCAGGCTGCTTTCGGCGAAGCGCTCTAAGCAACACAGTTCATGACAAACACACCCACCCCGAAGCCGCTCCGCTTCGTGCGCGGTGTGCGCGTTGTCTTTCACCTGCTCTGCGGCCTTTACTGGGTTGGCATTGTCTTTCCCTTCGTGTCGATGCAGCGACGCCGACAGGTGCGTTATCGCTGGTCGCGCCAACTGCTGGCTTTATTCGCGCTCCGCATCGAGATCTCGGGCAAGTTACCAACAACACCCGGGCTCATCGCAGCCAACCATGTCAGCTGGATCGATATTTTTGCCGTGAACGCCCTCACGCCCGTGGCCTTTGTCTCCAAGGATGATGTGCTGCACTGGCCCATCATCGGCACGCTTTCCAAGTACAACGAAACAATCTTTCTGCAACGTGGTAGCCGCGGCCATGCGCACACCATCGGCAAAGACATGTCGAACCGTCTGGCCGCAGGCACTTGGCTTGCGCTCTTTCCGGAAGGCACCACAACGGATGGCACACATCTACACCCGTTCCATGCCGCACTGTTGCAACCAGCCATTGATGCGAACGTGCCCGTCACGCCTGTGGCACTCAGCTATCTGGATACGCAAGGTCAGCGTTCGTTATTACCCGCCTACACAGGCGACACGAGCCTCTGGGAATGCTTCTGCGCCATTCTGTCGGCACGCCAACTGGTCGTCAAATTAGAAATCGGCACGCCCGTCTTGGTTGAACCGGCTTCAGGTAACCGCGGCCGCAAAGAACTGGCCCAGACACTGCGCGACCAGATTGAAACGATGCTTTATGCCTGATCGTTCAGGCCAGATTGCCGGCGCAGCTCTCGCAATTTCACGTATTTCATAAAGCTGTTCTGGCAGCCAATGGCAATGTGCACGAAACCGGGCACACCATCCTGCCACCCACCGCGCACCAGCCAGAATTTCAGGAAGCGGGTCAGTGGCGAAAAAATCATCCGTGCCAGCGGCGCCTGCTCACCGCGGGCGAGCGCGCGTTCTGCGGCCAGGCTGGTGTAACGGTTCTGTTTATCCAGATAGTTTTTCAGATCATCCGCACTGTAATGCAACAAATCGCCTTCCAGCGTACGCGGCGCCAGATCGCTCAGCACGTGCTCATGCACGATATCGTCGGACCAGCGGGCGGCATCTTTCCTGAACAATCGGGTATTAAAGTCAGGGTAGCCTTCGCCATGTTTCAGCGGTCTGCCCATAAAGACATTGCAACGGGCGAAACGGTATACTGGGTAATCCGGCAGCCCTTTTCTAAAGGCGCTGCGGATACTGTCCGCCAGTTTGGGTGAAAGCGCTTCATCCGCATCGAGACAGAGTACCCAGTCATGGCTGGCCAGGCTCACCGCATGCGCTTTCTGCGGACCAAAACCGGCCCAGGGGTGATGCACAATCTGCGCGCAAAACTCGTCGGCAATCGTCGCCGTATCATCAGTACTGCCGGAGTCCACCAGAATGATCTCTGAAGCAAAGGGTACCGAAGCCAGGACATCGCGGAGTCTGGCTGCAGCGTTACAGGTAATGAGGACGAGAGAGAGCGGTAGTTTCTCGGACATGGTCGGCGATACACACGGCTATAATGAGGTTATGTCGCGAGATTATCACTAATGCAGCCCAAGCTTTCGAACCCGCCGCGTTTTCTGTTGATGAAAACGTCATCGCTGGGCGATGTATTGCACAATCTGGCCGTTGTGAGCGACTTACAGCGGGTGTTTCCCGGCGCTATTGTGGATTGGTGCGTTGAAGCGCCCTTTGCTGAAATTCCAGCCTGGCACCATGGCGTAAGGCACATTATTCCGGTATCGGTTCGTCGTTGGCGCAAACAGCTCTTCCAACGTGATACCTGGTCAGAAATCAGTTTGGCACTCGGTGCGCTTCGTACCGAACACTACGATGCCATCATCGACACCCAGGGTCTGGTGCGTAGCGTACTGCTGGGACGCATTGCCCACGGCCCGGTTTACGGGCAAAACTGGCGCGAGGCGCGTGAATCGCTCTCCGGTTTGCTGGTTAACCACCCCATGGCCGTGCCCTATGCCCTGCATGCTGTGGAGCGCTACCGCACGATTGCCGCTACCGCATTAGGATACGCAGATCGTCTGCCCGAACTGACGCTCGATTTTGGCCTCAACGCACGTTACCCGTTGCAGCCAGGCAATGAAGTCTTTCTCTTTACCAACACCAGCCGCGATAAAAAGCTCTGGCCTGAAGACCACTGGATCACGGTGGGTCGTGCCTTGCGTGATGCCGGCATGACGCCAGTGTTTACAGCTGGCAACGACATCGAGGCCGCCCGCTCGCACCGCATTGCCGAGGGCATTGCCGAAGGTGGTGCTCCGGGCGAGGTGCTTTTCCGGCCATCACTGACCGAGCTGACGGAACGCATCTCCAAGGCCAAACTCTGCCTAGGGGTCGACACCGGCTTTACGCACATCGCGTGTGCGCTCACTGTGCCCACCATTGCCATCTTTACCGATACCGACCCTGAACTGGCCGGTGGTTTTGGTTTGGGGCTGCGTCAGACCTTCGGACACCTGGACACCTGCCCCCCCGTGAGCGACATCATGGACCAGCTTAAAACCTGGGGATTCCTGCCTGCATGAGTAGGCCCGCTGCCGCACCCTGGTTCTACCGGCTGCTACTCACGCTGATTGTGCCACTCGCACTCTTGCGCCTGTGGTGGCGGGGACGTAAACAACCCGGCTACCGCCAACATATTGCCGAACGTTTCGGCTACCTCACCATTCCCGCCGGCGGCCCGATCATCTGGTTGCACGCCGTCTCCGTTGGCGAAACCCGGGCGGCCGAGCCGCTCATTCAGGCCTTGTTAGCGCAGTATCCGGATCATCGCGTATTACTCACCCACATGACACCCACGGGGCGCGCCACCAGCACCGCGCTCTATCAAGATCCACGCGTTCTCATCGCGTATGTGCCCTACGACCTCACCGGTGCCGTCGATCGCTTTCTGTCGCACGTTCAGCCTCAACTGGGTTTGCTGATGGAAACAGAAATCTGGCCCAACCTGATTTTGCGCAGCCGCGTCCGCCACATACCGATCCTGTTGATTAATGCCCGGATGTCAGCCAGATCAGCCAAACGCTACGCACGTTTTGATCGGCTCATCCGACCCGTGCTTGGCGCGCTGACTGCCGTAGGCGCACAAACGCCGGGAGATGCAGAGCGTTTAATCGCTCTGGGCGCCCCATCCGTCAGTGTTACCGGCAACCTCAAATTTGATGTGCGCATCGATCCCGCATTAGCGACGCTAGGCAAACAGTGGCGCAACGATATCCTGGCGCAGCAAACACGCCCCATATGGTTGGCGGCCAGCACACGCGAAGGAGAAGAAGCGATGATCCTTGCTGCCCACCGCACCTTGTGTAACTTGCTACCCACCCAGCACCCGCTACTGCTTCTGGTGCCGCGTCACCCTCAACGCTTTAACGATGTCGCAACGCTGGTTACTCGCGAAGGCTTCTCGCTCAAGCGCCGAAGCGAATCCTTGCCTGATCACGAGACTGATGTGTGGCTGGGCGACTCTATGGGTGAAATGGTGGCGTACTACAGCCTGGCCGATGTGGCTGTGATTGGTGGCACCCTGCTGCCGTTTGGCGGTCAGAATCTGATTGAAGCGGCTGCCTGCGGCACACCACTCATTATCGGGCCCCACACCTACAACTTTAGCGCGGCTGCACATGCTGCGGAAAAAATCGGTGCCGCAACACGCATCGATAGCGCAACACCGGAAACCCTTGCTAACGCGTTGCTTGAACTCATCAACAATCCAACGCAACATCAGGCAGCCACCGAAGCAACCGCTCGTTTTGTCAGTTCAGCGACCGGCGCCACCGGGAAATTGCTCGCGCTGATTCGCCAACACGATCAGAACTAAAATCAGCCATAAAAAAAACCCGCCGGAGCGGGTTCTGGGTGCTGATACAGAAGTATCAGAGTTCGAAATGGCTGGTACGCGCCACGTTTTCCAGCGGTGGCAACCAGGTTTCGAACAGGGTTTCGCGGGCATAGCTACCCGGACCCGTACAGTGAATACGCACCATTTCCATCACCGGGCCTGTACCCACAACGGCCATCAGGCGGCCACCCAGCGCCAGCTGGTGCAGCAGCACGTCGGGAATAGTTGGTACCGAGCCGGTCAGAACGATGGCATCATATGGTTCACCGCTTTCATGACCCTTCAGGCCATCAGCGAGCAACAGCGTCGCGTTTTCGATCCCGGCTTCATCCAGATTCGCCTGAGCCTGCTCTTTAAGTGCCGGGTCGATTTCCAGGCTAGTGACCTGAGCGCCTTGCGAAGCCAACAGCGCAGTCATGTAACCGGAACCCGTACCCACTTCAAGAATGTGCGCATCAGAAGTCAGCTCAAGCTCTTGCAGCATACGGGCTTCCATGCGCGGGGGCATCATAACGGCCTTGGGCGTCAGCGGAATCTCGATATCGGCAAAAGCCAGCGAGCGGTAGTTCTGTGGTACGAATTCTTCGCGGCGAACTTCAAACAACAAATCCAGAACGTTAGGATCCAGAACGTTCCACGGGCGAATTTGCTGTTCGACCATGTTAAAGCGTGCTTTTTCAATGTTCATTTACAAGGTTCCGGCTTATGTTGAAGGACACAACCACAATTTAGTGATTATACCTGCGCGCAGCCCCACCGGAAAACCCTGTTCAACTGCTTACGGACGTGCGGTTTCCGGAGGAATGGAGGCATTTTCGTCAGATGGTTCGGGGGTTTCCGGCTCGGCCAGCGGCCGCCCGCAGCCCTGACAGAGGCCCGAGGCGGGATCAACCATACACACCCCGATACAGGGATAGAGGTCTTCATTTTCCTGATCTGACATCGCAACGACCATTTATCGGGCTAAAGAGGCCCCAGTTTAATCCTCCCGGCCCGTTTCGCCCAACCCTTCATACCCCTTGTGCGATCGGGTCTTTACAGGCAATCTATGGCTGACGCACCGCGTGCTTGCCGGGGTTGCTATCCAACCTGCCGGCGGGCGCATTTTTTTTGCATTCGTTTTGACGGAGAACTCCATGTCGCCGTCCCCTAATCCCGCCGAGGGCGCAGAAGGCAAAAACCCGGCCGAACTGGTTCATGTGTATGCAGAAGTAGCTCAACGCGCCTCGCGTGTACTCAGTGGCTTCATGGAGCGCCAAGCTCAAAAAGGCACCAGCCCCTCCGGCGAAGAAGTCGGCATTGCCAAAGCCTTCATGGATCTGTCAGCACGCCTGATGCAAAACCCGTATCAACTGGCCCAGACCCAGATGAATATGGTGCACAACTATTTCTCGCTGTGGCAGAACTCGATGATGCGCATGATGGGCATGCAGGCAGAAGCCACAGTTGCCCCGGAGCGTTCTGACAAGCGTTTCAAAGACGAAGGCTGGCAACAGGATTTCGTTTTTGACTTCATCAAGCAATCGTATCTGATCGCTTCGAAGCACATTCTCGATACCGTCGGTACCGTCGAAGGTATGGATGACAAACAACGCGACAAAGTGAACTTCTACACCCGTCAGTACATCGATGCGCTGTCGCCTTCTAACTTTGCACTGACCAATCCGGAAGTATTCCGTGAGACGGTGCGTTCGCAAGGTCAGAACCTGGTGAAGGGCCTGAACAATCTGCTGCACGATGTGGAAGCAGGTGACGGCAAGCTACGTATCCGCATGACAGACACCTCGGCATTCGAGCTGGGCAAAAACGTTGCCACGACCAAGGGCAAGGTGGTGTATCAGAACGAAATGTTCCAGTTGATTCACTACGAACCAACCACCAAACAACAATTCGACGTACCGCTGCTGATCGTGCCGCCTTGGATTAACAAGTTCTACATCCTCGATCTGCGCGAAAAGAATTCGTTCGTTAAGTGGACCACCGATCAGGGTCACTCGACCTTCATCATCAGCTGGCTGAATCCGGATGAAAAGCACGCCAACCTGAACTTCGAAGACTATATGCTCGAAGGCTCCCTGGCCGCGATCAATGCGGTTGAGCAAGCCACAGGTTCGAAGAAGATCAACACCGCCGGCTACTGCCTAGGCGGCACGCTGCTCATGTCAACCCTATCCTATATGGCTGCCAAGAAGGACACCCGTGTTAATTCGGCCACCTTCTTCACGACCATGCTGGACTTCACCGATCCGGGCGAACTGGGCGTATTCATCGACGAAGAAAGCATCTCGACCATCGAGAAGAAGATGGAAAAGACCGGCTACCTCGACGGCTCGGAAATGGCAGGCACCTTCAGCATGCTGCGCGCCAATGACCTGGTCTGGTCGTTCGTCATCAACAACTACCTGATGGGTAAAGATCCGTTCCCGTTCGATCTGCTGTACTGGAACTCGGATTCGACGCGTATGCCACGCGCCATGCACAGCTTCTACCTGCGTAATATGTACCTGAAGAACATCCTGAAAGAACCGGGTGGTCTGACGCTGGGTGGCGTGCCAATCGACATCCGCAAAGTTAAGACGCCGTGTTACTTCGTCTCTGCGATTGAAGATCACATTGCACCTTGGATCAGCACCTATATGGGTGTCCATCTACCGTCGGGTCCGGTTAACTTCGTGCTGGGTGGCTCAGGCCACATCGCCGGCATTGTTAACCCACCAGCCGGTAACAAGTACTGCTACTGGACCAACGCCAAACTGCCGGCCACGGCTCAGGAATGGTTTGATAGCGCCAAGCAGCACGAAGGTTCGTGGTGGCCAAACTGGGAAGAGTGGGTCGAAGCCATCAACGACAAAAAGGTTGCTGCCCGTGTACCAGGCGCTGGCCCGCTCAAGGCCATCGAAGATGCGCCAGGCTCGTTCGTCAAAATGCGTGCAGACGCCAAAAAGCCAGCGGCCAAAGCAAAGGCAGCCAAAGCCTAAGCCCAACAAAAGCATCTGCCTTTTAAAAGCCCCTCAAGCTGGACTGAATTGTCCGGTTTGGGGGGTTTATCAATTGGGCAGCACGAAGCCTTTTTCTTAGTTTTGTTTTGATGCAAGCAGTGACGAAATCGCTGTCCACACTTCATCAGGCGTAATGGAGGTCAGACATTCGCTGACTTTGCCGCCGCCACAACCATCCAGACCACAGGGGCGGCAATTAAACTGCGCGCTGCGAGTAACCACCTGGTGTTCACCCTCGCGTGGCGTGCCCCATGGGCCCCAATGACCTTCGCCGGAAGGGCCGAAAAGCGCCACCACAGGCGTTTTCATCGCCGCGGCAATATGCATGGGTGCTGAGTCAACCCCAGCAAACAATTTAGCCTGCCCGGTTAAGGCACCCAACTCTTTGAGCGACAATGCGCCCGCGAGGCTTAAAGCTGGCGATTCACTGCGCTTCGCCAAGGCTTGCTGAATCTGATCAATCAAGCGGCCTTCCTTATCACCTGGGGCGGCTGTTAAAACAACAGGCCAACCAGCTGAGCGAATGCGGGTAATGATTTCTGCCCAGCCCTCTGCCGTCCAGCATTTAAAATGCCAGCGTGAAGGGGGATGCAAATGGACAAACGCCCCCGGCTTGACGCCCAGTGATTGCAAACGCACAGCGACGTGTGCATCGGCATCAGCCCCGGGCACAAAAGTCAGCGCTCGTTGATCCGCTGTCGGTCGTATGCCCAAACGTCGTAATGCGTCTAAATTCTGTTCGACCACATGCCGGCGTCCGCTGCCCATGATGGGCGACACAAAGTGCGTAAAGCTATTCTTCCAGAAACGGCCGCGACCATTAACGCGTGGCGCAACAGACCATCGCGGCTTAAGCAAGCGAGAAAGCCATGCGCCACGTGGGTGTTCGGTTAAATGAATGATCAGATCATATTGGCGCGATTTCAGGGTGCTGAAGAGCGCCCATTCAGCGGCTCCTTGGCCCATCAAACCCAGTTTCTTCCAACTGCGATCGATACAGTGCAGCTGAGAAAGATCCGGATGACCATCCAGCATGTCCGCTGTATCAGCGTACACCAGCGCATCAATATCCGCCCGTGGCACAGCCGCTTTAAGCACTGACAACACCGGGGAAGCGAGTAGTACATCCCCATGATGCCGCAACTTGGTTACGAGCACCCGGCGAACTTGCGAAAGATTAATGGCGTCAGCTGGCATGCCGTTATTGTACCGGTGCTGCATCGATTTGATCGATTAAGAAATCCAGGCAAACCAACTGCCCGTAGTCATAGCGCAATGTTAACCACTCAGATCCCGGCAACGCCTGCTGGTGCGCCTGCAGCGCCCTGATAACGCCGGCATGCGTGACAACGATCACTTCTGCGTGCCGATCACTGATGTCCCGCACCCATGCCAATGCGCGTTGCTGTAGCTCATAACCCGTTTCTCCATCCGGTGGGCGAAAGCCAGCGATATCATTGGCCCAAACATCCAGTGCTTGTGCGCCAATATCATCCCAGGATCGCATTTCCCAGCCGCCAAAGTACAGTTCTTGCAGTCGGGTATCCTGCACATAGGCTGCATCCAGCAAAGCCGCCAGCTCGGCACAACGCATTAGCGGACTACTAAAAACGGGAACAGCCTTAGGCAGCTGATCGCGTAACGCTTTCACCATATCGGTTTGCTGCGCGAGAGGCGTCTGCAGCGGCAAATCTGTCTGCCCATAGCAAATGCCGGGGGCCACGGCGGGCGGCAAATGCCGAACGAGCCAGAGCCGAATCGATTTCAATCAGGTCTTCTCCGACACACCTGCCGATGCAAAGCTGGCCATGTCATTCAAAAATGCCACGGCACCTTGTATCAGAGGCCAAGCCAGCGCCACACCCGTGCCTTCGCCTAAACGCATGCCCAAATCCAGCAACGGATTGGCATGCATCGCATCCAGCTGAACCCGATGGCCAGCCTCGGCAGAACGGTGGCAATAAACGCAGTAGTCTCGGACAGCGGGATACAGGCGACAGGCAACCAATGCCGCGGCGCCCACCACAAAGCCATCAATCAGCACCACCATGCGCCGCTCGGCAGCAGCCAGAATCACGCCAACCATCGTGGCAATTTCAAAACCGCCAAACTCTTGCAACGCTCTAGCCGGATCCGTAATTTTTCCTGTGCGCTCCAGCGCTTGCGCCAAAAGCACTTGCTTACGATTCAACCCTGCGTCATCCAATCCTGTGCCGCGCCCCACGCAGACATCAAGCGGCGCTTCGCTCAAACAATAGGTCAACAAGCTTGCAGAGGCCGTATTACCGATCCCCATCTCGCCAAGCCCGATCACATTGCAGCCAGCTTCTGCATAGCGCGCAACCAGTGCTGCGCCGTTTTCAATCGCTTGCGCGCATAGCTCGGCGCTCATCGCCGGCATGTCGATATAGTTGTCCGTGCCCGCGCCTACTTTGTAATCAATGAGCCCCTGGCGCTCACCAAACGCGTGCGCCACGCCGCAATCAACCACCGATAGCGGTAAGCCGTAGGTGCGAGTAAACACATTAATAGCCGCACCGCCCGCAAGGAAGTTCTCAACCATTTGCCAGGTCACATCCTGCGGATAGGCCGACACCCCGGCTTTAGCCGCACCATGATCTCCGGCAAAAACCAACATCTGTGGCGCGGTGAGTTTTGGCGATTCGGTTTGCTGAATCAGGCCAATCTGCTGCGCAAGCGCTTCTAACTGTCCCAGGGCACCCAGCGGTTTTGTTTTACCATCAATTTTATTTTGCAACTGCTGCGCTAAAGCACCAGCAGTCGATTGGATATTGAAAGTTTTCATCATTTCCTTGAAATTAACCGCGTAGGCTCAGTGGCAACCCGGCCACCGATAAAGTCACGCGCTCACACAGCGCAGCGACATCCTGATTCAAACGCCCTTGCTCATCCGCAAAACGACGCGCCAAACGATTTTCTGGCACCACACCAGAGCCGATCTCGTTAGTCACCAACACAACCTCACCGGTCAGCCTGGGCAAAACATCCAGCAGTGCCTGACGCTCTTTCCAGAAAAGATCACAAGTAAGTGGATGACCTGCCTCCAGCTGCGATCCGCCTTCGCCTTTAAATAGAATGGCAGAAAGCCATAAGGTCAGACAATCGACCAGCAGGCATCGTTGCGGTGTTGCCTGCTCGGCCAGCACACGCGCCAATTGCACAGGCTCTTCTACCGTCAGCCAATGCGCCGGGCGACTAGCGCGATGGTGTTCAAGGCGTTCGCGCATCTCTGCATCCAGCGCTTCGGCAGTAGCGATATACACGACCTCCAGACCCGCTGTCTCGAAATCTGCCATCCGTGATTCAGCCAGGCGGCTTTTGCCACTGCGTGCGCCGCCAAGAATTAATTCACGCATTGCAAGACTCCTGCAAAATCTGATCAAGCTTCTGCCAATCCAGACTTTGTTCTACCGCATCTGCCAATCGATTCAGGTCTGCTTCACGACGTGCAACAAAATCCACTTGAGTCGTTTCTGCACAACCGGCCCAGGCCAGCAGTGCCGTCAATGCTTCGGGTTGATCAAAGAGGCCGTGACAATATGTACCCATCACCTGCCCATCAGCAGAGCACGCGCCGTCAGAGCGCCCTTCGTCCTCCAGTGTAACCAGCGGACGACTTAAGTCATCACCCTGGCTCACACCCAGATGAATCTCGTACCCGGTCATCAAGGCAGATCCCGGCAAACAAAGATGACCTCGTACGTTTCTCAGCTGCTTTTCTGCTTCGAGCGTCGTATCGATGTTCAGCCAACCCAAACCAGCAGAGGTACCGGGTGCGCCTTCCAATCCGTGGGGATCATGCAATTGTTTGCCCAGCATCTGGAAGCCGCCACAGATACCCAGCACTTTGCCGCCATAGCGTAAGTGTCGCTCAATGGCCTTGTCCCAGCCTTGTGAACGCAACCAATCGAGATCAGCCCGTACGGCTTTCGAGCCGGGTAAAACAATCAGATCCGCGGGCGGGATCACCTGATTCGGGCCGATCCACTGAAAATCGACTTCGGGGTGCAGGCGCAACGGATCCAGATCGTTATGGTTAGAAACCCGAGGGTAGGCAGGGGCAATCACTTTAAGCCGCGCCTGTGCGGATAGCTCCTGGCTACCGGCAATGGCATCCTCTGCATCCAGAAACAACCCGTGCAGATAAGGCAGCACACCCAGCACGGGCTTGCCTGTACGCTCTTCTAGCCAGCGCAAGCCCGATTCCAGGAGAGTGATATCCCCACGGAACCGGTTAATCACAAAACCTTTAACCCGTGCCTGTTCACTCGGAGAAAGCAGGTCCAACGTACCGACTAGATGAGCAAAGACACCACCCCGATCGATATCAGCCACCAGAATCACCGGGCAATCCACGGCCTCGGCAAAACCCATGTTGGCAATATCACGATCGCGCAAGTTAATCTCGGCTGGCGACCCGGCACCTTCAATCAACACGGCCTCATAGCGCTGGGTTAAGCGCTGCCAGGAATCCAGTACGGCCGCCATGGCGCGCGGTTTATAGGCGTGATAATCCTTGGCATTCAGATCTGCCGCCACTTTTCCTTGAATAATGACTTGCGCCTGTCGATCGGTCGTCGGCTTGAGCAATACCGGATTAAAGTCCGTGTGCGGTTTAAGACCACACGCGTAGGCTTGCAAAGCCTGTGCACGACCGATTTCCCCACCGTCCTCGGTGACCGCAGAATTGAGCGCCATATTCTGTGGTTTAAATGGCGCCACGCGCACACCCCGGCGTTGCAAAATACGACACATGGCGGCAACCAGTGTCGATTTTCCCGCATCGGAAGTGGTGCCCTGAACCATCAGGGAGGCGCATGGCATAAAACGAAATCCTGTCGATAAAAAAGAGACGGCGGCAACCGTAATTACAACCCTTTAATCGTTTATTATCCCATGCCTGACAGGCATTTACGGCATCATGACTACTTCTGACACACCCGCCAGCCACACATTTTCAGAGGCCGCCCGCGACGCGGTCTATGAGGCTATATTTTCCCGGCGAGATGTGCGCAGTCAGTTTTTACCCAAAGCCATCCCGGACGAGGTGCTCGGCCGCTTACTGATGGCCGCCCACCACGCGCCCTCCGTAGGATTCATGCAGCCGTGGAACTTTTTGCTTATTCGTTCTACCGAGACAAAAGCACGCGTTCAGACACTGTTTCGCAAGGCCAATGAAGAAGCTCGAGATCAATTTCCAGAAAGCCGCAAAGATCTATATAGCCGTCTAAAGCTAGAAGGCATTGCCGATGCGCCCATCAACCTGTGCATCACCTGTGATCGGGAGCGAACCGGACAAACTGTTCTGGGGCGTACGCACATGAAAGAAATGGATCTATACAGCACTGTCTGTGCTGTGCAGAACCTCTGGCTCGCAGCGCGCACTGAAGGCATCGGCGTTGGCTGGGTGAGCATTTTTCATCAACACGAACTCAATGAGGCTCTGGGCATTCCTGAAAACATCGTGCCGATTGCTTATCTCTGTTTGGGCTACGTCAGCGAGTTTCTGGATCGACCAGAGCTGGAAAAAGCTGGCTGGTTATCCCGCCTCCCCCTTGAAGACCTGGTGTTTCATGACACGTGGGGGAAGACTGGTGGCGCAGACGACCCGCTGGCAAAAACCTATCAGGCATTAAGAGCTCAGTACGGCTATGCTTGAACATGGCGGACGTTTACGCGCAGCCGCCGATAAGTACGGTGTGCCACTCGATCAGTGGATCGACTTATCCACGGGTATTAGTCCCTGGCTTTACCCAATACCTGACATCCCGGATTCAGCCTGGCATCGCCTGCCCGAACCTGACGACGCACTCAACGCGGTAGCAGCCACCTATTACGGCAACGCGAAGCTGCTCGCAACAGCAGGTAGCCAGCCCGCTATTCAAGCGCTGCCATCACTTTTTTCTCGATCGCATGTCGCCATTATTGGCCCGACCTATAACGAGCACATTGCTGCCTGGCGAAGCACTCATGCAGTGGAAATTGTCGACACACTTTCCGCTGCGCTGGCCACGAATGCCAACATTGTTCTTCTCTGTAACCCCAACAACCCAACAGCGACGCACTACAAACCTGCAGCGCTTCTGGATGCCGCAACTCAATTGCAATCGCGAGACGGCTGGTTATTGGTCGATGAGGCCTATGGTGATGCCTATCCAGAAAATAGCATCACACATTTTGCCGGTACTACACAGGCCCCCCGTCTGATTACCCTGCGCTCACTGGGTAAGTTTTTCGGACTCGCCGGCGCAAGAGTGGGTTTTGTTGTTGCCGATACGAATCTTCTGGACCGTCTTTCTGACGCACTCGGCCCATGGACGATCAGTGGCCCCAGCCGATGGGTCGCCCAAGAGGCTCTGGCCAACACAACCTGGCAAGCCAACCAGATCACCCACGTCAAAGATGCGGGCGTTCGGCTTAAGCTACTCATTACTCAGATTATCGCGCCTGAAACCCCTGTTCAATCAACCGGTCTCTTCAGCACCTTTCATTTGACGGAAGCGCACGACTTATATGAGCACCTGGCACGCCGAGGCATTCTGGTTCGACTGTTCCGCGAAGAATCTTTGATACGCATTGGTATCGCTGCTGATCACGAATGGAAACGCTTGGAACTGGCACTCAAAGACTGGCACCCCACACACTCTGATAAAAACACATGACACAAGAAATCGATAACGGACGCAACGAACGTCACCAACAACGCATGGTGCGCAAAAAAGATGTCGTGGATGAAAAGATTGCCGCGGCTCAAACCGAAAAAGGCCTCCTGCTGATTCACACCGGCAACGGCAAAGGCAAATCCTCTTCTGCCTTTGGCGTACTAGCTCGCGCCATCGGGCACAACATGAAATGTTCGGTGATTCAGTTTGTAAAAAGTCGATCCGATTCTGGCGAAGAAGCCTTCTTCCGGAAATTTCCGGAGCAGGTGTCATGGCAGGTGATGGGTGAAGGATTTACGTGGGAAACGCAGGATCGCGAACGCGACAAACGCGCAGCACTCGTTGCATGGGAAGAGGTCTGTAAAAAGCTTGCCGATCCATCCATAGACCTGGTGATCCTGGACGAGTTTACTTACGCCTTCAAATTCGGGTGGCTGGAACTAGCGCCTGTCATTGAAGCGCTACAGCAGCGTCCGCCGATGCAACACGTCATCATTACTGGCCGCGCAGCACCCGCTGAATTAATCGAGATCGCCGATACAGTCACAGAGATGGGTATGGTTAAACACGCATTCCAGCAAGGCATCAAAGCCATGAATGGTATTGAGCACTAACATGAACCATCGCATTGAATGCCCGGCGCTCATGATTGCCGCTCCGGCCTCTGGCCAGGGCAAAACGATGATTACTGCCGCGCTGGCCCGGCTTCACCGGCGTCAAGGGCGACGCGTCAAAGTTTTCAAATGCGGCCCTGATTTTCTGGACCCCCAGATCCACGCCATCGCCAGCGAAGCGCCCTGCGAGAACCTGGATTTCCGCATGGGCGGCGAAGCGGATGTTGCCTGGCGGCTCGCACGAGCTGCGCGTGACAATGATGTCATTCTGATTGAAGGCGTGATGGGTCTATTTGATGGCGACCCCTCCGCTGCTGATCTGGCAAAACGCTATAACCTGCCTATTCTGGTCGTGATTGATGGCAGCGCCATGGCAACATCGTTTGGCGCAATTGCGTTAGGCATGAAAACCTACCGCCCCGACACACGCGTCGTTGGTGCGCTCGCTAATTGTGTGGGTTCAGCCTATCACGCCCAATTACTTGAGCAGAGCCTACCCGAAGGCATTGCCTGGTTTGGCGCCATTCCGCGCAATGCCGAGTCTGCGCTGCCCGAGCGCCATCTCGGTCTGCTTCCTGCTGCAGAGATTGCCGACCTGGCGCAGCGTATTGATCAACTAGCGGATCGCATCGCTGAAACTGCGGCCGCTGCCTTACCTCCGGCAGCAGAATTTCTCGATGCCCCTAAGCCTGCTTTGCCTCAGTCACTGGCGGGAAAAACCATCGCTGTCGCAAACGATGCCGCGTTTTGCTTTGCGTATCCCGCAAACATTGAGTGTCTGCAAGAGATGGGCGCACAGCTATGCTTTTTTTCACCCTTGAACGATGCCGCACTACCCAATTGTGACGCGGTCTGGCTACCCGGAGGCTATCCGGAGTTACACGCAGAGGCACTTGCCAGCAACGAACGCATGATCCAGTCGCTCCGACTACACATCGACGCGCAAAAGCCCGTATTGGCAGAGTGCGGGGGAATGATCGCACTTGCCGAGTCGCTTATAGATACCGAGGAGCACACTCATTTCCTCATGGGTATTTTGCCTGGCACCGTCCGGATGCATAAGAAACTCGCTGCACTTGGCATGCAATCCCTGGCGGCAGACACCGGCAACCTCGGTGGCCATACCTTTCACTACTCCACCTTTGATTGCCCGCTCGAACCGATAGCGCACACTGTGGATGCACACCAGCGTCAGAGTGAAGCGGTCTATCGCATCCAGCGCCTCACTGCCACCTATTTTCATGCCTATTTTCCCAGCGCGCCAGGCACCGTTGCAGCGCTCTTGTCCTGATGCCCGATTTTAGTTTTAGCCTCACCGCATTCATGGTGCTGGCCGCCTGCCTCTCGGATCGATTGCTCGGGGAGACCAAATACTTTCATCCCCTCGTCGGCTTTGGCAAGCTGGCGAAGCGATGCGAACAACGCTTTAATTGCCCTTCGGCTACGGATTCGTACAGCCAACTGCGCGGCCTGCTCTGTTGGTGTTTGCTCGTGCTGATTCCCACGCTCTTGGTCACCCTTGTCATCACACAGCTCAACGCAACGCTTCAGTTGATATCGGGATGCGTCGTGCTCTATATCGCTATAGGCGGTCGCTCATTACAAGAGCATGCCGAACGCGTGCGGCTTGATCTGGACAGCAACAATCTGTCTGCGGCACGTACCCATGTGAGCTGGTTGGTCTCACGTGAAACCGCTGAATTAGATACGCAGGGGGTCAGCAAAGCCTGTATTGAATCCGTACTGGAAAATGGTAACGATGCACTGTTTGCACCGATTTTCTGGTTCTGCATTCTGGGCCCGGCCGGCGCTATTCTGTACCGATTGGCCAATACGCTAGACGCCATGTGGGGCTATCGCACAACCCGTTATCTGAACTTCGGGCGCGCCGCAGCACAACTGGATGACGCACTTAACTACATCCCTGCCCGACTGACGGCGCTTTCCTACGCGCTGGTTGGCCACACGCGCAACGCTCTAAGCTGCTGGCAGACACAAGCCCCTCAATGGGATAGTCCCAACGCTGGGCCTGTTATGGCCGCAGGCGCCGGGGCGCTTAACGTAAGCCTCGGTGGCGCCGCAGACTATCATGGCGCAACTGAACATCGGCCTCAGCTTGGTTGCGGCGATTTACCCAAAGCCTCTGACATAGGCAAGGCTCAACAACTACAGCGGCACGCACTCTGGCTCTGGTTGGCAACCATTTCTTTCACAGCGATTTTTTCGCTGATCTTTTAGAATGCTCGCATGAATACTCGCTTATCTGCAGCCCGCTTTGCCATTTCAACCCTTTGCGCACTATTCGCCGGGATTGCTTTGGCCGCCCCTGTTAGCGTTAAAGATGATCTTGGCAATATCGTGACCCTCACCGCACCCGCCAGTCGAATCGTCACACTGGCACCTTCTGTGGTTGAGGTCACCTATGCCGCGGGCGCTGGTGACAAAATTGTTGCCACTGTTGAATACAGCGATTATCCCGCATCTGCTTTGAAGATCCCTAGGGTCGGTGGCCATTCAAAAATCAATCTCGAAGCCGTGGTCGCAGCAAAGCCTGATTTGGTGATTGCCTGGGAATCCGGCAACTCGCCAACTGCCATTGATAAATTGCGCCAACTGGGTATTCCCGTCTTCATGTCTCAGCCGCATAAAATGACTGACATTCCCGGTGAGATCGAACGTATTGGCGTATTGGCAGGCACCTCGCCAACTGCCAAAAAGGCAGCCGATGATTTCCGCAAACGTTACCAAACGCTCGCTAATAAATATCGTGATCGTTCACCCGTTACCGTTTTCTATCAGGTCTGGCAAAACCCCTTAATCACCATCGGCGGCCAGCAAATCATGTCGGATGCCATTACACTGTGCCGCGGCGAGAATATCTTTGGGTCGCTCAAACCACTCGCCCCACGCGTCAGTTTTGAAGCGGTGATTGCAGCAAACCCCGAAGCGATTGTTACGTCCGGCATGGCAGACCAGAATCCGGAAATGCTTGATGCCTGGAAGAAGTGGCCCAACTTAACCGCAACGCAACGTAACAATTTCTTTTTTGTTCAATCAGATCTGATGAACCGTAGCGGCCCGAGAATTCTGGACGGCACGAAGATTCTTTGCGAGGCGCTGCAAACAGCACGCGACCATCGTCCGAAGCGCGAGGCCAAGCCTTGATCCTAAAAATGCTCCAGCGCGAGACTGTCGCCTTTCTGGCGGCAGTTCGTTTCTTTACGCGCATCCCGATTCCTGATCGGGTCCCCCACTCTGCCGAAAGCCTCAACCACGCAGCGCGATACTTCCCCGCCGTTGGCCTTCTGGTTGGCTCGGTCAGCGCCATCGCATTTTTAATAGCCATACTGTTTGTGCCATCGTCAGTTGCCGTGCTCATTGCCATGGGCAGCAGCATCTATTTAACCGGTGCCTTTCATGAAGATGGCCTATCCGATATGACGGATGGCCTCGGGGGTGGATGGCAGAAGATGCGCATTCTCGAAATCATGAAAGATTCTCGGGTAGGTAGCTATGGGGTTATTGCGATTAGCATGGCATTGATGAGCAAGTTTGTGCTTCTCGATAATTTCGACCCGATTTGGGTTCCCTTGCTGCTAATTGCCGCGCACGCATTTTCCCGATATTGCGCCGTACTCATCATGGCTGGCTTGCCTTACGTGCGCGAAGACACTTTGAGCAAATCAAAACCCCTCGCAACGCATCTCACAAGAAACGCGTTGTGGATCGCCTCGGCTTCTGGCCTGCTACCTTTGCTGCTTCTGCCACCTGTGGCTGCGTTCATGGGCGTTACAGCGGGTTTGTTCGTCACCGTCTGGTTAGGCCGTAAGCTGCAAAAATGGCTGGGCGGGTATACGGGTGATTGCCTGGGAGCAACCCAGCAACTCAGCGAACTGGCCTTCTACCTCGGGGCGCTCGCCGTTTTATCTTAAATCAGTAGGCGCGTAGATCATGCCGGCACAAACCAGCGCTGCATCTGGCCATTAGCATCGGCCCGCTCAATCTGCACCAAGGGATAACCATAAAGCCGCGACAGATTTTCAGCCGTGAGCATCGACGATACTGAACCATACTGCCACTCGCCTTCGCCGAACAACAACAAGGCAGAATCGCAATACCGATGTGCCAAGCCTGGCTCGTGCAGCACCATGATGCAACTGACACGCTCTTTACGAGCCCTAGTCCGCATTAATTCCAGCACCTCAATCTGATGATTCAGATCCAGATGCGCCAATGGTTCATCCATGAAATAAAGCGATGGATTTTGCGTGAGTATTGTCGCCACGGCCACGCGCTGACGCTCGCCTCCGGACAAGGTCAGCACGTCACGCTCAGCAAAATCATCCATCCCTACGGCGCTCAACGATGCCATAGCTAATGCCTGATCGTCCGATGACTCCCAGGTCCAACGATTCAGGTGCGGATGCCGGCCGGAGATGACCGTTTCCAGCACCGTGGCACTGAACTGATCCTGCTGCTTCTGAGCCAACCAGCCACGCCAGCACGCGGCCGCACGATCTCCCCACTGCGCATAGTTTTTGTTACCCAGCAAAATATCGCCGGTCATCACACCACGTGGCAAACCAGCCAGACAAGACAACAAGGTCGACTTGCCAACGCCATTGCGACCAAGAATGGCCGTCATCTCTCCCGGAAAAACCTCGAAGTCCAAATCACGTGATACCTGCGTATCGCCAACCTGCAAATCAACAGATGAGACCTTAAACAGCGCTTTCAGCGCATCGATAGGTTGATGTGCCGTCATTGATATCGCGTCCGGTTGAGCAGATAAAGGAATACAGGAACGCCAATTAGCGCCGTCACCACACCCACAGGCAGCTGCTGTGGCGCAATCAATAACCGGGCCAATGTATCGGCAAGCACCAGAAAAATACCGCCTGCCAGCATCGATGTAGGCAACAGAATGCGCTGGTCGTTACCAACGAACATGCGTGTCAGGTGTGGAATGACCAACCCAACAAAACCGACGGAACCTGCCGTAGTCACCGAGACGGCCGTAGCCATAGAGGCCAGCAAGTAAACAGCAATACGCACAAAACTGACTGACACCCCCAATGCTTTTGCGGTGTCATTACCGCGAATCAATACATTAAGATCACGCGCCAGCGGTGCCGTCAGCAGGCCAATCCCCACCATGCCAATCAGAGCATACGTTGGATTAACCCCTTGGGAAAAATCACCCATCAGCCAGAACAGCATCCCACGCAAACGCTCTTCGGGTGCGACCGACAACAGCAGCGTAATCACAGCGCCACAACCGGCTGCCACCATCACCCCGGTGAGCAACAAACGCGTCTGCGTCCAGCTCCCATCGCCGTGCGCCAAACCAAACACGATCAGAATCGCTAGCAATGCACCGGCAAAAGCAAATCCATTTAAACCGGCAACGCCCAGGCCAAAAAATATTGCCAACAACGCACCCACACCGGCGCCCCCTGAAATGCCGAGGATGTAAGGGTCGGCCAAAGGGTTACGTAACAGCACCTGCATTAACGCACCGGCCAGTGCCAGCAAACCGCCGCAACCAAATGCAGCCAGCGTACGCGGTAAACGCAAGTCACGAATCACGGCAGCCGATGGCGCATTTGGATCCATCAATCCGGCAACCACGTCTGCAAAGGGCATCTTCACGCTCCCCACCGACAACCCAATGGCAATCGCCACGAGCGCCAAAAACGCTAGAGCGATAAAAACCAGTAGCAGTCGTCGTGGCGAGGTCATAGGTAAAGTTTAGCGTTGATCAAAGCGGAGGCCGACAAATACGTTAGACCCCGGTGTCGCGTAGTTCTGAACGGTTTGGTATTGCTTGTCGAAAACATTATTCAAACGAGCAAACAATGACACGTCTTTGTAGAGTTTCAGATTGCCATACAGATTAAATACGGTGTAGCCACCTACCGTTGCATTGGGCGTAGCACCTGTTTGTTGCGGACCTTGAACCTGCATCTGCCCACCTAGCTTCCAATCTGTCACTGCTTTTTCAATCGTTAAACTACCAAATCCCTGAGGGTGGTAGGCTAACCATGCACCAGTATCCGCATTTAGCGGGTTCTGGTAGTCAACACTACCCATAACATTCAAGCCCATGATGCTGCCATCGTAAGTTGTCGTAACGCCCTGAATCACTGCCCGTCCGACGTTAGCATACTGATAAATTTTGCCTAAACTTGCAGATGATCCTTGGTACTGATACTGAACCAGATTTGTAATGTCATTGTAGTAATAAATCACACCTGCGGCATGCTTGCCATCATCATAACGAAGTCCAGCTTCTGTATTCTGGGACTTGGTTGGTTGCAGATTCGAATTTGACTGATAAGTCGTTTTACTACTGCCTGTACCAGAGGTGGAATCAGGGTAATAGAGATTGTTGAAGGTTGGTGCTTGGAACCCAGTTCCCCACGAGACCGTGGCACGCACTGTCGGCACAAGAAAATATCCATAACCCACTGAGCCCGTCGTGGCGTTTCCATATTGGCTGTTACTGTCGTTTCTAATATTTGCCTGAACTAAATGATCTTGAACCGTGGCATTCCAACCGCCCTGAACCGAATTCACGTTTCTGGAGGTCATCGTGTAGGCAGTCGATGAAACAACTGCCTGGTTCAAGAATTCGTAGGCCAACATTGCGTTACCTACTGGTAACTTAATGTCATTTTGCCACTGCGCCTGTTTCTGCGTCGTATTGAAATAGTTCTGGCTATTGTTTGAGTACCAGGTACGACTGTTATCTTGAGCGCTGCCAAAACGAACTAGACTGGACCATTCATCAACGACTCGGTTACGAGAATAAACCGACAGCACATTCATCGACTCGAGAATTGTCGCCATTTTAGTGCTTGTATCGGTGTACGCGTTTTGGCCATTGCCCCACAGGGCTTTAACACCAAGCTCTTGGCCTGGGGCAACAGTGTACGCAAAGTTTCCTGAACCGCTCGTATTGGTATAAGACCCAGGATTCGGGTTGTACCCACTATAGCCTTGAACCCTTGTTGGAAAGCTCACTGAGTGCGTATTGGCACCATAAATGCTGTAGCTTAGACCACTCTCAGAGCCTTCAACCCCGACGGTTTCGGATGTGGTGTTATAGGTGCCGTAACCTGCGTCAGCATAGAACTTGGTTGGGCCTTCACCCTTCCGCGTAAAAAGCTGTATGACACCGCCTATGGCATCTGAACCATACGAGGAAGATGTTGGGCCACGGACAACTTCCATTCGACCGATCTGAGGCATCGGAATATAAGCCCAAGGAGGGGCTCCGGTTGTAGCAGAGTTCAGTCTGAGTCCATCAACGAGCAGAATCGTCTGGGCATTTGTGCCACCACGGATCTGAACGTTAGTTGTTGTCCCTAGCCCACCATTCGAACGCACCGTGACACCTGGAGTATTCGCCAAAATGTCCGAAATTGGTTCAGCCGGGCTGTAATCCCGGATTTGCTCCTGATCGACGACCGTAACATCAGAAATCAACTGGTTGTAACGCGTCGGGATACGCGTTGCAGTTACTACGATGGGGTCAGCGGGCCCGGCTATTTGCTCAGGCGATTCCTGCGCAATTGCAGAAAAAGACAGTGAAGCAATTGCTGAGGCAATGATAGATCGGGCAACGCCCAGATGGTAGAAGACAGCCATGAAAACTCCTGGCACGAACGTGCCACCGATCGAACGAGCGTCCCCGCAGGTTCAATGCGATAAAAATACTGA
>ERZ1034363.499-NODE-499-length-26958-cov-3.099215_pt1 | contig 26958 bp, 31 predicted proteins | sample MGYA00520616_ERZ1034363 | MGnify/ENA primary metagenome ERZ1034363 (study PRJEB33736, sample SAMEA104284506) | Azolla filiculoides | biome: Urban; feature: Water surface; material: Ditch water | place: Netherlands | collected 2015-10-28 | depth 0-0.1 m ... | reverse complement strand
GATCTACCAAGCCCTGGAAGAGGGCGCCATTAATCATTTCATGTTCAATATTCGGATTGAGGGCTGCCATGAGGTTCAGCGCCTGTACGACATCAGGGCAGTTGTGGCATGACAAAGAGATAAATGTCTGGAAGCGCTTCTTGCCTTCTAATCCTTTAATGCTCTCGATGACGTCTTGCTCCACTTTTGGTGGATAACCGCTAGCTTGTAGGATTGCCAGGATGAAGGACGTCATCTCATGACCCATTGGCAAGCCTGAGAATGCAATGCGAGCAACTTCATCAACTTTAGCGACAGTAAAGCTAGGAATATTTTTGCTGCTACCGGATGTCTTTACTGTGATCTTGGCGGATTGCTCGGCAACCTCATTCAATAACTCCAGCATCTGGGCAGACTGAGTACTGTCATCCAAAGTAGCCTCTAAAACAATCGGGCTTTCAATTTTTTCAAAATAGGCCTTGAGCTGCGCCTTGATGTTTGCATCTAACATGATTTGTTCCTTGGTATTTAATCTTGATGAGTCTATTGGGCAGGGCTTCTGCTTCTCATCCTGCCCAATAGACTCTCCGAAGAGAGTCTATTGATTGCTAGTTACTGCTGACTTCGATTCTTAGATCTTGCCTACGAGGTCTAAAGATGGAGTCAAAGTAGCTGCGCCTTCTTTCCACTTAGCTGGGCATACTTCACCTGGGTGAGCTGCTGTGTACTGAGCGGCCTTGAGCTTACGCAATGTCTCAGAGATATCACGAGCGATTTCATTTGAATGGATTTCAGCTGTTTTGATAACGCCTTCTGGATTGATGATGAATGTGCCGCGCAATGCGAGACCTTCTTCTTCAATGTGTACGCCAAAACCACGTGTCAATGTATGTGTTGGATCGCCAACCAATGGGAATTTCGCCTTACCTACTGCAGGTGAAGTCTCATGCCATACTTTGTGTGAGAAATGTGTGTCGGTAGTGATGATGTATACCTCTGCACCCATCTTTTGGAATTCTGCATAGTTATCAGCCGCATCTTCAATTTCTGTTGGGCAGTTGAATGTGAATGCTGCTGGCATAAAAATCAATACTGACCATTTGCCTTTGAGTGTCTCATCGGAAATAGTGACAAACTTACCGTTATGGAAGGCTTGGGTCTTGAATGGTGGAACTGGTGTGTTAATAAGTGACATGGTTTCTCCTGTTAAAAATGAAATAGTTGATTCACAACAAGAGCCATTCTAGAGACTAATTGTTTATTTGAATAATGAATAATTTAGATATATGTCATCGATTTATTAGATTAATAGCTTGCCTTGTTTAATTGTCTTGAAGGTAGCAGCATCTACTTTTTCAATATTTGCTTCTAGGCTCTTGGCGCCAGCCTGAAAAGGTTCATAATATTAAGCAAGCCCTATATAGATTGCGAGTAATCAATTGGACAAATTAAACCTGCAAGCCTCTTATTTAAGTAGCTCGACCTACAGGGGGGACGCTACTCTGCATGATCGCAAAATAGCCCCTAGTACAGCCTCTACTCGAGCCCACCCAGTCCCATCTGCACTGAAGGTTGAGCAATCTGGCCCGGCAGCTACTATTGAAATCAGTGGCAACACCCCAGATCCCCTAAAGCTGATCCCGATGAGTGCTGACCGTCAAATTGGCGCATATATTCGTAATACCAAGCTGTTGTAAGTAGCCCAAACGTGATGGTGGCTATTCCGGCCTAGCTTGCACCTCGATTAGAGGACGTGGCTCTAGCTAAATAAGTTTGCATTCACTAACTTATTTAGCCCTCATTGCAAATCAGATGTCCTTCAGAAGACATCCCTAAATAAAGCTAGAATAGATCCCCGCCCAAACAGATGAGGGGGATAAGGCACCAAGGTGCTGGATGCCCAAAGGAAACCCAATGAGTTTGTTCAAAAAAAATTCTCAGTCTATTAAGTTCTTGCAGCCAACGATGGAGTCCTTTGAGACCATCATTGGACCTGCTACGGAGGTTCATGGCAGGTTAGTTGCTAATGAGAGTCTACGAATTGACGGTCGGGTGATCGGCAACATAGAGGCGCGCCAAGGTAAGAGTGTCAGCATTGCTTTAGGTCGTACGGGCGCAGTGCAGGGCGATATTTTTGCATTTAGGGTTCTCGTTGCAGGCAAGGTAGAGGGCAATATTTATGCTACTGAGCGTGTTGAGTTGCACGAAGGTGCGGAAGTTCGGGGCGATATTACTTATGGCCAGCTTGGAATTGAGCATGGCGCAAAATTAAACGGTTTGATGATTTCCAGAAATGGTGAGGAGCCAGAAGGCGCCACTGATTCGGCAGCAATTTTTCAAGCCAATTGGAGCAAAATCAAGAGTCAGTAATTTTTAAACACGTATGATTTATACCCATAACGCATCAACAAGGATGGTAGATCATGGGATTATTTGACTTAATTAAAGGCGGGTCTTTGCAGATGAGTCAACTGCAATTTGACCAGTGCGTTTTCGATCATTATCGCGAACGATTTAACTACGATAGTTTTCAAAGTTTCTGGCATGCAACCGTTCCCAATGCTGATGGCAGTGTTGGGCGCTTAGTCGATCGTCTTTATGCATGTGAGGACGGCTTTCCAAAAGACAGTCTTTTACATGCGCAGTTAGCAGAAGCCTCTTTAATCATTGAAAAACATTGGTTCAATACCTACGGTATAAGTCCAGAGTCTTTAAGTATCTTTTTAAATATTTGCACCCAGGCACAACAGGCACTTGATGAGCAGTTGAGCTCTGAAGCTGCTCAGCCCGTTGAAGTCGATCCTGAGCTCAGGGTTGATGGGTGTCAAAAATCCCTGAAAACATATGAGCAAAATCTAGCTCAAATGGGTTTGCCAAAGTTTGATGATCTGATCAAGATTCATTATTTTATGGCGGATATGAATGAAGCCTTGTCAGCCCCGTTCAAATACAGCGGTAGCGTTTTGAAAGTATTAGAGCAAGATTCCTACATGCAGGATGATGTGAGCTGGGGGCGTTGGACTCTCTTTCGAGATACCACTGGCTATACCGATGTTTGGATTGTGCGCATAGAGTCTGGAAAAGCTGAGGTGGTAAAGATGATTTCTAAGGTAGATGCAGATACCTACAGCTTAGATGAGTCTCCCAGAGGAATTCAATTTGATTCAGAAATTTTTAAGGCGATAGATAAGACGCGCATTACAGCGTTCGATAATTCTGAATTTAATGATCCACCACCTCCATATTTCCAAATGCTATCGATGATGGATGTCATTGGCGATAAACCGAATAGCAATGTCTAGATAAAAAAATACCCCAATAAAGGGGTATTTTTTTAAGCAGTTAAAACTTACTCATCATTAGAGTTTGAGCTTGAGTAGTCTTGTGTAGTAGAGCTTGAGTAGCTTGAAGATGATGGAGTGGCATCAATCACTCTTAATTCACCACTCAGTTTTGCACCTTTTTCAACGCTCATTTCAGCGTACTGGGTGAGGCCAGTAATTTTTGCGCTAGAGCGAACATTCAGGTGGTTGGTTACATGAAGACCTTGAGTAACTTCGCCGCGAATCTCAACCACTTCAGCATTAATGCGGCCATTCACAATTCCAGAAGTATCAACTAGCACTTCTTTGGTGTTGAGTTCGCCTTCCACTAGACCAGCAACAACTGCCATTTCTGGTACTTCAAAAGTGCCCTTGACAATAACGCCCTCGCCAACGAAAAGGGAGCCTTTTGGATTGTTATCGGTCATAGTAAGTTTCCTGAGGTAATAAATATGGGTTGATCATATAGCAATTAAGGAGTTTTATGGGCAGCAGTGCTACAGGCTTGCCCTACATTGGGGCTGGTTTTTTCCCGGTAGTCGGGGTGGAGAGCTCTGAAAACTGCTCTTTTAACTCTTTAAGTGAGTTAATTTTGCTTTCAATATGGGGAATTTGCTTCTGCAGGGCCTGAAGGTTCTCGCGATAGTGGGCCTCGACCTCATCCATCTCCTTGCGCGTGATGACGCCGCCCATTTCCTTGGTCATTTCTGGGCTAAATCGAATAGCAACCCTAAATCCTAGGAAATGGATGCCAATGCCAAAGAGAATAAATGCGCTAAAGGATAAAAAAGCAATTTTGATGACCGTTCTACCGGTTATCTTGATTTGCTTCATGGTCGAAGTCGACCCAGAGATCCAAATGAGCTGCATTTTGTACTAATAATCCTCTATTTATCGGGTTTATCCCTTAATTGGGGGTGATTTTATCATTTTGACATCATTTTGAAGCATTTTTTCTAAGAGAATCACTGCCTATAAATCAACTAGTTTGCTAGTATTGCAATATAAATAAAACAATATGGAGACAAGATTAGCCAATCTTTACTCCTGCTTGTATTTTTGCGGTGAAGTAAATTGAGGAAAATGGCATGTCGCCAGTTAAAAACAACCCCCTTCCAGAGGTCATTGGATCTTCGCTAAAAGCGGCCAGGGAAAATAGAAAGCTTGAGCGCTTAGAGCTGGCGAATTTATGCTGCCTATCAGCCAAAATGATTTTGGAGCTAGAAGAGGGCGGAATGAGCTCTTTTTACAGCTTCCCCTTGAAAGTCAATGCAGCTAAACGGGTGGGTAATTTTCTCAATCTTGCAGAAACCGATTATTTACTGTTTCCGCGACCAGCTGCAATTGCTGTTGAGAGTTCCCAGGGAGAGTCCTCTGAAATCAAGACTCCTGGGAGTGCTGAAGAAGCCACTTCTCAACCTGAACCCTTGGATACTGTTGCGGATGTTGCCCTTGTGGAGCCAAGCTCCCCAACTACAAAAGATGAAGTTCGTGCAGGATCACTCGACCCTGCTATTACTGAGCGCTTGGAGTGGCAGGAGTTATTAACTGAAAAAGTGGGCGGGGATGTCTCTGGACCAGATGCTGGAAGACGTTTTAATCTTCCCATCAAACCAGTACTTTTTCTCTCATTAGGACTGGCTGTTGCTGGACTATTGTTTGGCCTAAATACCAAATATGATCTGGTTTATCAGGTTGCTAGCTTAATGGAATCTAAGCCAATTACTCCCGCCGCCCCCCTTGAGGATGCGCCTAAAGATGCGGTTGAGGAAGTCAAAGTTGAAGTCCAGGCTGAGCCAGCTCAGAGTCAAGAAAGTAAGCCTGCTGAGGTAAAGGTAGCAGCAGACCAGTGCCCCTATAAGCCGAATGCACAAATATTAAGCTTCCAATCGCCCAATCCCTCAAAGGCCGGGGATGTTGTGAATCTCAAAACCTTAGTTAAGCAGACGATTTGCTTTGTTGATAGCGCTGGTAAGCAGTTGGTAATGGCGATGGAGGCAAATACCGCCCTTGCCTTTAAAGGTGTTGCGCCATTCACTGTTTTGGCTCAAGATTTGGATGATGTTGAAATGTATTTTCAGGGGTGGAGGGTTCGCTTACCTGCCGCCGGGACTAAGCAAGTGAAGTTACTCGAGGTTAATCAATAGCTCGCTATCCTGTGCGCTAATTTTTTGAGGTATTGAAATGTTCGAATTTTCAAAAAAAGGCCCGATGGCCGATACGCAATTGACTTATGCCAGCATGATTGGCAGTGGGTCTAGTGTTAAGGGTGATTTCACTCATCGCGGAAATATGCTCCTCTCCGGGCATCTGGTGGGAGATATTCATCAGGATGAGCAATCTCCAGGATCCCAGGATGGATACACCGCTGTCGTTGGTAAATCCGGGTTTCTAGAGGGCAACATTCATAGCGCCCACGCGATCATTATTGGCCGTATTGAGGGATCAGTATATGCAAAAGGCCGCGTTGAAATTTACCCGGGTGCAATCGTCAATGGCGATGTGACCTACTCGCAAATTAACGTTCATCCTGACGCTAAAGTGAATGGCAATTTGAAGTGCTTATTGTCAGACGCGACAGATCATTTACTAGACGAGCAGGACAGTGATGATTCTCTTAATAATGTCTTGCCAATGACAAAGGCAGATGGCTACTAAGTAGTCGCTATCTCAATGACAGATCACATCCCGCCTAGTGAGATTCATCACCTCAAAGAGGCTCAAGAAGACTCATCCTTTAAAAGCAAAGCCCCTTGGTATGGATTGCTCGCTTTTATTGTGCTCGTAGTTGTCGGTGCCATAGTCCACACCTACTACTTCAAGGATCTGCCAAAGTGCCGTGATGAGAATATCCAAATCTTGCTGAACAATAATTTGCGAAATAATGAGCAACTTTTAAATAATTCGCAAACCTTAGCTTTTGGGCAATTTCAAGAAAAATCTCACAGTGCAGTTCAGAGGGATTGCAGTGCAGAGCTTTTGACTAATGCGGGGACTTATCTAATTCAGTATCGGGTAATTAATAATGCTGGGGAACAAAACTTCTTCCAGCGTTTATTTTCTTCAGTTGATTACTCGATAGCGCTGGAGTCTGTTAATCCAACAAAGCAGTAATTTCTAGCTCTTCAGCTTTGCGCTCTGGCTAGTAATCGGTTGTCAGAGAAAAAATTTACCAATGATGTAAAGCATCAGTCCGGATATCAATAGATATCCAAAGCCTTTTGCGAGCGCTCTTTCCACGCCCTTTTGAACGATCCGATTCTGGATTCCTTCGTCGGCCACAATATTCTTGATATTCCAAAGATCTTTTCGAATGACGTTGAGGCTTTCATCGGATTTGCGATCTCTTTGTTGAAGATTGGCGCTAATTTCGGCTAAGTGAGCATTGATTGCTTGCAGCTCTTTAATTGCGTCATCCAAATTGCCCATAAATACCCCAAAATAATGTTTAAGCCAATAAGCATAGATTATTGCAAATCTTGACTGGGGTCGACCAATTGGTGGAAATCTCTCGGATTTGCTTTATAGTGATGCTAGGTCGAGATCGACGCTTAAATCGAACTCATTGCCACCTCAATATGACACGCAGCATGGATATCAAACCGCAAATGATCTTAAATCAAGTTGGGCTATTAGCAAAAAAAATTGCCAAAGTTTTGATTTATGCATTTATTGCTTTAGTGCTGCTTTATGTTGCCTTCAAAGCTTGGGAATACAAGACTGAGTCAGATCAGCAGCAGGCTGTTAAACAATCGCAAACTCAGCAAAGCGAGAAGTTTGCTAATGGCAGTCTATATGTAGCCACCTATTCTCCTTTGCTTGTTGGTAGCTCATCGCTAACTTTTGTTCAGCGCCCCAACAATGAACCTCTATTTAAGTATTTGTTAGGTGCTAGTTATGCAAATTTCATTACTGCCTTAGAAGATAGCGCCTCCTTGGTTTATGTGGGACCACAAATCTTAGGTGCTGGATGTCAAAAGTTGGGATGCGCTGCGTCGCAAGCAGCCTTGCTCATTGATCCAACCAAGGGTCGTATTTACGCTGCCTTGATGGAAGGCGGAAAAGTGAGTTACTTTGGTTTAGCTGAGGGTCAGGCGGTACCGCCTGCATTAGAGAAGTGGGCTAGTGCTCAGGTCGTGGAGGGTGCAAAGTGAGTCAATTTTTCTGCCGTGTGAAGCCACTCATTCATCTTGCGCTTGCATGTACGTTAATTTCTTTTGTAGGCGGAGCATATGCAAAAGCGCCTGCAGATACTGGCCATGCGAAAACTTCAGAGTCTAAGGGTGCGAGTAAATCAGCCAACGATAAAGATATCGTCCTGGGAAAGAATTCTGAGAACACGCTGTACTTACTAGCAGGTTGGGGTAAAGCAGAGGGGCCTTATATTTGGTACACGGTCTCTGCGCACTTTAATAAAGATCAATTGGCCCCCGATGGCAAGTCTTTCAATTTATTTAGTGCTAGCGGTGCATTAGATTGCAAAGAAAACACTTCTTTTTATTACCGTACTTCTTATATGTACTTTGACGCTAAGACGGGCGCGCTCAATGAGGTTTATTTTGAGAAAAATAAATCCAATCCTTTGGTGATTGATTCGGGGAGTATTGAAGGCGATGTTAAAAACATTGTCTGTAAATAATCACCCAGCTTAGATGTCTAAGGACCAAGAAAACTTGGCTCATCCTAATTTAGATTCAAAAATAGATCTGATCGCTCGCGATCCAGAATTCGCTGCTGAGCAGTTGAAGATTGCTCTTGCGCACTTACAGCAAATTTTGCAAGCCACGAATCGACAGGCGGTAAGTTCTTGCCTAGCTCAGGATTCCAGCTTATCCACTGTTCAACGCCGACTGCTGGCTGGGCTGCTAGGTGAGGGCGGTGAGCTTGTTTCTGGTAATCGTGATGAGTTAACGGGTTTGCTCACTCGCTCAAGCCTATTAGATTGGTTCTCACAAGAGTCGCATCATTCGGCTAGTAAGTCAGGATCATTGGCCATCTGCTTTATTGATCTAGATGGTTTTAAAGTAATCAATGATCAGCATGGGCATGCAATCGGAGACCAAGTATTAGTAGCAATCAGTCAGCGCATTCAGGCTGCAATCCGACCTACCGATATGGCTGTGCGCTGGGGTGGTGATGAATTTATCGTGGTGTTCGAGGGGGTGAGCACACCAGATGTGGTGATGCAACTGGCAACTCGACTGCTGGGGATTATTGGCGAGCCACTGCAATTAGATCTGAATAATCCGATGCGCTTATTTTTGGGTGCCAGTATCGGCGTTGCGATTAGGGTCGATGAACAAATATCAATGACCGATTTAGTCAATCAGGCTGATCAGGCAATGTATCAAGCGAAAAAATCGGGGCAAAACAGCATTCAGATTTTTGCTTGAGCGTTAGGCTTTGCGTAGATGCACTGCCGGTATGCGCATGGCTTCGCGGTATTTTGCAACCGTTCTTCTGGCAATAACGTAGCCCTGGTCACTCAGCAGTTTGGCAATATTCGTATCCGAGATGGGCTTTGTAGATGACTCGTTTTCTACAATTTGCTTGATCAAGGCTTGGACTGCTGTTGAAGAAATCGCACCACCTTTTTCTGAGCTGAGTTGACTGCTGAAAAAGTATTTGAATTCATAAATTCCCAGCGGACATGAAAGGTATTTTTGGGTCGTCACGCGAGAGATGGTGGACTCATGCATGTTGAGGCTTTCAGCAATTTCTCGCAGCACAAGTGGCCTCATTCCAACTGCACCCATGGAAAAGAATTTTTGCTGACGCGCAACGATCTCTTGGGCAACCTTAAGAATTGTTTCCTCGCGTTGCGCAATGTTTTTTACCATCCAGCTAGCCTCGAGCATCTTTTGCTTTAAAGCGCCATCAGCTTTCTTCTGACCATTTTCTTTTAGGATTCTGGCGTATTCACTATTGAGTGAAATGCGAGGTTTCGCATTGGGATTGGATTCCACGACCCATTGCCCATTTTTTGCTTTGACGGCGACATCAGGCAAAACCCATTGGTCGTGTTCACGCTCAAATTGGGCGCCGGGATTGTGTTGCAGGCTCCGAATACACTCCACCGCTTTGAGGACTTCTGCCTGGGATTTGCCGCAAGCCTGTTTTATTTTGAGCCAGTCTTTAGATCCGACTTTATTTAAATGGGTATTGACGATGAGCTTGGCAAGCTGCCAGTCATCTGCATTGCCCTTTTGCTCCTCCAGAATGCGATCAATTTGCAAGGAAAGACATTCCGCAAGATTGCGTGCACCAACCCCTGGGGGGTCTAGTAGTTTGAGTCGATTCAGTCCAGCTTCTAAAAGTTCAGCAGAGTTTAGGTCTTGATCTTGGAGTTGAGATCCAATTTCAGCATTAATGGACTCGAGATCGTCTATCAAATACCCCCTTTCATCAAGACATCCAGCTAGGTAGGCAAGGATTGACTGCTCTTGAGGGGGAATATTGAGTAAATGAATCTGCTCTTCTAAATGCTCCAGCAGGGTTTGCTGATGGGCGACTCTTTCATAGCGCTCTACCCAGTCCTCATCATCTTGGCTTGACTGACTGGTATTTGACCAATTGTTCTGTGGGGCTTCAATACGCTCATTTGATTGGCTGAGATTGGACTCAATTTCAGGGTTGGGCTCAAACTCCAAGAGCGGATTGTCTTCTGCCGCCTTGGCTAATTCTTGCTCTAGCTCATTATTAGACAGTTGCAGTAGCTTGATGGCTTGCTGTAGCTGCGGGGTGAGGCTAACCTGAGTACTCAGGCGGTTATTCAGTGAGATGGCCATATTGCTGCCTACGGGCGTCCAGCAGGCGAGGTAATGCGGAGGGGCCCTTGGGATTGGGTAGTGCTAATCCTCAATTGCAGTAAATACAGTTCCGGGTGCATAACGCCATTCTAACCATAAATTTCGTATAAATATCTATATAAATTAAAGGCTTAAGCGTTATATCGTCGTAGATTCCGTATGGTGAGATGAAAATAGCCTAATCAAAGCGATCCATTTAGCCGTATTAAAATCACCAGAGAATAAAAGAGACATTTCACATTATGGAAAATCCAGTCATTACCGAGCATCGCATTCGTGGCGAGCGTTTCTATACGATTGAAAAGAGTAGCAAAATTGCGTTTTATACGACCAATATTGCTGCTGCACGCTATTGGGTAAAGCATGTGATTGATGGAGAATCTATCCCCTTGCCTGCTCAAGAGGGTGGTGTGGAGTCCTCTCAGTCCTAATTAGGGTTTTCGTATTGACTGGCCTTTAGACAGAGTTGGTTTTGCCCAATAACTGATCACTGCAACTTGTTCTAAGTTGGGGTACTTTTACCCCTTAGATATCCGTATAATTGCCAATTTAGATGGTTTTCACCATGGGCAAGCCTTTTTCGATCAATCTCGCTGTATTAGTTCTCTCCAGTTTTTTTGGGGTGAACTTGGCGTTTGCGCAGGCAAACGAGGATTTGGTCATGGTGCTCGATGGTAAGCAATACTCTATTGCGTACTACAAGAGCTCGATTAAGTCATTGCCACCGGATTGGAAAAAAGTCTGGATCATTACCAATCGAAAGCCTAGTGATGAGCATGCTCAGTCGCGTGTAGCGTCTGTGCGTCGCAATATTCTTTTTAACTGTGTGCGCAATACTTACTCTACCTTGGCAACCGTGAATTATGCGGATCCAATGGCCACAGGCAAACCGATGCTGCAAACCGATACCGGCTTTGAGTTAAATGATGAGCCAGTACCCGAGGGAAGTCCTTTAGCAATTGTGCAGAGTCAAGTTTGCGCGCCTTAATTCAATCTCATGAAATTTAATATATTCCCTCCTGAAGCACTGAAAAGCATTGAACCTAAGTTTCATGTTGAGCCACGTGCTATTGCAAAAACAATTGAACGCGAGCTACATAAAAAGCCGCTAGCCGGTCTATACGCACTTGATGGATCAGCCAGGGAATTGCCGGTATCGCTGTTAGATATTGCGCAAGGCTTATTGGTGATGCAGCCTCTAGTCAAGCCTGAAGGCGGTCTGACTAGTGTAGTCGGCGGTCAAAGATTGGTTGTCTTGTGTGGTGACACTGGCAAGATGCAATTTTTAGCGAACAATCTCAAGTTAACTGAAGATGGCAATCTCACATGCCCTTTGCCGGCCGATTTAATTTTGATTCAGCGCAGGAAAGAGTTTCGTACGCTTGGACCTGGCGATGAGGATTTGAATTTTGTGCTCTGTTTGGGCGCAGGCCAAGAACTGTTAACTAAAGTCATTGATATCTCTGATCATGGGGTATTGCTTGATCTGCGCTTGGGTGCAACTGAAGTTGAGGTTGGAAGATATTGGCACTCTGGCTATTTTGAGCGCCTCAAATCACGCTCTACTACGATTGATCTTGTAATCAAAAACGTGCGCCCTGGAGCCGCAATTGATCGTGTTCGAGCGGGCTGTGAGCTTTATGAACCCACTAAATTGGCTTTGAAGGAATTTGAAAGTACGCGCAGTGCTATTGAGAATGCTCGGGTCCAAGGCCGCCTCAATCGATGGTATCTAGGGGCATCGTGGCATGAATAATTTCGCTCTAAGAGATCACCTAATATCCGAATGAATTGACTATGAGCCTATTTGCCAACTTCACCACCGGAAAACTCATCATGATCATCAGTGCGCTGATGTTCATTGTGTTGCTGTATTTCTTTATCAAAGATTTTTACGGCAAGGTCGTTGAGGATGTGAAGACGAATGGAATTGGTCCTGAACCCATTGAGCCAGTCATTGTGGCAAGCCTTCAAAAAACGCATCAGCTTGAAGAGGTCATTAATCAAAAAATTGCCAACATGAAGTTGGACCTCATGGCTGAACGTTTGCGCATTACTTCAACCGCAGAAGTCTTAAAAAATCTCGCTGTTGAGCGCCATCTTCCAGAGACCTTGTATCAAATTTATTTTGAGACTCGTGCATTTCCTAAAAAGAGTCTTGAGGCGCAGCAAACAGATTTAGAGTGGCATGCCCAGGCCGGCATTACGGATCTGAAGGTCGATCCCTTGCCCTTAGATGATGGCACGGTCATTCATTTCACCTTGCATAACTATCCTTATACGCTGACCGCTATCAATCATCGATTTGCCAGAACTTATTACGTGGAGTTGACCTTACGTGATGTAGATGATGTCAGATTGTTTGTGGTGCGCGTGAAGGCAAATGAAACAACAGGGCGCGATATTTTAGAGACTGCCATCATCGAGATGAAGTCGGGTGATTGGATTGATGATATTGCGAGTTGCCGATTATTGATGGATAAGCGTAAGACTGAGGTTCAGTTGATGGCCGAGCATCGCGAAGTGGAAATGCTAAAACAACGTTTTGTTTTAAACCATTCCGGCAGTAAATTCAGCGCAAGTAAAGCTGACTCTGGTCGTAAGAAAGGCTAGAGACTATCTTGTTTTCATTTCGACTCCAGCGCTCGCAGCGCAATCTTTATTTTTGGTTCTTAGCTTTCTCAGGCTTTTTAGTCGCCGTCTCGCTCATGACGCTGCTAGGTGCTGCAAGCGAATTATCAAGTGCTTCTATCGAGTTAAAAAATCTGAAGGTCGTTAGTCCAAACCTTGAGGATTTTGTTAATACACAAAATATTGACTTTCGATTAAATGCCAACAATACCCAGCGTAGATTGAAGGCTGCTGATATCCCAAAGCTCGTGGATGATGCGATCGTGCCAGTAGGTTTAGACGAGGCTGTTACCAGGGCATTCCAATTCTTTGCGGAGTTTGAAAATAAGCGCTTCAAGCCGATTTTGACAGTCACTCCGCCGGTGATTGAATCTGTCGAACCTGGTTCTCCCGCCGAATCAGCTGGTATCAAAGCCGGGGACCTTGTCTTGAATGTGAACTCAGCCAAAATTGAATCGGTCATGGGTTTTTATCTTGCCTTAAATGAGAAACCATCCGCAGAGGTGGCGCTCAAGCTTTTAAGGCACAAAAAGGACAATGTATCGGTGGTATTGCGTCTGATTGGTAAAGGCCCAATCAATGATAGTAATTGCGGGCTCAAGTTTTCAACTCCACCAGATGCAGTGTATTTAACTGAGCAAGAAACCAAGCGCCAAGCTGAGCAATATCGCCGCGATATGCTTACTAGTATTCCGGTAGATTGGCGTCCTGAAGCCGCAAACAATCTCATGCAAACTGCGAAGCGCCTCAATCTCATTGCAAAAAGCGTGATTGATCCCTCTGGCGCTAACCCTGCCAAAATTCAGTCTAAGGATGTATTGGCTTGGCAGCATAAAAAGTTTCTAGAAAATGTGGATACGTATTTTTCTCTCAGAAGAAAAATTGAGAGTAGAAGTAGCTCCCATTTAATGGGCATGGGCGATGCAGTCGTTGGCTTTGTATCTAGCTTGTTTATTTTTGCGATCGCATTGGGATTGTTCTGGTATCAGCGTCGAGTAACTGGTAAAAAATCATGAGCAATCTTGAAAATCCAGAATATTGGCTTGGTATGCGCATCAATGGCGAACGATATGTGCTGCCAGCAAGCTCCGTGCAGTCCGTTTTTTTATATCCTGAAGCTGAGCAATCTTTAAAAGATTTAAGAATCAGTGGCGTGGTGGTTCATGAGGGTGCGCCGGTTTATCTGCGTAATCACTTTCAGGTATTGCGATTTAATCGTCGATCAGAAAATATTGCCGATTGGCAGCAAGTTCTTAAGCCAGGGGCTGCACCCTGGATCGTCGTATTAAAGGATGGTCTTAATAAGGGTCTTGGTTTTAGGGTGAACAATATTTCCGGCCCTTTCCATGCATCCGTTTTAAGTGATTCATTATTTGTGCATCACAATGGGATCGATCACCTTTTGGTGGAGGCTTCATAGAGCCGGGTGACTGGCCTTATTCATTAGCTAGAAAAAATATATGAGCAAAAAATATAAAAACCATATCTTTCAGCGAGCGACGATGCCTTGGCGTTGGCTAGCAATTGCTTCGTTTGTGATTGCGCTAGTAAGTAGCGTTGGTGCATTTATTACAGCGCGTAGCTGGGTTTCTGATGGAAAGTATTTGCAATCAATTGATATTGAGCAGATTGAGGTACTCCGCCTCATCCCGGCATTAAAAGTGCTGCAATCTCAAACGAGTGGCGCTTTTGGTCTAGAGCCTAGTTTTTTTAATAATCTTAAAAAATCAGATGGTCTCTTTAAATCCATTACAGATGATGTCAAGGTGCCTGTAGATGCGCCAGCAACTGATTCTGGATCTGCCAAAACTTCTGCTACGAATTCGACAAGTCAAGCACCAAGTGCGGACTCCAGCAAGTTAGCTACGCTCTCCGATAATGCTGCTTTGGCCTTTTTCCAAAAGTTAGATGCCAAAATTATGAAGGTGGTCTTTGGTAAGCCTGATAAATACGCTCATTTGGCTGAAGAAAAGCTTGACGAGGTTGAAGCTCAACCAGCCGAAGCAAAGTCATCCAAAGTTGCCAGCGTCCAAGATGTGCTGATAGGGGCAAAGAAGACAGAGCTAGCCATCGGCACGGTCATAGCGCAAGAAAAAAGTTTGGCTGGATTTGGGATTCTGGCAAAGTCAGCAGAAGCCTTATTGTCGCCAAAAGGTGTACTGGAATTAGATAAGATCGCCAGTGATTCGCCAGTGAAAAAGTATGCGGAAAGTCTGAATGCTTTTTTGAAGGCGAATGATGCTTGGCAGAAAAATATCACGGATGCAGCTAGCACCTCTGAGCTTCAAAAAGCTTTAGGTACAGTGATTGATCAAAAGGTATTACTTGAAATTGAGTTGGGTAAAAAAGCCTCTGGAAAATCACCCTCTAAATTAGGTGAAGTGATGACCAAGGTTCATCAAACTCCTTGGCATACGAAGCTGCCTCAAGAAAGCGCCTTAGCCATTAAGCTTTATTCAAGCAGCATGACGACGATTCGTGATTTTGCTTCTAGTCATGAAGCGTTGAAGGTAGTGGCTCAGCAAAATTCTCAAGACTTGGGATTCTTCGACTTTAAAACTGCCGGTGGATTTTTGGGTCTGACTATTGCGTCCATTGTTGGCATATTTGGTATTGCTGTTGGTGGCTTCGTCTTCTTCCGCAACACCAGCTTAAACGCCCTGGATTTGCAGCGCACTACCAAAGTGGCTTCTGCCGCTGATCAACTCTTAAGTTCCATCGACTTAGGCTTTGCTAATGCCCCAAGTATGAAGGTGATGGATGCGCCTAAGAGTGAGCCTCAGCCTGTTGCTGCTCAGCGCGCACCGCAGCCGGCTGCAGATGCGACTTCACCTGAATTGAAAACAGTGGTGAATGTGATTTCAGAGCTAAGTGGTGATTTGAAGCAAAAAATCAGTGAGATAGAACGTCGCTTCAAGTTGCTCAGTCAGTTAAGTAACAAGCTACGACATTCCGTGAATACCTTGCAAGATAAGGCGGCGCAAATACGCCCTGCCAATTCTGGTGAGGATGAGCAAGCCTATTCTGGCTCCAATGAGAGAGCTAGCAGAGTGGGGCCTTTAGATCAGTTGCAAGATGCATTCTTTGCTTTGAAACAGCAGGGCGTCAGATTGTATTTGGCTATCTTAGATAACCACTCTAGTAAACAGCTGGCCGTAGAGACTGAGCAACTCAATCTCTTGGTTGATCGGGTTGAGGCAACTGTTTCAAAAATGAGAGGTTCCCTTGCCATAGCCTTAGAGCAAGCAGCTGCTACTGAGCAATTTGCACCAGAAATTTCTCTAGAGGCAATCGAGCTCTTGGGTATGGATGCTAAGCAAGTGATACGTGATCTCGATAGTTGGGAAGAAGAGTTCGATGGCTTAGGTCAAGAGTTCTCAGATCTCAAGCGTCAAGCGAAAACTTAATACGGTTAACTAAAGATAAAGCGCACATCCCATGTCTGAAGAAAAACCGCTATTTTTAATTGACGTTGATCGGGCGATTGAGGGCTTAGTCTCCTCTGTGCCGGCCAATGGCGGTGCTGGTTCAGCTAGGCTGGAGTCTTCTGTGATGTATTGCGTTGATTTGGCCAATGCCCTTGATGGTGCTGGTCTAGATGCTTTAAGTGCATTTGCAAGTGAGTTATCTGAGAGTTTTACAGCTAACAGCACTCAAGCATTTTTGTTGATTCCAGATTTAGTCGCGCTGGTCAATGCAGAAGCCTCACATATTCACTCCTCTGGTGATTCCAGTCCCTTGGTTAGTGTTGAGCAACTCAATCAGGCTAAGAGTGCATTCGAGCAGAAATTGGCGCAACTAAAAGCGGGTGTCCCAGTCTCCAAGGAATCTATCTCTGCACTAGTGTCTGTCGTACAAACTGCGGAATTGGTGAGTGAGCCGAAAGAAGTATCGATAGCCCAGCCGATGGCTCAGCCAGTGGCGCCCATCCTCGAAGATGAGTATGTGGATGAATTTCCAAATCAAGAATTTGCATCTGACATTAAAGAAGGTTTGCGCGCCTCTGAAAAAAGTCCTGAGCCTCAAGTTCAGACTCAGAGCCCGCAAGCTCAGGTCCAGTCTGATGCGCCTAGTGATCGCGAGATGGAATTAAATCGCACGCTAGATCGCACGATTAGTGAACTGAAGAATCTCTTTGCGCCTAGGCAAGAGTCTCCGCCAGTCGTTGTCCCAGAGCCAAGGCCTAAAGCGTTTGCGATTCCCGAAGGCTTATCTCAGCCAATCGATCGCGCAAGCGCTTTTGAGTATTCCAGTAATTCACGCTCTTTGGATAAGCACTATGTTTTGGATCGATCAACGAATTTAAATCGATTACAAAAAGCCCGCAGCTTAGCTGGCAAAGGCAATGGTTGGAGTGGGGTTGAGCTCGACTTTGTATTAAGCAAAGAGCAAGATGAATTGATTCGCGTAGGGCAGCAATCCTTGCGACATATTTTTGACAACTTAACTGATGAGTTGTTGATCGATGAAGTCTATGCAGACTCCGATGTTGCTCAGCAGTTATTAACTATCCTGAGTATTTTGCCGCCATGCCCGAGCATTTTTGCGGTTCAGCAAGAGCTCATGATTTTTATCGATTTGGATCACATTTCTTTATCTCAAGAACACTTGTTGGCAGTTGGCAGCATGATGGCTGAAATCGGTGGCTCTTTAGAAGTGCATCACGAGGGCGTTCGCCTGTCCTGCCCATCTAGTCTTTTGAGAATGCCAATGGCTTATTTCTCCCGTCATGGAGAGTATTTCGCTGTATCTGCGATCCAATATTTAGGTGAAGAGCAGCTAGAGAAGGTTGCCAGCTCAAAAGTGGACTCTTTAGGTGAAATCATCCATCCCGCCAGAAAAATTGCCATCCGGGCAGGTTTAGAGACCTATTGGATCTATGTCCACGAGTTTTTGGGTGTTGAGAATATGAACATTCACCAAAATATTCCTGCGGCATTAGACAGGCCGCATTGGTTAGCTGGTGTGGCTTTAGATGGCGCAAATACTGTCTATTCTTGGGTTGCCTTGGATCGGTACGTCAGATAATGCGCTTGTTTGGCTTTGGTCTACTTGCTTTCTTCATTCAGTGCCTTGCGGCGCTCTCCGTTCATGCGGCCTTACCTCCAGATATCGACGCATCCATCAAACGCTTTATCCAGAAAAGCCCTAGCGTGAATGGCCTGCGTGTTGAAGTAGAGCTGATGGAGCCAAATCAGGTGATTCCAGCCTGTTTAGGAGGTTCTGTTGAGATATTGACCCCTCCTGGAGTTCGACTCTGGGGCAGAAGTACCTTGCAATTGCGCTGTGCCAAGGCCTCTTGGATGGTCAATGTGCCTGTCAATATCCATGCTTATGGGGATTATGTAGTGGCTAGTCGCTACCTTGGCTTTGGCCAAAAGATTGAAAATGGCGATATTCGGGTGATTGAGGGGGATTTGACTACCTTGCCTGATGATGTCTTGAGAACCCCACGGGCTGCCTACGAAAAGGTATTAGGTCGATCACTGCAAATGGGGGCACCAATAGGGCTAAACGATTTAAAGGAATCATCCGTAATAAAGGTAGGAGATCCTGTTTTGATCCAATTAGTGGGTAAGGGATTTCAGGTATCGGGAGAAGGAACCGCCCAAACTGCCGGAATGATAGGCGATATGGTGCGTGTGCGCCTGATGGATGGTCAGGTCTTACAAGGCAAGGTTTTAAGGCCGGGTGTGATCGGGGTTACTGTAGAGTGAGCAACTGCTTACTTTATGTGGTAATTTGTAGTACATAGGCATTAATTCAGCTGTAAAATTGTTACAAAGTGCAGTTCATAGGAGATTGAGATGAAGATTAATGAGAATGCATCACTGATTCCACCAAATTCAGGAGTGGGTAAAGCCACACCAGGCTCAAACTCGGCTGCTGTAAATAACACTGCTGCTAAAGCCAATGCGGATGTAGTTTCTGGCCCAGCTGTTAATTTAGATATCAGCCTGACTGCAAAGTTGGCTGAAGTTCAAAATGATTCCAAAGCAAGTAAAGCAAGCGACGAAGCTTTAATTGAGAAGTTGCGCGCAAAGGTTGCTGCTGGTGAATTTGAGATTGATTACAAAAAAATCTCTCAAGCTATGCTTAAAGATGTCGTAGCCGCAATCGGTCAAAAACCGAATCGCGCCTAAACTGACTTCTAGCTAGATTTCGTAACACCCCCTCAACAAAAAACTATGTCTGTTTCAGCTCCATCAATGTCATTTGATGGGCTGCATTCTTTTCTTCAAAAAATTGATACAGCTGTAAGAGATCTGCGCACCGCCTTAGAGGCGAACGATATGGATCGACTGCCCAATGCTCTTGAACTCACTAATGCGGCATTAGAGTCAATTAATGGCTATCCCGGTGGAGCGGAAAAACTTCGAGGGGATATCAATGAGTTCCCTGAGGATCAAAAAGAGCGTTTATTAAGTTTGCTCAATGAAACCTCTACCAATCATCAAATTAATGGTGATTTAATACGTCTGGCAATGCAGCGTAGCGCTGCTATGCAGTCGTTTATTGCTCAGCAAGCCCCAGGGGCCACCTATGGCAGTGATGGCGGTGTCCCTGGATCTGTGGGTGGAGTTTTATCCCGCAAGGTTTAAGCTTTTCTGCTCCTATTTAGCCCCTCTGGGGTGAATATCAAGACTGCAGATATTTGTATAATTGAGGCTTATAGAAGCTTCAAGTTTGTGCCAGTTTTCTCATCAACATTTTTAAATTTGAGAATGCATTCATGGTGGGAACGGGCAATTACAAATTCCAGCGATGCCATTCAATATTTACCAGCCTGATCCCGGCCAGATTGATCCTAAATACAATTTAGACAGTCGATTTCTATATAAGAATCTAGAGAAATTTTTCTCACCAGGCCCAGTCTGTGCAATCTTTAATACCAAGTCATCACAATTGCTGCCTGTCAGTGTGGATGGTTTAGAAGCCAAGACGGGTTTCAAATTCAAGGTAGAGGAAGCGCCAAAAAATGGAGTGCATTCCTTCCTGATGGACCCATGCATTTTTGTTGCAGGTCTAGATGTTGGCAAGTTGCAATTTTCAATGCAGGGATTGCGATCCTTAGATAGTGGCTTGCTAGCATGTGATATTCCTAGGGAGGCAGCCCTCATCCAGCGACGAGAAGACTTCAGGGTGCCGGCACCGCCTGATAGGGCATTTAAGGCCTTAATTTACTTTAGTGTCGGCAAGGAAATGATCGCCGATATTGTGGATATTTCCGATAAGGGCATTCAGTTTGATATTCGCCTTGGCGCTACCGAGCTAGAGGTCGGCAAAGTCTGGACTGGCTGCACCTTAGAGAGGTTGCAAGCCCGGACTGCTAAGTTCGATCTCATCATTCGGAGCATTAGACCAAGCCTTCTAGAGGAATCCCGGGTTCGGGTGGGTTGCGAGCTGCATGAACCTACCAGATTAAATGAAAATGAATTTGTGAGCACCAGGACGGCCATTCAGAGCTCTAGAGTGAATAGACGCATTAATTACTGGTATCAGGAAGCCTCCTGGTGCTAACTTTATGCCCTAATGTAGGGCAATAAAAATTCATCGATAATGAGCTATTCAATAAAATTAATGTCTTACTAGGAGTTAGGGATTATGGGTTACGGTGCAATTGAACTAGGTCAATTAAATATGCAGAAAGGCAAGTTTGATGTTGCCTTTGATATTTTGTATGACTGCGCAGTAAATGACCAAAATGATGATGCAGTTTTCCTGATGACCAAAATGGTATTTGATGGAAATCTCTCTCCAGAACACATTGAAAAATTCTATGAACTACAAAATGGCCATACCAGTTTAGGCAACGGCTATGCGCTATTTAATGTGGGATTGATGCACGAACGTGGTCTTGGAAAAGTTGCTCAGAATTACAAGGTAGCAGTTGAGTACTATCAAAAGGCCATTAAAGAGGAAGTGAAGGATGCCTACTGTAATTTAGGTAATATTCTTGCGCTAGGTCTGGGTATGGATCAAGGAGTACCTCGAGATGTAAATAATGGAATCAAGTTTTTAGCTATGGGCGCTCAAGAGGGTAGTCGGCAGTGTGCTTATACCTTGGGCTCACTCTATGGCAAAGGTGAATTTGTTCCGCAGGATCTTAAAAAGGCGTTTTATTACCTCTCGCTGGCAGCCCTACAAGGCCATGATCAGGCAAAGCGGGTGCTTCATATTTTTGTTCATAGCCATAAAGAAGACTACGATGCAGAGATGTCTGCTGCCGAGGAAGCATTTGGCAAGATTCAGAATTTACGCATGCTTTATAAGTGCTTATAAGAATTCTTTAAGACATAAAATCAAGCCTCAAAAGCGTTGTGCTTTTGAGGCTTCTTTCTTTTTGCGCTCCACTCGGAATGTGACTTGATGTTCTAAAATAGAGACATAACTTAATCGATTGGTGTTTTATGCAGTTTGATAATTCTCGTTTAGACATCGCCACCTTAAATCTCAGAAAAGGTAGGTACGATGCTGCGTTTGAGATTTTCTATGATCTAGCGACAATCGATTTAGATCAAGAGGCACAGTTTGCCTTAACCAAGATGTGTTTTGATGGCCATCTTGACCCAGAGCAGATTAATAAACTCTTTACTTGGGTAAATTCCAATAGCAGCCTAGGTAACGGCTATGCCCACTTTAATGTGGGCCTCATGCACGAGCGCGGCATGGGGGAAATCAAGCAGGACTATAAGACTGCCATTGAGTACTACGAGAAAGCAATTAAAGAGGACGTATATGACGCCTACTGCAATCTTGGAAATATATATGCACTCGGCCTAGGGGTAGAGCAGGGTGTGCCCAGAGATATTTTTAAGGGCGCGGCCTATTTGGCTAAAGGAGCTGAAGAAGGTAGTCGCCAAGCTGCCTATACCTTGGGTTGTTTATATGAAAAAGGGGAATACATCCCTCAGGATCATAAAAAGGCCTGCTATTACTTAGTACTGGCAACCCTTCAAAAACATGATCAAGCCCATCGAGTACTTATTATGTTTCAGCATGCCAATAGAGGAAATTACGATAAAGAATTTGATGCTGCTGAAGCGCAGTATGGAAAAATTCAAAACATGCGCAGACTGTATAGGTGCCTGTAGCTGAAGTGATGCTTGTAAGGTAGCAGCGCTTAGACTTTCAGTTTGGCTCTAATTCGAATCATCCCTTGGGTGTGGATTTGGCTAATACGGCCTGGGGTGATATTCATGACCTGGGCAATTTCTCGATAAGACAGGTCTTCCTGGTAATGCAGTGCAAATACCAGTTTTTCATTTTCAGGCAATCCCTCAAGAATAGTCGCGATCCGATCTGCAAGCTGACTCATGGCAACTGCCCGCATAGGATCCGAATCATCGGCATCGGATGGCAGAAGATCATCTGATAAATCATCGAGAGGCATCAAGTGCACCATATTGGCCATGATGGCATGGTAGGCCTCAATAGTGATCTCTGCGCTACTGGCAATTTCTTTTTCAGACGGATGACGGCCTAAGTTTTGCTCGAGTTTGCGAGTGACCTTTTCAAGTCCTACGAGTTCGTCGCGCTGATTGCGCGGCAAGATATCATTTTTGCGGCAGGAGTCGTAGATAGCCCCACGAATACGTGTTCTTGCGTAAGCCTCAAATGCGAGGTTAGGTTGTGGCTCATACCGAGTAATGGCATCTAGCAGGCCAGTAAGACCTTCTTGAATAAGGTCATCCACTTCCACATTGGGCGGCAGTCGTGAGCAGATCTGATGAGCAATCCGCTTAACCAGCGGCAAGTTCTCCTCAATTACCTGATTGATATCAATTGACTGGGAATATGTGGATGGCTTCAATCACAACTCATTTATTGGGAATGCTTAATTTTATGCGACTTAACTGGTGATTTTGGCAGAAATCGCTTTAAAAAATCCCATAGGCAATACAAACTCATGTGTTTCCCCTTTGCTTACGGGGTTCCAGCTTAAATCGTCTTGATCTAATTCAACACGTTCAGCAGTTAAAGCTTTGATCCAGCCAATGAAATCTAAAGGCTGCTCCAGGGCTGATAGAGACGCATTGTGAAGTTTTTCAAAAGCCGCGGCACCAGCAGCTTCATCTTCTCCACCCACGATGAGGATGGATAGCGGTTCGTCTATCTGTAAGGTGGCCATTTGGCGCACCATGAGTAAGGCTTTTTTGAGAGAAGCCTGGTCGTGTGCAGTAACCAGAATGCGCTTGATATTGCTGCCGTAATAAGCAACGATGTTCGCTTCTGGATCAATGGTGGGGAAAATAATGTAGTCAATGTCATTTTCATGATTGACTAGGCGTTGATCGAGCTGAGGGTACTTAGCAAATCGGCGACTCACCTCAGAGCGCAATTTGACACTCGTTGCATACCAAAAATTCTCTTCAATAGCTTTCAGGCTTCTTGCTAGATCAACCGACTTTGAAAATACTTGGCCCAAGTCATAGCGCACTGGGTATAAAAACCCTGACATCGTTTTACGATCCGATAAAGCGATTTCATCTATTAGAAGAACTCGGTGTCCCAATTGCTTAATGCTGTGGGCAGTACCATGACCTAAATGAATGGTTGAGTCCGCATCTAAAGTGCTGGCGATGCAAATAACCCGTGATAACTCGGCGCCAAAGATATTTCGTAAACCCGCGGCTTGATCAACGCCGCTTGAAGTGGTCGTGCTCATTGATTGACTTTACGAATCCAGTCACCAAGGTGGTCTGAAAGAAGGGCGGGCACTTGTTCGTCAGTGATCGAGAACGTTTCTGAGAAAGCGCGCATCGCCATCGCACGATGACTCAAGTAGTTGATATCGGGCTGACTGAGATCTTCAGGAACACGTTGACCGTTTGAGACAAACATGACAGACAGATCATTGCGAATCACACTGTCAATGACGGGCGCAAGATGAGCAGCCTCATCAATTTTAGTAATGATGACTGAATCCAGCTTCTCGCCATTGGCATTTTGCATGGCTTGGTTGTGTAGGCTAATGACCTCTTCCTGGGTGCGCAGATCTGTGGTGGAGCTCATCACTAGAATACGTTTCGCCTTATTTGAGCCATGCTCAAGCAATTGAGATTGCTCAACCATCAGGGTATCGCGTTGGCTCACTCCAGCGGTATCTAAGAGGACAATCTTGCGATTAGAAAAATCTTTAATCTTTGCGGCTAAATCTTCGCTATCGCGGACAGCTGTGACTGAGAGCCCCAGAATTTTGGCAAATGTTTTGAGTTGCTCTTGAGCGCCGATACGATAGGTATCCGTAGTGAGCAGGGCAACTTGATTGCGGCCATAGCGCAGAACGCAGCGCGCAGCAATTTTTGCGACTGTTGTTGTTTTGCCGACGCCAGTTGGGCCAATGAATGCAAAGACGCCACCACGATCAAAAATATCAAAAGCATGGGAAGTCTTGATCATGCACTTGACCTGCTCGCGAGCATTTTTGATTAACGCAGGCAAGCTTAAATCTTCAGGTAAGTTGCGTGCAATCTCCGCGCAAAGCTTGGGAGAGAAGCCGCTATTGAGCAGATGTTTAACGATCTCGGTAACGTGGGTATTTTCTTGCTGAATACTTCCCCAAAAATTACCAGCTACATGCGATTGCAGTAAGAACTTGACTTCGCTAATTTCAGATAAGAGCTTTTCTACTTTAGGCGAGCTGCCAGATTCAAATATGTTGGTGACCGCTGGAGAAGGAGATACAGCAGGCGCAGCTTGCTTTTGTAATGATGCCTCTGAAATACGATGGGCTTGAGCGGCATTAAGAGCTGATACTCTGGCAGCATTGAGCGCGGCAACATCTTGAGCTGCTTTGGCATTGGCAGCAGCAGAGGCATTAAATATCGCGTCATTATTAGACGGGTTGATCACACTACTATCACTGCGATGAATACGCTCAACATCATTAAATGAGGTTGGTAAAAATGCTTCGGCACCTGGAGCTCTTACAGAGCGACCAGCTCTAGCTGGATTGCGTCTTAAGCTACCTGCGGGAATTTCGCCATACGGTTTTGGTGCAGGAGCTTGGGCACGACGGGCAATGGCATTTTCAAACTTGTCTGACAGACCAGATTGAGCCATGGATCTTTCTGAGAAAGGACTAGCTTCGTTACTAAACGAATCGAGAGATTCAGAGCGGGTAGATAAGTTAGCTAAATCTTGCGAAGTGATGGCAATAATTTCTACGCCCTGATCAGTGTCTTTAGTTGAGAGCACCATAGCGTCAGAACCCAATTCTGTACGAATCAGCTTTAACGCGTCAGCGGTATTGGCTGCAATAAATTTTTGGGGGCCCATGCTTAAACTCCGGAGTAGATCTCTTTAATAGTGATTTTAGGGGTTTTTGCCCGTTTGGGAACAAAGAACCTTGAAGAAGGCTAGATTGGAGGTTGGTGGCAGCTCACTTAAGGCCAATACCACCGCCTGAGGGCAGACCCTACGAGCAATTCTGGAGATGGTGGTTCTGGTCCGTGTGCCGCTGACAATGACTGGGGGCAGGTTTTGGTTTTCCATCTCCTGAACGCCCTTGATAACCTCTTCCCCGAACATACGTGCCAAGGAGGGCTCAATCAGGCCATCTGGAGCAATTGCGCCGGCGCCAATGGACTGCTCAATGAGGCGCTCAAATTCTGGCTGAATTCCCAAAACTTGATAGTTGTTGCCATCACCCAAAGCATCTTGAACAATCGTGCGGCGCAGTGCGTAACGAATATGCGGCAGGATTTCTAATGGATCATTGAGCTTGCCTGCGTATTCACTCGAGATTTCCAAAATCGTGCGCAGATCTTTGATGGGAACATTTTCTTCAAGCAGTAATTGCAAGATGCGCTGTAGCTGTGCCACGGTCACAATCTTCGGAATGACATCCTCAACTAATTTTGGATAGCTCATCTTGAAGTGATCAAGTAAGTCTTGAGTTTCTTGACGGCCTAATAGCTCGGCAGCGTGCTGATGAATGAGATGATCCAAATGCGTAGTAATCACTACTGCAGGCTCAACTACGGTATAGCCTTTAGCAATGGCTTCATCACGCATGGTGCGCTCAATCCAAACTGCTGGCATACCAAAGGTTGGATCTTTTACTTCAATGCCTGGAATCTTATCGGTGCCACTTTGTTGAATTGCTAACAAGCGATCTGGCAAGCATTGACCTCTTCCAATCTCAGCACCGTAGAGCAAGATGCGATAGGTCTCCGCACTGAGTTGTAAGTTATCCCGAATGTGTACTGATGGAATTAAGAATCCAACTTGAGTAACGAACTTGCGACGAATCGCTTTAATGCGTTTAATGAGATCGCTCTCATCACCTTTGTCTACCAATGGAATGAGGCGATACGCTAATTCAAGGCAGAGTGGCTCCACAATCGGAACGTCTTTCCACTCCAGCTCCTCGTTAACCACTGGCTGAGCAGCTGCAACCTTGGCTGCTGCTGCCTCTTTCTTAATGCGCTGATGGGTTAGGTAAGCAAGACCACCAAAAAGAGCGGCAAAGCCTAAGAAGATGACGTGCGGCATGCCAGGCAAGACACCTAAGATGCCAAGCACGCCAGCTACAACGCCCAATGCATTACTGTTCGCTTCAAACTGTTTGGAGACCTGTCCGGAAAAATCATCCTCTGTTGCAACGCGGGTTACCAAGATACCGGCTGCAGTAGAAATTACCAAAGCTGGAATCTGTGCAACCAAGCCATCACCAATTGTCAGTGATGCAAAGGTGGCTAGAGCTTTGCCAAAGTCCATGCCATGTTGGAGTACGCCGATCATCAAACCACCAATGAGGTTGATGACCAAAATCATGATGCCGGCCATGGCATCGCCGCGCACGAACTTGGACGCACCGTCCATGGAGCCAAAGAAGTCTGCTTCTTGCGCAACATCGGCGCGTCGTGATTTTGCTTCGTCTTGCTGAATGAGGCCTGCATTGAGATCGGCGTCAATCGCCATCTGTTTACCAGGCATGGAGTCCAAAGCAAAGCGAGCAGAAACTTCCGCTACACGGCCGGAACCTTTGGTGATCACCACGAAGTTAATGATGGTGATCACAATAAAGATCACGATACCCACTGCAAAGTTACCGCCAATCAGGAAAACACCAAAGGCCTCAATCACCTTACCGGCAGCATCCGTTCCTTTGTAACCGTCCATCAACACAATACGAGTCGAAGCGACGTTAAGGGATAGGCGAAGTAGGGTGGTTAGCAGTAATACCGTTGGGAAGGCAACGAAATCTT
>ERZ1034363.497-NODE-497-length-27050-cov-7.187113_pt1 | contig 27050 bp, 27 predicted proteins | sample MGYA00520616_ERZ1034363 | MGnify/ENA primary metagenome ERZ1034363 (study PRJEB33736, sample SAMEA104284506) | Azolla filiculoides | biome: Urban; feature: Water surface; material: Ditch water | place: Netherlands | collected 2015-10-28 | depth 0-0.1 m ... | reverse complement strand
GGAATGCCTTTAATTTCTACCGTTCCGGTATGTGGATGGTTTGTTGTCGATTTTTGTTCGGAAACAGCAACGCCACTACTAAAAACCGTTTCAAGCGTACCCTGTAAATCGAAGTAAGTCACTTTCAGGCTAATGGTTTTTTGAACATCTTCAACAGTTAACTTGTAAGTTGAGTTTGTCCCTCCTACGATATTTTTACCATCACGCAGCCATTGATAATTGTAAATATTATAAGTTTGACCATTTTGTGTATAGGTACCTATGCCGTCTACATCGCTAACTTGAACATCTGCTGTTAATACTTCGCCTTGTTTGGGGATGCCAGTGATGTTTACCGTGCCTGTTGGCAGATCATTAACGTTTAATACACGTAGTGGCGTGGATTGCCCTGAATTGTCTGCATATTTAACAGTAATATTGGTGCCGACATCGGCTTGCTTGAGTGTATAATCGGTTTCTTTATCATTCTTAATCAGCGTACCATCCCGATACCAATAGTACACCGTATTATCAACATGATTAGCAATAGTGAGCGTTTTGTTTTGTTGAGCGGTGCCGGTGATGCTAATGGTACCGTTTGTGTCGGCTATAGTGGTGGGCATGATGTGAGATATTAACTAAGATGGACAAGAAGAATTTTTAAACGCTATTTTATCCTATATAACAAATGAATAGCGGGAATTAATAAGATTACTATCAATAAAAAACGATTATTTTGAAACGGTGTCTGTTAGATGAATTGAGGCCTCTGTTATTGCAAGACCATCTTTTTGTACAATGTTAATTTTACTGCCTTCATGAAGCACTTCGCGTCCCTCTATCACCACTAATTCATTTGCAGCAAGATTGTCGAGTACAGCCACATTATCATTTTGCGTATCACCTAATTTAAGACGACGAATCTGAACCGTATTTTCCGCTGTGGCGACATAAACAAAGGCGCCCTGCCCGTCATTTTGAATCGCTGCTGTTGAAATCTGTGTCACGTTTTCAAGCGTGTTTAAGTGCATTTTAATATTCACAAATTGATTCGCAAATAAATGCTCATCAACATTATCAAATTGTGCTTTTAGTTTTAATGTGCCTGTTGATGCGTCAATTTGATTATCAATAGCGACCACGTGACCTTCAGCTAATTTGATTTTTCCCGCCCTGTCATACGCAACCACATTCATTGACGCGGCATTTTGTCTGCGCTGCATGACGGCAGGTACTTGATCTTCTGGCAGTGTAAATACCACACTAATGGGTTGAAGCTGTGTAATCATCAAAAGACTTGTTTCGTTTGCTTGAACAAGATTACCTTGATCGATTTGTCGCAAACCCACTCGCCCAGCGATTGGCGCTAACACTTTTGCATAACTTAATTGCAATTTTGCGTTATTGACTTGCGCGTCATCCATTTCAACAATACCTTGATACTGCTTTACCTGCGCGGCTTGCGTTGCGGTTTGTTGTGCGGCTATTGCGTCTTGCGCAAGTAAGGTTTGATAACGTAGAGAATCGATTTTTGCATTTTCGAGCAACGCTTCATCGCGTAGGCGTTGGCCTTGAGTTTGCTGTAATTGAATTTGTAGTGGGCGAGGATCAATTTGAGCAAGTAAATCCCCCTGTTTTACCTGTTGCCCTTCCGCAAAATCAATTGATATGATTTCGCCCGACACACGAGGCCGAACAATAACAGAGTGAAGTGGCGTGACGGTGCCAAGTGCATTCAAATAAATAGGAAAGTTTGTTTGACGACTCGTTTCAACTGAAACGGCAACAGGCGTATTGTCATCGTGTTTATGTTTGCCGTGCTTATGTGAATTTGCCGATTTTGCGGGTTCATCGGTTGCTAATTTAGATAACCCAGAAAATGGCCAATAATAAAAACCAACGCACGACGCCCCTAAAATTAGCGCTACAGAAAAAAGTTGTCGCTTAGAATATGCCATAAAGAAAATTGATTGTGCTTTTAATAAAAGGCATATAAGGAATGTGGCGGCACTTCAACGCCGCCACTTTTCTAAAAAAATGCGACTAACTACACTTCGTGATAAATCTTAGCGCCATCATTTAAAAACTCTTGTGATTTTTCATCCATCCCGAGTTTAATGGCTTCTTCATCGGCAACACCTTTTTCTGCCGCATAAATACGCACATCTTGGCTAATTTTCATTGAACAGAAATGTGGACCACACATTGAGCAGAAATGCGCTACTTTTGACGATTGTTTTGGCAATGTTTCATCGTGGAATTCACGTGCTTTTTCAGGATCTAAACCAATGTTGAATTGATCTTCCCAGCGGAATTCAAAACGCGCTTTAGACATCGCATTATCACGCGCTTGCGCACCGGGATGCCCTTTGGCTAAATCTGCCGCATGCGCTGCAATTTTATACGTCACAATGCCTTCGCGGACGTCTTGTTTATTGGGTAGACCTAAATGCTCTTTTTGCGTCACATAACAAAGCATCGCGCACCCGTACCAACCAATATTTGCCGCGCCAATGGCTGAGGTAATATGATCATAACCCGGTGCAATATCCGTTGTGAGTGGGCCGAGTGTATAAAACGGTGCTTCACCACATTCCTCAAGTTGCTTTTCCATATTCACTTTAATCATGTGAAGTGGAACGTGCCCTGGACCTTCAATCATCGTTTGCACATCATGTTTCCATGCGATTTTGGTCAATTCGCCCAGCGTTTCAAGCTCACCAAATTGCGCCGCATCATTCGCATCGTAAATTGATCCGGGTCTTAAGCCGTCACCCAGTGAAAATGAGACGTCATACGCTTTCATAATTTCGCAAATTTCTTCAAAATGCGTGTACAGGAAACTTTCCGTGTGATGCGCAAGACACCATTTCGCCATAATCGAGCCGCCACGCGACACGATGCCTGTCATGCGCTTTGCCGTCAATGGAACGTGATGCAAACGTACCCCAGCGTGAATAGTGAAATAATCCACGCCTTGCTCTGCTTGTTCAATTAACGTATCGCGGAAAATTTCCCATGTTAAATCTTCGGCTTTGCCATTCACTTTTTCAAGCGCTTGGTAAATAGGAACGGTGCCAATAGGCACAGGTGAGTTACGCAAAATCCATTCGCGCGTTTCATGAATATTTTTGCCGGTTGATAAATCCATAATGGTGTCACCCCCCCAACGAATTCCCCACAGCATTTTTTCGACTTCTTCTTCGATAGATGAGGTGACCGCTGAATTTCCTAAATTACCGTTAATTTTCACGAGAAAATTACGACCAATAATCATCGGTTCGAGTTCGGGGTGATTAATATTGCAAGGAATAATCGCTCGTCCACGCGCCACTTCTGAGCGAACAAATTCAGGCGTAATGACATCAGGAATCGATGCACCAAACGAATCACCAGGATGTTGATCCTTCCATAGTTCGCGCATTTCTTCCATTTTTTGGTTTTCACGAATAGCAATAAACTCCATTTCTGGCGTAATAATCCCTTGACGTGCATAGTACATTTGCGATACGTTTTTACCCGCTTTTGCACGACGCGGTTTGCGCATTAATTCAAAACGCAATTCATCTAAACTTTTGTCGGCTAAACGCTCTTGACCGTATTTTGAACTTAAGGTTTCTAGCTCTTCCGTATCATCACGCTCTAAAATCCACGCAGCACGCATCGCTTTTAGCCCTTTTTTCAAATCCACTTCGACATTAGGGTCAGTGTATACGCCTGAGGTATCGTAAACATAAATCGGCGCATTTTTTTCAACTGCACCAAAATGGACAGGGGTATCTGATAGCGTAATTTTACGCATAGGCACTTGAATATCAGGGCGTGAGCCTTCTACATAGATTTTTTCAGAAGCAGGATAGGAATCAATTTTAATATTGCTTGCTGCTGTACTTGAGTCTGCGCTCATGGATGAAACTCCAAAATAAAAAAACAAAAAAGCGCAGGAAGTGTTGATTAGGCTTTCCTACGCTGGTATTAACCAGTTCAGGTGCAAAGGGTTTAATCTCAGCTTTGCTCAGAAAACACAAAGCACCCCTAGCCGGATGGATGACGGTAAATTATAGGATAATTAAGCGAATTGCAAACCTATATGCAAATTACAAACTATTACGAATGGCATCTACCATTTCATTGGTGAGCACTTGGCGGCGATGGTCGAGAATAACCCCATCCATTTGCTGTGCAAACACAACAATGGTATGCACGTAATCATTAAACGCGGCTACACGATCTTCAAGCACATCAATTTGCATAAAGAACACAATACCAGGGCAATAAAATGCTTCAATATTTTCACGTGGAAACGTTCCAGGTTCAAGCATACACGCTGCGCCAAATTGCACTAATCTGTCTTCATCAATGCGTTCAAAAATTTGCATACTGCCGTATTCTAAACCTAAATTTTCCATGACATGAAAAATATCTGCACCATTGAAATCGTCATTGCCTTTTGTAATGACGCTAAATTGAATAATGGATGGCGCAACAGCAGGTCGTTGTGGTGGATCCATATCAATTTCATCGAACTGATGCACCGTTGGCGACACTTTAGTGGGCACATGTTCAACATCAATCTTTACTTGTGGCGCTGGAGATTGGTGTGTTTTAGATGGTTTTACTGGCGATTTTGGCTGTGTTGACTGAAAAACATCGACAATTTGCGATGCGAATGTTTTCTTTGCAGTCGGTACGGTATTTTTTTCATGAGAGACATCATCAATCAATTCCTCTTCCAATTCATCAAAATCGTCTTCGAATTCATCATCAAAATCATCACTGTAAAAATCTTCTTCCTCTTCACGTGCTTGCTTATCTTTAAGGTAAGCTGAAATAATCATGCTCAGCATAATTATTAAGCCCGTTCCAATAATTGCAATGCGTAATAGTTCTTTATCCATCAACTGTCTACCAAGTCTGTGCGCTGTAAATAGTAATTTTTACCACATAATAAATTTGTTTATGTGTTTTCTGCTTTCTATTGTAACCGCATTATTCAAAATAAATAAAAAGTTGAACGCACACAAATTTTGATTTTGCTATAACCACCCCTAATATTTTATAATAACACCCTTGCTAATATCCCTAAACGTAACACTATTTTTGAGTTTTCGGGTTGTTGTGTTATGAATATTTCGTCGCTTGCATTAGAATGCTAACCAAAGATAAATTTTAATTTAAAGCAGAAAACGCCTAAAAATTCAAATTCACTTATCTTTCAAACATCCATTGTCACTGCCAATTATGGCTATTGTAAATTGTTAGGATATGAAATGACAGCGCCATTAAGTACACAAAAAATAAACACCTTAGACACATTTGACAACCCAAATCCTTGTCGTGATTATACGATTCGTATTGATACACCTGAATTTACTTGCCTTTGTCCAAAAACAGGGCAACCTGACTTTGCCACCATTCATCTTGAATACGTCCCTGATAAATTATGTGTAGAGCTCAAATCACTGAAACTATATATCTGGGCATTTCGTGAACAAGGCGCGTTTCATGAAGCTGTCACCAATGAAATCTTAAATGATCTCGTTGAGGTTACCTCACCTAAATTTATGCGTATACGCGCTGTATTTAACGTACGCGGTGGCGTATACACCACAGTGGTTGTCGAGCATCGCAATCCCACATGGATCGCACCCACTCCTGTCACTTTACCGTAAGAAATCACGATGGAAAAGCCGCCCACTTTTGCTGTTGCCTTAAAATACGAAAAAGACAAGCAAGATGCACCCGTTGTAACGGCAAAAGGTGCGCGGTTAATAGCTGATCAGATTCTCAAAGTGGCTGGCGAGCATGATATTCCACTTTATCACGATGCGCAATTAACGAGTTTACTGTCGCAAATTCCCATTGGTGATGAAATTCCACAAGAGCTTTATCTCGCTGTGGCTGAAGTCCTTGCTTTTACTTATGCGTTAAACGGTAAGTCACTCACTGAATAATCACATTATAACTATACGCTTAACATGACCTTAAAAAATACGTTCGTTGCCCTCTCGCAAACTCTTCTACCACACCATGCGCTGTCCATTTTAGTGAGTAAATTTACGCATAGCGAAAATGTGGCGTGGAAAAATTTTCTCACACGCAAAATCATTTCACATTATGGCGTGAATATGGAGGAGGCTATAACGCAAGATATCAATGAATTTAAAAGCTTCAATGAATTCTTTACACGTCAATTAAAACCCGCATCACGCCCTCTTACAACTGACATTGGCGCTATTGCCAGTCCAGCGGATGGTGTTGTCAGTCAAGCTGGTCGCATTGAGCAAGGTGATATTTTTCAAGCAAAAGGCAAAAGCTTTACAGCAGCGCAATTACTAGGTGATGCGCACCGCGCAGAAAAATTCAATGATGGGCTATTTACCACCATTTATTTATCCCCCAAAGATTATCATCGCCTCCACATGCCAATGACGGGTACATTACGCGAAATGGTGCATATACCCGGACGCTTATTTAGTGTAAACGGTGCGACAACCGAGGCAGTTCCTCGTTTATTTGCGCGAAATGAGCGCGTTGTAGCTATTTTTGATACAGAAATTGGTCAAATGGCCTTGGTACTTGTTGGTGCTATTTTTGTTTCAAGCATTGAAACCGTTTGGCATGGCGTGGTCACGCCCCCAACTACTCAGACACTGCAAACATGGCAATACGAACAGGATGCACCAACCCTAAAGATTGGCGAAGAAATGGGTCGGTTTAATATGGGGTCTACGATTATTGTATTGTTTGAAAAAGACACCATGACATGGAATACCGATTTTATGGCTGAAAAAGCGGTCAAAGTAGGCGAAAAAATAGGCCAAATTTAATTACTGATATTCACCAATTTTCATTTCTACTTTATGTACATAAAAAGTCAATGGCGCGTCATGCGGCAATATTGTGGGCCTTTTTTTGTGTCACGTTAAGTATGTTTTACTTGCGTCAACATTGGATTGAAAAAATTGGGCGTCATATTATCAGTACTGTTTTAGTCACGTTTCATTTAAGCCTGTTTTTTCTTCCCGCTCAAGCTGAATCAGAAAATATAGATCGTGAATTAACGATTAAAATCGCCTATTTGTACCACTTTGCTCAATTTACACAATGGGCAAATCCGCTATCTACCTTAAATTATTGCGTTTTCAATGATGCGACAATTAGTGAATTGCTCAAAACGACATTAATTGGCAAAAAATCAAGCGGCACGGTGAAGTTAGCTGTACACGCCATTACTGAACAAGATGATATCAACCGCTGTGAAATTGTTTTCTTTCCACACGAGGTCTCAAAAGAAATACTAAATACCACCTACCACAAACCAATACTCACCGTCGGCGTACAAAAAGATTTTACGCAACACGGCGGTATTATTTATTTATTTCAAGAAGATCAAAAAATTCGATTTTTCATCAATCATCTCGATGCTCAAGAATCTAATTTAAGCATAAACTCGCAATTACTCGCCCTATCGAGGTTGCCGCCAGTATGATATTGAAAAATAAATCCATTAAATTCAAACTCATTTTCATCACTGCGTTGAGTAATGGCATTGCGTTATTGGTTTTTAGTGTTATTTTATTGGCTTATGAAATTACATTTGTCAAAAATGATTTGATTGAAAATCTGCAAATTCAAAGTGATATTATCAGCGAAAACAGTTTAGCGTCACTGGCTTTTATGGATAGCGCAAGCGCTAAGCGGACTTTAAGTGCGCTTAAATATAATCCAGATATTATGTATGCAGGGCTTTATAATAATCAGCAGCAACTGCTTGCAGAATATAAAAATGCACAGCAACAAGAGAATGTGATGTTCAAAAAAGATGACATCGTATCAGCACCTGCTTTTCTTAGTACCAAAAAATATACACAAGTCATTCGCCCCATTCAATTCAATGGCGAACTCCTCGGTCATGTTGTGTTACGCTCAAATTTTGATTCGCTACATAAAAAATTGCGTACATATAGTTTCATTATTTTAGGCTTATTTGGCTTATCATTTCTCATTGCCTTATATTTATCATCACAATTACAACAAGCCGTTACACGACCTATTCTTTATTTTGCGAATTTTATTTATGACGTGACCGAATCGAAAATTCATCACACTAAAGCCGTAAAAGAATCAGACGATGAATTAGGCTATTTAATTGACGCGTTTAACATTATGCTTGAACAGCTAACGTTAAGCTTTAAAAAACGCGATGAAGCCGAACATTCTCTCTCACATCATTTAAATCATCTTCAAGACATTATCCATGAGCAAACGCTTGATTTGCAAAAATCATTAACAATTGCAGACAGTGCAAATTATTCAAAATCTGAATTTTTAGCCAATATGAGTCATGAAATTCGCACGCCCATGAACGCCATTATGGGCATGACACATTTGCTTAAATCCACCCAATTAAATGAAAAACAACGCTACTATATAGAAAAAATAGATGTATCCACGCACATTCTCATGTCAATTATCAATGATATTTTAGATTATTCTAAAATTGAATCAGGCAAAATGTTGCTGGACAATACCTTTTTTTTATTAGATGATCTAATGGTATATGTTATTGATTCACTCGCCATCAAAGCGACTCAGAAAAACATTGGCCTATCCTTTATCATTGACAACAAAATACCTCGCCGCTTAATAGGGGATTCACTGCGATTGGGGCAAATTTTGCTCAATCTTGTCAGTAATGCCGTGAAATTCACGGAAAGAGGTGATGTCCTTGTTTGTGTTGAACAAAATACGAGGACCAATGATTGCGTGGAGCTTCATTTTTCGGTCAGTGATACCGGTATTGGTTTAAGTGCAAGGGAAATTGACCTTCTTTTTCAACCCTTTGCACAAGCAGATAGCTCCATTACCCGAAAATACGGTGGAACCGGACTTGGACTAAGTATATGCAAGCAACTTGCCGAATTGATGAATACACACATACAGGTCACAAGCGTCGAGGGAAACGGCAGTGTATTTAGCTTCGATTTGATCTTATCCATTGCACATGAAGCATTAACGGATACCCATCCCATGATAAAAAAGACTGATGCAGTGAATTCGCATTACAAACACCAGCGAATCTTATTGGTTGAAGATAATGATATTAACCGTGAAGTGGCTATTGAGTTATTAACGTCAATGGATTTAGAGGTTAAAATAGCTGTTAACGGTCAAGAAGGTTTAGCACTGGCAAAAGCAGAGCCTTTTGATTTAATTTTAATGGACATACAAATGCCCGTCATGGATGGTTTAACCGCCACGCGACTCATTCGAGCAGAAAGAAATCTGCAATCCATCCCTATTATCGCCATGACAGCGAACGCCATGACTAGCGATTATGAAAAAAGTATTGTAGCGGGCATGAATGATCATTTAAGCAAACCCATTGAAATGGACAAGTTGACCGCAACGCTTAATCGTTGGTTACACACTGAGGTGAGCGCTAAAAGTGCATTCAAGGTGAATAACACATTGTTTCCTAATACATTAGCGCCATTTGATTTAGTAAAAGCGGCAACCTTAACCAATGAAAATAGTGAACTACTGCATCATTTACTGCTTAGTTTTGCTGAACGTTACCAAGATGCGCCTCAAAAACTGCGTGAATGGATGCTAGTCAAAAATTTTACCGATATTGAACATTTAGCCCATTCACTTAAAGGCGTTGCTGGCACACTGGCCGCGCAAGAGCTAAAAGACGCAGCGTCAGCACTTGAAAATGCGATTTGCAATCATGCTTACGATGAAATAGAGTGTTTATGCCACCAGTTAATCATTGAATTAAGCCCTGCTATTCAAGCAGCAAAGCGTCTGCCTGCTCTGCCAGAGGTTATCAAAGACATTGAGATAGATTTATCAATAAATGAACTTATCGCGTTAATTGTTGAGCTTAGCGTGGCTTTAGATACGAAACAATTAAAAGCCATTGCGCTTTTTTCTACGCTTAAGCCGTATTTTTTAAACTATGGACTACACCAAGAAGTTCAAGAATTAAATCAATTTTTAGATAAATTAGATTTTCAACATGCGCTACCTATTTTGGATCGTTGCTTGCTTTCATTAAAGGAGAAATAAATGAGCCCACTTCCCATTGCCCGTTTACTTATTGTCGATGATGACCCAAATAATATTCGTTTGCTGGCAAGTATTTTTGATGAAGAATACGATATTTTGTTTGCACTTAGCGGACAAGAGGCCATTGATATCAGCTTACGCGAGCGTCCAGATTTAATCATACTTGATGTGATGATGCCCGATTTAGACGGCTATGCCGTTTGCCAAGCCATCAAAGGTCATTCGCTTACAAAAGATATTCCCATTGTTTTTCTCACGGCGCATTGCGATGCTGAAGAGGAAATTCGAGGCTTAGAAATGGGTGCAGCAGACTATATTAGTAAACCGTTCTATCCTAAAATTGTAAAGATTCGCGTAAGCAATCAAATTGAACTCAAATACGCACGTGAAAAACTGACTAAACTAGCCATTACAGATGGATTAACTGGGATTGCCAATCGCCGATACTTTGATGATCAACTTGCGCATGAATGGTCACGCGCACGGCGACTAAACCAATCGTTAGCCATTGCCATGACGGATGTTGATTGGTTTAAAAAGTACAATGATCACTACGGACATCAAGGTGGAGATGATTGTTTACGCCAAGTGGCAAACGTGCTTTCAAATGTCGCTAAACGTGACAGTGATTTTGTCGCTCGTTACGGTGGTGAGGAATTTGCTGTCATTTTACCGATGACGCAAACTGAAAATGCCCTTGCTCTATCTAAAAATATTTGCGTTGCATTAAGTGATTTAAAACTCCCTCACGCACTGTCTGAATTTGGTCATGTCACACTCAGTATTGGCGTTGCCATAGGGCACCCAAAACAAAACAGCACCGCAGAGGATTTACTGCTCAATGCAGATAAAGCGCTCTACACCGCAAAAGCGCAAGGGCGCAATCAAGCGGTGTTATTTAACGAATTAAATGAAAAGGTTAATGAGCCTTTAAAGCCGTTATAATTTCTTCATAATCTAACTCGTGCGCTAATTCAGGCGCGAGTTGGGTATAAATGACATTATCATGTTCATCAATCACCACAACTGCGCGAGCAGTTAAACCTGACAATGCGCCATCAACAATTTGAACGCCATAATCACGTCCAAACGAACTTCTAAATGACGATAACGCATGCACACTATCAAGACCTTCAATGTCACAGAATCGGCACTGAGCAAACGGTAAATCAGCGGACACCACCAAAATAACGGTATTATCAAAACTGGCGGCTTTCTGGTTAAATTTACGCGCTGAAGCGGCGCAGGTTGGCGTATCTAAACTGGGGACAATGGATAAAATTTTTCGTTTTCCAGCATAAGTTTGCAGCGTCACATCCTCGAGTTCATTATTTGCTAAAGAAAAAGCGGGGGCTTGACTGCCCACCAACGGAAGTTCACCAGATGTTGTTACAGGATGGTTCTGAAAAGTTATCGTTGCCATGTATAAAAAACTCCTTAAAATGTAAAATCAAGCGGTGACAAATTTTAACCCAATAATGAGTAATAACAAGGCCAAAATAGGACGTAAAAATTTTTCAGGTAATTTTGCACTCAAATGACTCCCCATCCAAATACCAGGAACTGAGCCTATAAGCAAACTACTCAATAATACAAAATCCACATTTCCAAGTATCCAATGCCCAAACCCCGCGACAGCCGTTAGCGGAATAGCATGCGCTAAATCCGTACCAACCACTTTCACTGTCAACATTCTAGGATACAAAAACAATAAAGCAACCGTTCCTAACGCACCCGCACCAACCGACGTTAACGTAACAAGCACGCCCAGTACAGCACCTGTGAATATCGTTGCGGGAATTTGCCAACGATCAAAACGCCCACGTTGAATTTCATCGATTTTTTCTTCTTGAGCCAATACCATTTCAGTTTTGTTATCCACTTCAAGCACAATACCGACATTATTTCGTTCACTTCGACGAATCAACATACTGCGTACCAAAATAGACAGCGCCGTCAATAATAAAGCAACGCCCAAGGTAAGCGTGATCATGCCTGTGGTTTCTTTACCAACAAGCGCTAAATGTTGCAGAATGTAGAGTGTCCCAACCGCAAAAGGTAAACTTCCAACCGATAACCATCTAACAACGCGCCAGTCTACCGAACTATGCCTAGTGTGATGCACCCAAACACCTGTCGTTTTGGTTAGTGCGGCAAAAAGTAAATCTGTCCCTACAGCAGTTGCCGGCTTAAAGCCAAAGAGAAACACAAGAAGTGGTGTCATCAAAGACCCACCACCCACTCCCGTCAGTCCAACTAATATGCCAACCAATAACCCTGAAATGGCATAACCTAAATTTAATGTAAATACTAACGTAATAGGCGTAATTAACGCATTTGAAACAAGACTGCTTAAATCCATACTGTTTAGTCCAAATCTGAATTAAGGTAAATTCTCAAAATTAGCTAAATAGTAGATAAATAATCGCAATAAAGAAAATGCTATTTTTCGATACTATTATCGAAAAATAGCATAAGCCAGCGTTAATTAACGTCTTGTGATTACTCAAAGCCTAAGACATTGTTTAATTTTGCTGGGTTAATAACGTGAAAGCCTCGGCAATACTACTTGCTTGCGCTGCCCTTAATACTTCTTGCACCGTGCCGTTTCCTTTTATGTGTCCTTGATGCAAGACAATCAAATGATCTTCCCCATACACTTCATCCATTAAATGACTCGCCCAGAGCACGGCAATGTTTTCATCTTTAACTAACTGATGAACATAATCAACAATGCCTTTGCGACTTGGAATATCAAGCCCCACCGTTGGCTCATCAAGTAATAGTAATGCGGGTTTATGCAGCAACGCGCGAGCAATTTCAACGCGCCGTTTATGCCCGCCATTGAGCTGACGGACTTTTTCATTGCGTCGCTCATACATCTGCAAACGCTCTAATTCTTCTTGAATACGCGCATTAGCCAGTTGACTTGACATACCGTGTAGCGCGGCGTGATAGCGCAAATTTTGCATCACCGTTAAATCCATATCGAGTGTGGTTTGTTGGAACACAACGCCCAATTTTGACAGTGCTTGCTTAGCGTGTTTTTGAATATCAAAACCACATAATTCAATATGCCCTTCATGTGTATTGTATAAATTGGTAATCAATGAAAAGAGCGTACTTTTCCCAGCGCCATTTTCACCCAACAATAAAGTACACTCACCCGCTTGAATTTGAAAACTGACATTCGTTAACGCTTTTTTTGTACCATAAGAAAACGTCAAGTTTTTTACCATCAGCGCTATGTTGTTATCGAATGATTTCACGGTTTCACCGCCACGCCCCAAGGATAGGTGCCAACACCAACTGATTTTGTGACGGTTTGCGACTCTAAATCAATAATAGACATATCGTTACTCACACCATTTGTGGTGTATAAACGTTTTTGATCAGGTGAAAAAGCCAAATTCCACACCCGCGATCCAACAAGTAAATACTTCTCCACTTCTAGCGTTTGTGCATTGACAACCGCAACACGATTCGCCGGACCTAATGCCACATAGGCGTGCGCACGATTTTTATCAATAACAATACCAACAGGCTGAATCTTTTGACTTGTCACGCCTTGAACAGCAAAATTAATGGTTTTGACTGCTTGCTTTGTATTGACATCCAAGACCATCAAATTCCCAGCCATTTCTGAGGTGACCCAAAGTTGCTGACTATCGGGTGTAAACGTGACAAAACGTGGGCGCGGATCTACGAGTGTATTCTCCACAATTTCGTGAGTCTTCACGTCAATCCAATGTACCATGTTGGTTGTTTCAGAAGCGCTAATCACCCATTTATTATCGGGACTAACCGTAATGCCTTCAGGTTCTACACCGACTTTAATTTGCTTAATGACTTTCTTTTTAATTAAATCGATGACTGTCACTAGGCTATCGTCTTCATTTGACACATACATGGTGTCGCCTGCTGGACTAATAGCAAACGTTTCGGGATCTTTGCCTGATGGCAGTCTAGCTGTTTCTTTGAGAGTTTGTGCATCAAATACTTTAATGGTATTGTCATCACTTGTTGCAATATAGAGCTGCTTATAATCAGGACTAAACGCAATGCCTCGTGGACGTTTACCTATAGGGACAGTTTTGAGTAATGTTCCATCTACTGGATTGATAATTGCTAATGCGTTATCTTTCTCAAGAGTTATAAACACACTTTCTGCGTGTGCTACGCCTAAAAAAGCGCTTAAAACGAAATAGATTATTTTGTTGTTCATAAAGTAAATAGTAGATCAAAAGCCGATAAGTTTTTTTGCCATATTACATAAAGGTAAAAAGCTGTCCAAAATGGGTGTTTTTTTTACAAATCTAAAGAGTATCAATTACTATAAAAAAGGCCAGTGACTAACCGGCCTTTTTTAAAAAATGATCAACGCAAATATAACTCTACTTTAGAACACGTAAAGTAGGTTTTGCTTTTTTAGGTTCTTCTTTTGCAACGGGCGGTGGTGGGTCATCATTTTGTTGAGGCTCTTCTGCCTCAAATACCATCCCCTTGCCGTTTTCTTTAGCGTAAATTGCCATTACCGACCCAATTGGGACATAAATGTATGTTGATTTCCCATTAAAGCGCGTATTGAATTCGATTGCGTCATTACCAAGTGACAGCGCATCAATGGCAGCAGGGCGAACATTTAGTACAATTTGCCCGTCTTGAACAAATTGCTCAGGAACCATAGCATCTTGATGATTCGCATCCACAAGCAAATGCGGTGTGAATTCATTATCTAAAATCCACTCATAAATCGCACGGATTAAATAAGGCTTTAAATGTGTCATCGTGGCAATTCCGCCATGTCTTTTTCAACTTCACTTAAGCTGCGTCTAAACGCAGGGCGATTAAACATACGCTGCGCATATTTATTAATAACATCATCTTGCGCCGAACTTAAATCAATACCCACGCTAGGCATACGCCAAAGCAGTGGCGTGACAACGCAATCAATTAACGAAAATTCATCCGTCATAAAATAAGGGCGAGCGGCAAAAATAGGCGCTGAACTCAGCAAACTCTCACGCAACATCTTTTTGGCTTTCGCTGATTTTTTCTCACCAGTGTAAAGCACATCATGAAGCAATTGATACCATTCTTGATCAATTTTTTTAATCAACATCCGTGCATTAGCGCGTGAAACGGGATCCATTTGATGCAGCGGTGGATGCGGAAAACGCTCATCCAAATACTCCATAATAATCCGTGATTCATAAAGCACTAAGTCACGTTCAATTAATGTTGGAGAAACGCCACTGGGATTCTCCTTTAATAATTCTTTAGGCGGATTTTCAGCATCATAATATTCAATGTCGGCAGTAATGCCTTTTTCTTGTAGAACTAAACGCGCACAATGACTCATGGCGCAATTGGGAGAGGAATAAAGAATCATCACAGATTTACGGGCAGCTATATTGGTCACAAAAAATAACCTAATTTTTAAGAGAATATCTTAAAAATTGGTTGGATTATACACGATTGAGCCATCGGCAGAGCGGTGAGCACAAACTTCACCGCTCTATTTTAATGCCTAATGAACATCTTTCCAGTATTCTTTTTTCAGTAAATACGCAATTACTAAGAAAATAAGTAAGAAAAATATAACATATTTGCCTAATTGTTGCCGTTCTAATTGAACAGGCTCACCAACATAGACTAAAAAATTGACTAAATCATTCACTGTTTTGTCAAATTCTTCAGGTGTTTGTGTCCCCGTTCCTGAACGTACTAACTTCTCAATGGTTTTTTGTTCACCATGCGTCACATAAACAGGTGTTTGTTCACCTTGCAACTGCCAAAGTGGATTGGGCATACTCACATCTTCATAGACGATATTATTCACACCAAAAGGTTTATTTTTATCGATATAAAACCCTTTAAGATACGTATAAAGCCAATCCGCGCCGCGTGAACGCGCAATCAGTGATAAATCGGGCGGCTGTATACCAAACCATTTTTCAGCATCATGTTGATTCATTGCGCTATGCAATTGTTCATAAATGCCTGCACCTTCTGGTGCAATATCATTTAAAACGTGTTTTTCATCAAGCCCTAAATCCACTGCAATGCGTAAATATCGAATATGTTTAGCAGAATGGCAGCCAAGGCAATACGTTACAAAATGTTTCGCACCACGTTGGAGAGAGATTTTATCTGATAAATCAATATCCGCTTCTTGCAATTCAATACTCGATGAGGCATAAATTTGTGAAGAAAGGAGTAATAACAATAGTGAAAGTAATTTTTTCATAATTAATCCAGACTCTCTTTCAAATATTTTGCGAAACGAATGAGAACATTTTTGGTGCCTGTTGCATTAAAACGTCTTTTCATCACCACCCCTTGATCTGTTTCCATGGATTTCATTTCGGTTACGTCGTTCCACAAGGCAATTAAAGCGGGAATACGCTCTTCTAATGTCGGATCTAGGGTTAAATGATTTGGTACAGGTTTAAATTTTTCCCATCGTGTATAGATTGGCATGAGTAAGAAAAAGCCAAAATAAATAGCCGTGAAAATTCTTGCCATTGTTGTTGCTAAAGGTGTCACGGGTTGCGTGCCAAGATAGCCCAGTGCAATGAAACTAATCACAAACAACATTAACGCTTTTTTATAAATACCGCCACGATAGCGGATAGATTTCACTTTGCCTCGATCAAGCCAAGGCAGTAAGAATAAAACGACAATCGCACCGCCCATGCCAATTACGCCGGCAAATTTATCTGGAATTGCACGCAAAATCGAATAGAAAGGTGTGAAATACCAAACAGGTGCAATATGTTCTGGTGTCTTCATAGGATCGGCTGGAATAAAGTTAGCCGCTTCCAAAAAGTACCCGCCCATTTCTGGCATATAAAAAATGACTGTAGCAAAAAACAACAAAAAGACCGCAACGCCTACCACATCTTTTACAGTGTAATAAGGATGGAACGGAATACCATCCACAGGATGCCCCCAAGGATCTTTAGATTTTTTAATGTCAATACCGTCAGGATTATTTGAACCTACTTCATGTAGCGCAACAATGTGCATAAATACCAATAAAACCAGCACTAAAGGCACAGCAATAACATGGAAAGCAAAGAAACGGTTAAGCGTTGCATCCGATACAACATAATCGCCACGCACCCACAAAGAAAGCTCATCGCCAATCACTGGAATAGCACTAAACAGTGAAATAATCACTTGCGCCCCCCAGTACGACATTTGCCCCCAAGGTAATAAATACCCCATAAAGGCTTCAGCCATCAATGCAACAAACAGCAACATACCAAAAATCCACACTAACTCACGCGGCTGTTTAAATGAACCGTAGAGCAAACCACGAAACATGTGCATATAAATCACGATAAAAAAGGCAGAAGCTCCCGTAGAGTGCATATAACGCACAAGCCATCCCCAATTCACGTCACGCATAATGTATTCAACAGAATCAAAAGCGAGCTTTGCATCTGGCTTGTAATTCATGGTGAGCAAAATACCTGTCACAAACTGATTAACTAATACGAGTAACGCAAGTGAGCCAAAAAAATACCAAAAATTAAAGTTTTTAGGCGCGTAGTAATGCGCCATGTGATCGTTCCACACTTTTGCTAATGGAAAACGCTCAAGCACCCAATTACCGCAAAGCCTCAAACGAGAAGGTTTAATATTCATGCGCTTTTTCCTTCTGCTTCGCCAATAATAATTTGCGTTTCGTTGACATAACGATAAGGCGGTACTTCTAAGTTCGTTGGCGCAGGTACCCCTTTGTAAACGCGACCCGCTAGATCAAACCATGAGCCATGGCATGGGCAAAAAAAGCCCCCCTTCCAGTTTTCACCTAAATCATGCGGTGCCACCTCTGGGCGGAACGTTGGCGAACAACCTAAATGCGTGCATAAACCAACAGCAACAAAAATTTCAGGCTTTTGAGCGCGTGAGGGATTTTTACTTGAATCTGGCTGACTGGATTCCATGGATTGAGGGTCGCGCAATTCACCATCTAAAGTGGTGAGTGTTTTTAACACTTCAGGTGAGCGCTGCAAAACCCACACAGGTTTACCTCGCCAAGCAACGCGAATTAATTGCCCTTCTTCTATTTTACTAATATCTACTTCAACAGGTGCACCTGCTGCCATCGCTTTGACACTTGGCTGCATTTGCGACAAAAAAGGAACTGCTAAATAGCCACTGCCTACAGCGCCCACAACAGTTAAAGCTGTTGTCAAGAACTGACGCTTAGACTTATCAACACGTTCATCAATCATAAGAACTCTCCTAGTTAATACTGCACTTTTTTTGTTTTTATTCCTCCCAATATACCATTAGAATGCACTGCATTTGAAGTGCTTATCGTCAATTATGTGATGAAAACCAAAATTAATTGCACCAACTTGACGGTTTAATGATGAAATTACACAATAGTTTGACTTAGTTGTATCGAGTAATAGAGAATAAGGACATGATAGATAAGCGGTGTATTGTTTCACTTTTTAAATTCACTCAACATAATTGATAAAAAAACGGATGGAAAATTACTCTCCAACTCAAGATAGTTTAGTTACCGTTCACAACCTGACGTTTTCACGCGGCGAAAAGAAAATCTTTGATGATATTTCACTCGAATTTGAACGCGGCAAAATCACAGCTATTATGGGGCCAAGCGGAACGGGCAAGACTACCCTTTTAAAATTGATTGGGGGGCAGCTTTTCCCTAACCATGGTCATGTTATGGTGAATGGGCGCAATATACATCATCTAAAACATGATGATTTATACGCATTGCGCAAACGTATGGGTATGTTATTTCAAAGCGGTGCATTGCTCACTGATATTAGTGTATTTGAGAATGTGGCTTATCCTTTGCGCGAGCACACGCATTTACCCGAATCAATGATTCGCACGCTTGTTTTAATGAAACTTGAGGCGGTTGGCTTGCGTGGGGCGCGTGATTTGATGCCCAACGAATTATCTGGGGGGATGGCGCGACGCGTGGCATTAGCAAGAGCCATTGCGCTTGATCCGATGATGATACTTTACGATGAACCCTTTACCGGTCAAGACCCTATTTCAATGGGCGCGTTGGTGCATTTAATCAAATCATTAAACACAACATTAGGTTTAACGAGCATCATTGTTTCACATGATGTGCATGAAACGGCGGCTATTGCTGACTATATTTATGTTCTCTCCGAAGGGAAAGTCATTGGTCAAGGTACACCAAAAGAAATTCTTGATTCTCCCTCTTTGTGGGTACAGCAATTTATGAATGGCGCAGCAGACGGCCCCGTCCATTTTCATTATCCAGCCAAAAATTATATGGATGATTTATTGCACACTGAAAAATTACCATTTTCTCGTCAACGCCCACCCAGTGACAGAACAACGAAACGTAAAAGGTATTCATAGTGGAATTCTTTCAAAATTTAGGGGCAAGCACGCGTTCAAGTTTTACTAAACTTGGGCGTGGTAGTTATTTTTTAGTACACTTGTTTGCAGGTATCTCAAGTGTGCTTGTTCGTCCGCGCTTACTGCTAAAGCAGCTGCATTCTGTTGGCGTATTATCCTTTCTCATTATCAGCGTTTCTGGCTTGTTTGTTGGTATGGTGCTTGGTTTACAGGGATTTTATATTCTCTCTCGCTTTGGCGCAGAAGAGACGCTTGGCGTGATGGTGGCGGCGTCGCTTGTGCGCGAGTTAGGGCCCGTTGTAACAGCGTTGTTATTTGCAGGGCGAGCTGGCTCTGCCTTGACGGCGGAAATTGGCTTAATGAAAGCAACTGAACAGTTATCCGGCATGGAAATGATGGCCATTGATCCCATTAAGCGCATTATTTCACCGCGATTCTTAGCCGGTTTTTTATCTATGCCGCTACTGGCTGCGTTGTTTAGCTGTATTGGTGTCATTGGCGGTCAGTTAGTGGGAACGGGATTACTTGGCGTTGATGACGGGGCTTATTGGTCACAAATGCAAGCTAACTTAGATTTTCAAAACGACATTGTAAACGGCGTTATTAAAAGCATTATTTTTGGCTTTGTCACCACATGGATTGCCTTATTTGAGGGCTATGATTGCATTCCCACCGCTGAAGGCGTTAGTCGCGCTACAACCCGAACGGTGGTGAACTCAGCATTTAGTATTTTAGGTTTAGATTTTATTTTGACTGCGCTTATGTTTGGAGATAATTAAGGTATGCCACACAACAAAACTCAAGACACCTTAGTGGGACTCTTTGTTGCCAGCGGGATTGCTAGTTTGTTTTTTCTCGGTTTACATGTCAGTAATTTGAGTTCATTTTCGCATGGCAAAACCTTTGAAGTCACCGCGCGTTTCTCAAATTCTGGCGGCTTGAAAGTGAAATCCGCCGTTTCTGCGGCAGGTGTTAAAATTGGAAGTGTTAAGTCAATTAGCTTTGACCCAAAAACATATGAATCCGTTGTAAAAATGGACATTGATGCGCAATATAAAACCTTGCCCGATGACAGTTCAGCGAGTGTTTTCACTGCTGGATTACTTGGTGAGCAATATGTAAGTTTAGATGGTGGCGGCTCTGATGACTATTTAAAAAATGGGAGCAAAATCGAAATCACTAATTCAGCCATTATTTTAGAAAAAGCATTAGGACAATTTTTGTTTAAATCTGCCGAAGAAAAAAAGGGAAGTGATGATAAAAAAGGCAGTGGCAAAAAATGACGCATAAATTAAGTCTCATTTCCAAAGGCAATGGCCGCTGGTTAATTCATGGCGATTTGACTTTTGCGGGGATTCATAAAAAAATTATCGATGCACCTCCTTTTCTTAAACAAGGAAAAGAAAACATTATCCTAGATTTAGCGCAAGTTACCAATACGGATAGCGCGGGCCTTGCGTTAATGATTGAGTGGATACGACAAACACGCGCTCAACGCTTACGATTGCATTTTAAAAATATACCTAATCAGTTGCTCAATTTAGCTAAGCTCACAGGCTTAGATAAAGCACCCTACTTCTCACTCGAATTACAAAAAAAAAACTAAATTTTATGGATAAACTAATCATTACAGGTGGCGCACGTCTTTCTGGCGAATTACGTATTTCCGGTGCAAAAAATGCCGCATTGCCTATTTTAGCTGCAACACTGCTCTCGCATGCCCCTGTAAGCGTGGGAAATGTCCCGCATTTACACGATATTACCACGACAATGGAATTACTTGGTCGCATGGGCGTGAAATTGACTGTTAACGAGAAAATGAACATTCAAGTTGACGCTAGTTCAATTAATAGCTTTGAAGCGCCTTATGAATTAGTACGCACCATGCGGGCGTCCATTCTTGTGTTAGGTCCGTTATTGGCGCGTTTTGGTGAAGCGCGTGTATCCCTTCCCGGTGGCTGCGCTATTGGTTCGCGTCCTGTTGATATACATATCAATGGTTTAATTCAAATGGGCGCTGAAATTTCACTTGAAGGTGGATTTATTCACGCAAAAGCGAAACGATTAAAAGGTTGCCGTTTGATGCTTGAGCAAATTACTGTTACCGGCACGGAAAATTTGTTAATGGCAGCTGTGTTAGCCGAAGGCACCACTATTATGGAAAATGCCGCGAAAGAACCTGAAGTCACCGATTTAGCGAATTTCCTCAATGCCATGGGCGCAAAAATTACTGGCATCGGAACGGATGTACTCGTCATTGAAGGCGTAGAAAAATTAGGCGAAACCAGTATTCATTACGATATCTTACCTGACCGAATTGAAACCGGTACTTATTTAATCGCAGCGGCAATTACAGGTGGAAGTGTCCGCTTAAAAGATACACGACCTGATTTACTTGATGCCGTACTAGCAAAACTGATGGAAGCCGGTGCTGAAATTAAGACTGGCGAAGATTGGATTTCGCTTGATATGCACGGTAAACGCCCTAAAGCGGTATCACTGCGCACACTACCCTACCCTGCTTTCCCAACAGACATGCAAGCGCAATTTTGTGCATTAAATGCTGTTGCTGAAGGTGTTGGTATTGTGACAGAAACCGTTTTTGAAAATCGTTTTATGCACGTCCATGAGTTGCAGCGCATGGGGGCGGACATTCGTTTAGAATCTAATACTGCTATTTGCACAGGCGTGAGTAAATTAACCGGTGCGCCAGTCATGGCAACAGATTTACGCGCCTCTGCCAGTTTAGTGATTGCGGCATTAGTAGCGGAAGGTGATACTACCGTTGACCGTATTTATCACATCGATCGCGGCTACGATCATATTGAAGAAAAGCTCACGCAATTAGGCGCAACGATTCGCCGTGTACCTAAGTGAGAATAACGACATGATTACCATTGCTGTTTCTAAAGGCCGTATTTATGAAGAAGCCTTGCCATTGCTTGCGAAAATGGGTATTGAGCCTATCGATAATCCCGAAACAAGCCGTAAATTAATTTTACCTACGACGCGCGAGGATGTGCAGTTAATTATTATCCGCGCCACTGATGTTCCGACGTTTGTCGAATATGGTGCGGCAGATTTTGGTATTGCTGGTAAAGATGTATTGCTTGAACATGGGTCTGAAAATTTATATGAACCCATTGATTTAAATATCGCCTGCTGCAAACTAATGACCGCTGCGCATAAAGATGCGCCCCCCATTTCTGGGCGTGTTCGCGTCGCAACGAAATACGTTACTATCGCTGAGCAATATTTCGCTAGCTTAGGCATTCAGGCTGAGATTATTAAATTATATGGTTCCATGGAGCTTGCGCCTTTAGTTGGGCTCGCGGATTGCATTGTTGACCTCGTTGACACGGGTAACACGCTTCGAGCAAATCATTTAGAACCGCGTGAATTAATCATGAATATTAGCTCACGTCTTGTTGTCAACAAAGCGGCGATGAAAATGAAGAACGCGGCAATTGCGGCACTACTCGCACAGTTTGAACAAATATTGATTGAAAACAATTCTTAAAACCCTTTTGGCACCTAACATTATGAGCAACATTCGCATTCAAAAACTCAGCGCAAGTGACGCAAATTTCAATGCACAATTATCGCAATTACTTGCATGGGACGAAACCGACGATTTCACGATTCATCAACAAGTGCTCGATATCATTAGCCACGTTCGCAAAAAGGGTGATGACGCGGTTATCGAATACACAAACCGTTTTGATCATTGCGCCATTACCCATGCAAATGAATTAGAGCTCTCCTCCTCAACATTAAAAGCGGCATGGGATAATTTACCTGCTAACCAAGCTCGCGCCTTAGAACTTGCTGCAGCGCGTATTCGTGATTATGCTGAGCATCAAAAAATGGCGTCTTGGCAGCATACCGAAGCTGATGGTACCGTATTAGGTCAAAAAGTAACGCCACTTGATCGCGTAGGCTTATATGTACCCGGTGGCAAAGCCGCTTACCCTTCATCGGTACTCATGAATGCTATTCCAGCAAAAGTAGCAGGTGTTCCCGAACTCATTATGGTAGTACCCACGCCGCATGGTGAAACGAATGAATTAGTCTTAGCGGCGGCTTATTTAGCGGGCGTTGATCGCGTATTTACCATTGGTGGAGCACAGGCCGTCGCTGCGTTGGCGTACGGAACGCAAACGATTCCAGCGGTTGCTAAAATTGTCGGTCCGGGCAATATTTATGTCGCTACCGCTAAAAAATTGGTATTTGGTCAAGTGGGTATCGACATGATTGCTGGACCGTCAGAAATTTTGATTATTTGTGATGGCAAAACTAATCCCGATTGGATTGCCATGGATTTATTTTCACAAGCCGAACATGATGAAAATGCACAGGCCATTTTAATTAGCGATGATGCTGCTTATCTCGAGGCGGTTGAACAAAGTATCAACACGCTTCTACCCACAATGGAACGCGCCGATATCATTCGCACGTCATTGACGACGCGTGGCGCCTTAATTCTTGTTGAAAATTTAGAGCAAGCTGCGCAAGTATCTAATATTATTGCCCCAGAACATTTAGAGCTCTCTGTTGAAAATCCCGATAGCCTCTGTGAGCACATTCGCCATGCGGGTGCCATATTTATGGGTCGCTACACGGCTGAAGCATTAGGGGATTATTGTGCAGGCCCTAATCACGTTCTTCCCACGTCAAGTACGGCGCGGTTTTCGTCACCACTTGGCGTTTATGATTTCCAAAAACGCTCAAGTTTGATTAATTGCTCGGCAGCGGGTGCCAATACCCTTGGCAAAATAGCGTCAACACTCGCGCGTGGGGAAAGTTTAACCGCACACGCCCGCTCTGCTGAATACCGTCTTTTGTAAATTTTTTTAGGATTCATAAATCCCCCATTTAACTATTGAAAAAAACGGTGTAATATCCACTTTCACCTAAAACAATAATTATTATAAGGGGGATTAATGGGAACGATTATTGAAATTTCATTCTTTATGTTAGTGATTGCAGGCATTGCATTTGCGCCACTGGCTTACTTTATTTATCAATATACCAAAAAGGATGCAAAACCGCCTTTTGCGGATTTTGAGCACCCTAAACATCATGGTGAATCTGCAATTGATGGGTATGTCGAAAAAGTCGTTGGGACTCTCAAAAGCAAAATAAGTCACCACTAATTATTGAAAATACAAAAAAAAGCCCAGCAATGTATTGTCATTGCTGGGCTTTTTTATATTTATTTTTGCGTAATAATCAGCTCAAGGTACTGCAATACGCTCAAGTAAAATTCTAATCACATCATCGGTTGTCACGCCTTCGGCTTCTGCCTCATAAGATAAAATAAGGCGGTGACGTAGTACATCAAATGCCATTTCTTGAATATCCTCTGGTGCCACATAATCGCGCTTTGCCAACCATGCTTTAGCACGAGCGCAGCGATCAAGAGCAATACTGGCACGAGGACTTGCCCCGTATTGCAACCAATTCGCTAAATCTTCCCCGTAGGCTTTTGGGTTGCGAGTAGCCAAGATGATTTGCAGTAAATAATCTTCTAACGCATCAGAAAGATGTAACTCTAATACGGCATATCGTGCGGCAAATAAAGTGGCTTGTGTAATGGGTTTAAATACTTTTTTAATAGTCTGCCCACCCTGCTTAGCTTCGGCGCGAACCAGTCGCAAAATCGTTTTTTCATGCGTCGCGTTTGGATAATCCACTTTCACTTGAAGTAAAAAACGATCTAATTGTGCTTCTGGGAGTGGATACGTTCCTTCTTGCTCAATAGGGTTTTGGGTTGCCATGACCATAAAAAGTTCGGGCAATGGATAGGTGGCCTGCCCAACCGTAATTTGTCGCTCAGCCATTGCTTCAAGCAATGCTGCTTGAACTTTGGCCGGTGAACGGTTGATTTCATCAGCTAAAATTAAATTATGGAATAAAGGGCCTTTTTGAAATTCAAACGTACCTTGTTGGGGGCGATAAATTTCCGTCCCCGTCAAATCCGCCGGCAATAAATCGGGGGTAAATTGCACGCGATGAAAATCTCCTTCAATACCACGACTGAGCACATTAATTGCTCGCGTTTTAGCTAAACCGGGCGCCCCTTCAACTAAAATATGCCCATCTGCAAGTAAGCCAATGAGCATCCGTTCAACTAATGCATCCTGCCCAATAATTTCATGGCTTATATAATTTTTTAACTCAATTAATGCTTGTTGACTGTCTGACATAACTAATGTTTAAACCGTTGCGTGTTTACGTTTATAAAAAATGGATGAAATAACGGATAAACCAATAAATGTTGCACCAATTAAGCCTGTCACCACTTCGGGAATTTCGTATTCCATACTCGCCAACATGATACCGGCAAGTGCACCAATAGCATAATGCGCACCATGTTCTAAAAAGACATATTCATCGAGTGTTCCTTGACGTACTAAATATACCGTCAAACTTCGCACAAACATCGCCCCAATGGTAAGGCCTAACATAATAATCACCACATCTTGCGTAATAGCAAACGCGCCGATAACGCCATCAAAGGAGAATGACGCGTCTAAAATTTCTAAATAAATAAAACTCATCATACTACCGCGTTTAATGGCCGTTGAAACTTCCTCGCCTTCTTCTTCGTTTTCAAACAGCGCAGACAAACTTCCGACAATCACATATAAAATCACGCCCGAAATCCCTGATATCAATGCCGTTAGACGTTCTTCTTGTACAACAAACTCTTGCATCCAAAGCAAAATCGCTAACGCCAAAATGACTTCAATGGATTCTAATTTTCCAAAACTCGCCAGTTTTCTTTCCAAATAGCCAAGCCAATACAGTTCACGGTCTTTATCAAATAAAAATGAAAAGAAAACCATTAACAAAAACATTCCACCAAATGCGGCTATTTGGATGTGTGACTCGTTTAAATGCATCGAATATGTTTGCGGGTCATGGAGCGCCATTTGGGCAACACTGACAAAATCAATGCCCGTTGCAAAGACCACAATTGCAATAGGAAAAATTAAGCGCATACCAAATACCGCCACTAAAATTCCCCATGTTAAAAAGTAACGCTGCCAGCGTTCATCCATGCGCTTGAGAATTGAGGCATTCACAACCGCATTATCAAAAGATAAGCTGACCTCTAATACACCAAGAATCGCTGCAATCATCACAGCCGTGATACCACCCCAATAATAAGCCGCGCTTAAACACAGCGCCGCAATAAGAAAAGATATTTGAAAATGCTTCATGAAAATTCCTAAAATTTGATTTTGACTAGCTGACTATAAGTCGATTTACATTTAAATCAATAGTGCTATGAATTTAAACTGTTAAAATGGTATTTTACATTGCTTATTATCACATGTTGAATTTATGTTTTCTTTGATGATAAAAAACGAATGTAGATACGTGTACCTACATGGCATTAGTCACACCTAACATCATGTCACGGCAAACTAACGATTGGGTGTGTATGCACACATTCAAAAGAATGGCAAAAAGACCATTGATTTTTATTTCTCTATCTCGAGTTTACGTTAAAATGACTAACTACGCCTATACCGAAGAATTTTATCAACATGCCGATGAGCTAATTGACGCAGGCAAAGTTATTGACAGCAGAG
>ERZ1034363.496-NODE-496-length-27084-cov-10.996890_pt1 | contig 27084 bp, 35 predicted proteins | sample MGYA00520616_ERZ1034363 | MGnify/ENA primary metagenome ERZ1034363 (study PRJEB33736, sample SAMEA104284506) | Azolla filiculoides | biome: Urban; feature: Water surface; material: Ditch water | place: Netherlands | collected 2015-10-28 | depth 0-0.1 m ... | reverse complement strand
CGCACGCCCATCGTCACGCGGGTGGTCTCCGATCACCGCCGCGACGAAGTGGTTGCGCGCATTGGGGCGCAGCTGCAACAGGGGCGGCAGGTGTACTGGGTGTGCCCGCTGATCGAAGAAAGTGAAGCGCTGGACCTGACCAACGCCACGCAAACCCACGCCGACCTGAGTGAGGCGTTACCGGGCGTGATGGTGGGGTTGCTGCACTCGCGCATGCCGGTGGCCGAAAAAAAGGCTGTGATGGACTTGTTCACCGCCGGTCAAATGGGCGTGTTGGTCAGCACCACGGTGATCGAGGTGGGGGTGGATGTGCCCAATGCCTCGCTGATGGTGATCGAACACGCCGAGCGCTTTGGCCTGAGCCAGCTGCACCAGTTGCGCGGCCGGGTGGGGCGGGGTGCGGCGGCATCGGCTTGTGTGCTGCTGTATGGCACGCCCGAAGGCGGGCGCTTGAGCGAGACTGCGCGTGAGCGCTTGCGCGCGATGGTCGAGACCAACGATGGTTTCGAGATCGCCCGGCGAGATTTGGAGATTCGCGGGCCGGGTGAGTTTTTGGGGGCACGCCAGTCGGGCGCGCCTTTGCTGCGCTTTGCCGATCTGGAAACCGACAGTCATTTGCTGGACTGGGCGCGTGCGCTGGCCCCGCAGATGCTGGACCAGCACCCGTATTTGGCCGAGCGGCACATTGGCCGTTGGTTGGGCGGGAAATCTGAGTATCTGAAGGCTTGATGTTCAAATACGCCGCATGACCCTGACCGAACTCAAATACATCGTGGCTGTGGCCCGCGAAAAGCATTTTGGCAAGGCGGCCGAGGCTTGCTTTGTGTCGCAGCCCACTTTGTCGCTGGCCATCAAAAAGCTCGAAGAAGAGCTGGAGGTCAAGTTGTTTGAGCGCAGCGCCAGCGAGGTGTCTGTGACCCCGCTGGGCGAAGAGATCGTGCGCCAGGCGCAAAGCGTGCTGGAGCAGGCCAGCGAGATCAAGGAAATTGCCAAGCGCGGCAAAGACCCCTTGGCCGGCACCATGCGGCTGGGCGTGATCTACACGATTGGCCCTTACCTGCTGCCCGATTTGGTGCGCCAGATCATCACGGACATGCCGCAAATGCCTTTGATGCTGCAAGAAAACTTCACCGTGCGATTGCTGGAAATGCTGCGCACGGGCGAGCTCGATTGCGCCATTTTGGCGGAGCCGTTTCCCGAGTCGGGTTTGGCCGTGGCACCTTTGTACGACGAGACCTTCATGGCGGCTTTGCCCTTGAACCACCCCTTGGCCCAGGAAGCATCCATCACGCCTGAGCAGTTGAAAAACGAAACCATGCTGTTGCTGGGTGCGGGGCACTGCTTTCGTGACCATGTGCTGGAGGTGTGCCCCGAATTTGCGCGCTATGCGAGCCAGACCGATGGCATCCGCAAGACCTTTGAGGGCTCGTCCCTAGAGACGATCAAGCACATGGTGGCGGCAGGCATGGGCGTGACCTTGGTGCCGCGCCTGTCTGTGCCCGAGCTCAAGCCGGTGCACAAGCGTTCAGGCGGGCACCACGATTCACCCGTGCGTTACCTGCCCATCGTGGACCCGGCAGGTGGCAAGCCGCCCACCCGTCGTGTGGTGCTGGCCTGGCGTCGCAGTTACACCCGCTACGAAGCCATTGCCGCCGTGCGCAACGCCATCTATGCATGCCCGCTGCCCGGTGTGACGCGCTTGTCTTGAGGCCTTACATGTGTTTGTGGCATGTCATCCCGGGCGAAGACCCGGGATCCATCTGCGATCCTGGACAGTTGTTGCGCACGGCCATGACGCTCAGTGGTCGACTCGCACAGATAATTCCCGCATGACCGACAAACTCAAGCTCTACCTGGATCTGATTCGCTGGAACCGGCCTGCAGGTTGGTTGCTTTTACTGTGGCCGTCTTTGGCGGCTTTGTGGGTAGCCGCAGGCGGATTTCCCGGCTGGCATTTGATGGCGGTGTTCACTTTGGGCACCATCCTCATGCGCAGCGCGGGTTGTTGCATCAACGATGTGGCCGACCGTGACTTTGACAAGCATGTCAAACGCACGGCCAACCGCCCGGTGACCAGCGGGCGCATTGGTACCAAAGAAGCTTTGGGTGTAGGGGCGGTGCTGGCGCTGTGCGCGTTTGGCTTGGTGCTGACGACCAACGAGGCGACCATCCGCTGGTCGTTCGCGGCGCTGGCTGTGACGGTGATGTACCCCTATGCCAAACGCTTTGTGTCCATGCCGCAGGCGGTGTTGGGTGTGGCGTTCAGCTTTGGCATTCCGATGGCGTTTGCCGCTGTTCAAGGCCAGGTGCCGCTGTTGGCTTGGGCGCTTTTGTTGGGCAACCTGTTTTGGGTGTTGGCTTATGACACCGAATACGCCATGGTCGACCGCGATGACGACCTCAAAATCGGCATGAAGACCTCGGCCATCACGTTGGGTGACAACGATGTCCCCGCCATCATGGGTTTTTATGCAGCCTACCTCTTGATCTGGGCGTGGCTGCTCCATGCCCCCCTGCAAGGTCTGTGGTTTTGGCTGGCTTGGACCGTTTCTGCTGGCCAGGTAGTCTGGCATTATTTTCTGATACGCCAGCGCAGCCGCGAAGGCTGCTTCAAGGCATTTCGATTGAACCACTGGCTGGGATTGAGCGTGTTTGCGGCGGTGGTGTGGAGTGACCGCTTGGTCTGAGCTCAGCGTTTTCAGGCCTTGCCGAATTCGTCACCCAGCTCGCGGGCCCGCACTTCGGCCGCTTGCATGGCTTTCACAAACGAGGCTTTCACACCCGCGTCATCCAAGGATGTGATGGCCGCATAGGTGGTGCCGCCTTTGGAGGTGACCCGCTGGCGCAGCACTTCGGGGGATTCGGTCGATGCCGCAGCCAATGACGATGCGCCCGAAAAAGTGGCCACAGCCAGTTGGTAGGCCTGCTCGGCGCTCAGCCCCATGCCCACGCCTGCTTGGGTCATGGCTTCAAGGAAATAAAACACATAGGCAGGGCCAGAGCCCGACAAGGCGGTCACAGCATCCAGTTTGGACTCTTGGTCGACCCACACATATTGCCCTGTGGTGCCAATGACTTGTTCGACCAGTGCTTTGTCGGAAGCGGAGACCAAGGGGCATGGGAACAAGCCGGTGATGCCTTGGCCCACCAAGGCGGGTGTGTTGGGCATGCAGCGCACCACGCGCTCGGTGCCCACCCAGCGACAAATGCTGTCGGTGCGGATGCCTGCGGCCACGGACAGGTGCAGTGCACCTCGGGTGTGCGACATGACAGGCTCAGCCGCCTGACTGAAAATCTGGGGTTTGACCGCCCAGACCACCAAGGTGGCTTGAAGCAGTTCTGCACTGGCCGTGGGCAAGGCGGTGATGCCGAAATCTTGGTGCAATTTAGCGGCTGTTTCAGCAAAGGGCTCGACCACAGTGATTTGGTCAGGCTTCATGCCTTGGCGGATCAGTCCGCCGATGATGGCGCTGGCCATGTTGCCGCCGCCGATGAAGGCAATGTGTTGTGAGGGCGTGGTCATGACGGGTGTCTCAGGTGTGTCTGTGAAGTGGGCTCAATCAGGGCATTGTCGCTGTTTGTGAGCCGCAGTTTGCGTTAGTCTCTGCGCCATGGAATACATCCTTTCTTTGGACCAGGGCACGACCAGTTCGCGCGCGGTGGTGTTTGACCACTCGGGACAGGCCGTGGCGATCGCTCAACGCGAGTTTGCTCAGCATTTTCCCCGTCCGGGCTGGGTGGAGCATGACGCGCGCGAGATCTGGCAAACGCAGTTGGCCGTCATGCAGGACGTCATGGCGCAGGCCGGTATTGGGGCGGCTCAGTTGCGTGCGATGGGCATCACCAACCAGCGAGAGACAACGGTGCTCTGGGATCGCCGGACGGGTGAGCCCGTTGCGCCGGCCATCGTCTGGCAAGACCGCCGGACAGCGGCGTATTGCGAGACCTTGAGGGCGGCGGGGCATGCGGGCGCGATAGCGCGCAAGACGGGCTTGGTGCTGGATGCTTATTTTTCGGGCACCAAGCTGGCCTGGCTGTTGGATCATGTGCCGGGCGTCCGCGCTCGCGCAGAGCGTGGCGAGCTGGCCTTCGGCACGGTGGACAGCTGGCTGGTTTGGCAGCTCACCGGGGGACGTGTGCACGCGACGGATGCGAGCAACGCCTCTCGCACACTGCTGTTCAACTTGAAAACCGGGGGCTGGGACAACGACTTATTGGCTTTGCTGAACATTCCCGCGTCTGTGTTGCCGCAGGTGTTGCCTTCCTGCGGCATCGTGGCCGAAACCGAACCGTATTTATTGGGCCAAGCTGTTCCGATCGCAGGTTGGGCGGGCGATCAGCAAGCCGCCTTGTTCGGTCAGGCCTGCTTTGAGCCCGGCATGGCCAAGAATACATATGGCACAGGGTGCTTCATGCTGATGAACACGGGGGATCGGCCTGTGGCGAGTCGCCATCAGTTGCTCAGCACCGTGGCTTGGCGCGGGCCTGTCAATGCCGCTCGCCCTATGGCGTATGCGCTGGAAGGCTCGGTGTTCATGGCGGGTGCCACGGTGCAATGGCTGCGCGATGGCTTGCAGATCATTCAGAGCGCGCCAGAGGTGGAGGCGCTGGCGGCCAGCGTACCCGATACGGGTGATGTTTTTCTGGTCCCCGCCTTTGCGGGCTTGGGAGCACCCGACTGGGATGGGCAGGCGCGCGGCACCTTGGTGGGCATGACCCGTGGCACACGGTGTGCCCATATCGCCAGGGCCGCCTTGGAGGCCATTGCCTTGCAAACGGCCGATGTGTTTTCAGCCATGGCCGCGGACAGCGGCTTGGCGCTGACAGAGTTGCGGGTGGATGGGGGGGCATCCCGCAATGACTTGCTGATGCAAATTCAGGCCAACGTTCTGGGTGTCTCTGTCGTTCGCAGTCGGGTGACTGAGACCACGGCGCTGGGCGCTGCCTATTTGGCAGGGTTGGCGACGGGTTATTGGGCGGATGCTCAGGAGATCTCGACGCAATGGCAAGAAGATCGCCGTTTCGAGCCCGAATGGGGTGACGAGCAACGGCAGCAAATGACACAACGTTGGCGTGAGGCGGTGGCTCGTTCTCGCGCTTGGGCCAAGGATTGATGTGGTGAACAAAGACCGAGACGCGTTGACCGCCCCGTTGCAAAGCCTGCGGGAGGATTTACTGACCCGTTTGCAAGCGCCCGTGATTTGGGATTTGGTGGTGGTCGGCGGTGGGGCGACTGGCTTGGGCGTTGCGCTGCAAGCGGCCAGTGAAGGGCTGACCGTGGCGTTATTGGAGGCGCAGGATTTGGCGCAAGGCACGTCATCCCGGTCTACCAAATTGGTGCACGGCGGGGTGCGTTACCTGGCGCAAGGCCATTGGCCTTTGGTGCGCGAGGCGCTGCATGAGCGTCGGGCTTTACTCGAACGTGCGCCCCATCTGGCGCAACCCTTGGCCTTTGTGATGCCCACCTACCGCTTTGGAGAGCAGGCGTTTTATGGGATGGGGCTTAAGCTGTACGAGTGGTTGGCCGCTTCGGCCAGTTTGGGCAAGACTGAATTTTTGGATGCCCAGGCGACGCAGGCTGTTATTGCGGGTGTTCGCACCGACGGTTTGCGCGGCGGCGTGCAGTATTGGGATGGGCAGTTTGACGATGCCCGTCTGGCTGTCGCTTTGGCTCGCACCGCAGCCCGAGAGGGCGCGTGCGTGATCAACCATGTGGCCGTACAAAGCCTCATGTATGAAGATGGGCGTGTCGTGGGGGTGCGAGCGAAAGATGCAGAACAAGGTGCCGAGTTCGATGTCAGAGCCCAATGCGTGGTCAATGCCACCGGGGTGTGGGTCGATGGCTTGCGTTTGGCAGATGGCCGTCAGCGTGGGCAGGTCTTGCCCGATCTGGTGGCTCCCAGTCAAGGGGTGCATTTGGTGGTCGATGCATCGTTTTGGCCTGGTGAAAAGGCTTTGCTTGTGCCTAAAACAGCCGATGGTCGGGTGTTGTTTGCGGTACCCTGGATGGGCAAAGTGCTGTTGGGTACAACCGATACGGCGCGCGAAGATGCCCCCCAAGAACCCCGCCCGGTCAGCGAAGAGGTCGATCTGATCCTGAACGAAGCGGGTCGGTATTTGCAAAAAGCCCCCCGACGGGAGGATGTATTGAGTGCATGGGCTGGGCTGCGCCCCTTGGTCAAGGCCGAAGCGACTGTGGCCGCATCTGCGGGGGCAACCCAAAGCATCAGCCGTGAGCATCATGTGGAGGTTTCCCCTACGGGCCTGGTGTCGGTGACCGGTGGCAAATGGACCACATACCATGCCATGGCAGAGGATGTGCTGCGCCAAGCTCGACGTCAGGCGGGTCTGAAAATGCCTGTCCGCGTGATGGCCGCTGCCGACCAATTGGTTGGGGCCCCCCGAGCAGATGGTCTTGGCGTAGCTTTGGCCCGTTCGGCAGGTTTACATCTGTATGGAACAGAGCAGGGGTGGGTCACTGCCTTGCCCGGTGGTGAAACCTCGTTGGCACCGGGTTTGACGGAGGGCATGGTTCGGTTCGCGGCGCGTTATGAATACGCGAGGAGTGTCGAGGATGTCTTGGCCAGGCGCTCCAGGTGCCTGTTCCTGGATGCTGCACTGGCCAAAGCCCTAGCACCCAGAGTCGCGCAGATTCTGCAAGAAGAATTGGGCATTGACCCCGGTTTGGCTGCATTTGAGGCTTTGGCTGAGGACTATGCGCGGTGTCCGTGAGTCCGGCTAAATGGCTGTGGCCGCCCGAAATGCCCCCTTTGCACACGCCAAAGGCGCGGGAACTGGGTGGGTCATGGGAAATTATTTTCAAAAGACGTTGCATCCCTTGATTTTTTCAGACATAATCGAGGGCTTCGCTTTGCAAAAGGCGTAAGTATCTGCCCAAACAGAAGCGCTGCGAGTGGTTCGCGGTGTGAATGACGGGTCCAAGACTGATTTCTGTTGGTTGGCTGTAAGGCTGGCTGGCAAGAAATACAAGTTGGGAATAAAGAAATGATCCAGACAGAATCTCGGTTGGATGTGGCCGACAACACCGGCGCCAAGTCCGTGCTGTGCATTAAGGTGCTCGGCGGGTCTAAGCGTCGCTATGCAAGTGTTGGCGACATCATCAAAGTGAGCATCAAAGAAGCCGCTCCACGTGGTCGCGTCAAAAAAGGCGAGATCTACAGTGCTGTGGTGGTTCGTACGGCCAAGGGCATCCGCCGTGGCGATGGCTCCCTCATCAAATTCGATGGCAATGCTGCTGTGTTGCTGAATGCCAAGTTGGAGCCTATCGGCACCCGCATCTTCGGCCCGGTCACGCGTGAACTGCGTACCGAGAAGTTCATGAAGATCGTGTCCCTGGCTCCTGAAGTACTGTAAGGACGCGCCATGAACAAGATTCGCAAAGGCGACGAGATCATCGTCATCACAGGTCGTGACAAAGGCAAGCGCGGCACAGTGTCGTTGCGCGCCAGCGATTCACACCTCGTGATTGAAGGTGTGAACCTCGTTAAGAAGCACGCCAAGCCAAACCCTATGAAGGGCACAACTGGCGGCATCATCGAAAAGGCCATGCCGATTCACCAATCCAATGTGGCGATTTTCAACGTCGCAACAGGCAAGGCTGATCGCGTGGGCATCAAGCTGCAAGCTGACGGCAAACGCGTTCGCGTTTACAAGTCGAGCGGCGAAGAAATCAAGGTGGCATGAGCATGGCACGTTTGCAACAAATCTTCCGCGAGAAAATCGCTGCCGAATTGACAGCCAAATTTGGCTACAAGTCGCCTATGCAGGTGCCTCGCATCACCAAGATCACCTTGAATATGGGTGTGTCTGAAGCGGTGGCTGACAAAAAAGTCATGGACCACGCTGTGAGCGACTTGACTAAAATCGCGGGCCAAAAGCCTGTGGTGACCAAGGCCAAGAAAGCCATTGCCGGTTTCAAGATCCGTGAGCAACAGCCTATCGGTTGCATGGTGACATTGCGTGGCGTTCAGATGTATGAATTCCTGGACCGTTTCGTGACCGTGGCTTTGCCTCGCGTTCGTGACTTCCGTGGTATCTCTGGTCGCGCATTTGATGGCCGTGGCAACTACAACATCGGCGTTAAAGAGCAGATCATTTTCCCTGAGATTGAGTACGACAAGGTTGATGCCTTGCGCGGTCTCAACATCAGCATCACCACAACGGCCAAGTCTGATGAAGAGTGCAAAGCGCTCTTGACAGCTTTCCGCTTCCCCTTCAAGAACTGAGGTGTCACGTGGCTAAAGTAGCTTTGATCGAGCGTGAGCTCAAGCGTGAAAAACTGGCAGCAAAGTACGCGAAAAAATACGCGGAATTGAAAGCCATCGCCAACGATGCCAAGCGCAGCGATGAAGAGCGTGCAGCCGCCCGTCTGGGTCTGCAAAAGCTCCCGCGCAACGCCAACCCGACCCGCCAACGCAACCGCTGTGAAATCACCGGTCGCCCACGCGGTACGTTCCGTCAATTTGGTCTGGGCCGCGCCAAGATCCGTGAATTAGCCTTCGCAGGCAACATTCCGGGCGTGACCAAGGCCAGCTGGTAATCGGCAGGAGATAACAACATGAGCATGAGTGATCCTATTGCCGATCTGTTGACCCGCATCCGTAACGCACAAATGGTGTCAAAAGCCAACGTGTTGGTTCCATCTTCCAAAGTGAAGGTCGCCATCGCCCAAGTGCTGAAAGATGAAGGCTACATTGATGGCTTCCAAGTCAAAACCGAAGATGGCAAAGCCACCCTCGAAATCGCCCTGAAGTACTACGCTGGCCGTCCGGTCATCGAGCGTATTGAGCGCGTGAGCCGTCCTGGCCTGCGTGTGTACAAAGGCCGTGATGCTATTCCTCAAGTCCAAAACGGCTTGGGCGTGGCCATCGTCACCACGCCTCAGGGTGTGATGACTGATCGCAAAGCACGTGCAGCCGGCGTCGGCGGCGAAGTGCTGTGCTACGTCGCTTAAAGGGAGAAAAAGAATGTCCCGCGTAGGAAAAATGCCTGTGACCATCCCCGCTGGTGTGGATGTGTCGATCAAACAAGATCAAATCAGTGTGAAGGGCGCCGGTGGTCAATTGGCCATCGCATCCAACATGCTGGTGACCGTGAGCAACGAAGGTGGCAAGCTGAGCTTTGCCCCTGCCAATGATTCGCGTGAAGCCAATGCCATGAGTGGCACCTTGCGTCAGCTGGTGAACAACATGGTGACTGGCGTGACCAAAGGCTTTGAGAAGAAGCTGAACCTGGTCGGTGTGGGTTACAAGGCGGCTGCCTCTGGCGCCAAATTGAACCTGGCTGTTGGTTACTCACATCCTGTCAACATCGATATGCCTGCTGGCATCACGGTGGCCACCCCAACCGCGACTGAAATCGTGATCAAGGGTGCCGACCGGCAACGTGTTGGCCAAATTGCTGCTGAGATCCGTGCTGTTCGTCCTCCTGAGCCTTACAAAGGCAAGGGCATCCGTTATTCGGATGAGAAGATCACGATCAAAGAGACTAAGAAGAAATAAGGAGCTGCATCATGTTGACCAAGAAAGAGCAGCGTCTCCGTCGTGCACGTCAAACACGCATCCGCATTGCACAGCAAGGCGTAGCCCGTTTGACCGTGAACCGCACCAACCTGCATATCTACGCCAGCGTTATCTCTGGCTGCGGTACCAAAGTGTTGGCCAGTGCATCCACTGCCGAAGCCGAAGTGCGCACGGCTTTGGGCGCTACAGGCAAAGGCGGCAATGCCGCTGCTGCCGCCGTCATTGGCAAGCGCATTGCTGAAAAAGCAAAAGCTGCTGGCGTTGAGAAGGTCGCCTTCGACCGCGCAGGTTTCGCTTACCACGGTCGTGTCAAGGCTTTGGCCGAAGCAGCCCGTGAAGCAGGTCTGCAGTTCTAAACGGATCGGAATTACAAATGGCTAAATTTACAGCAAAACCGCAGAGCGACGGTCCTGAAGACGGTCTGCGCGAAAAGATGATCGCGGTCAACCGCGTGACCAAAGTGGTCAAGGGTGGCCGTATCTTGGGTTTCGCCGCATTGACCGTGGTGGGTGATGGCGATGGCAAAGTGGGCATGGGCAAAGGCAAGTCAAAAGAAGTGCCTGCAGCTGTGCAAAAAGCGATGGAAGAAGCCCGTCGCAACCTGGCCAAAGTCCACCTCAAAAATGGCACGATTCACCATGCTGTGCACGGTCATCACGGCGCAGCCCGCGTCATGATGGCTCCAGCGCCGAAGGGTACCGGCATCATCGCTGGTGGTCCTATGCGTGCTGTGTTCGAAGTGGTGGGTATCACCGACATCGTGGCCAAGAGCCATGGTTCGTCCAACCCTTACAACATGGTTCGTGCCACTTTGGACGCTTTGTCCAATTGCACGACAGCTTCCAACGTGGCTGCCAAGCGTGGCAAGTCTGTTGAAGAGCTGTTCGGCTGAACCGGAGAACGAACATGACGACACAATCAACCGTGAAAGTCCAACTGGTTCGCAGCCCGATTGGCACCAAAGTTTCGCACCGCGCCACTGTTCGTGGCTTGGGTCTGCGCAAGCTCAACTCCGTGAGTGAGCTGCAGGACACACCCGCAGTGCGCGGCATGATCAACAAGATCAGCTATCTGGTCAAAGTTCTCTAAGAGGCCGATGATGGAACTCAATAGCATCAAGCCCGCAGAAGGCTCCAAGCACGCACCTCGCCGCGTAGGCCGTGGTATCGGTTCGGGTCTGGGTAAAACCGCAGGCCGTGGTCACAAAGGTCAAAAATCCCGTTCGGGCGGCTACCACAAGGTGGGCTTCGAAGGCGGTCAAATGCCTTTGCAGCGCCGTCTGCCCAAGCGTGGCTTCAAGTCGCATTTGCTCAAGTACAACGCAGAAATCACTTTGACTACCCTGGCCCGTTTGGACTTGGCTGAAGTCGATGTGTTGACTTTGAAGCAAGCTGGTCTGGTGTCGCAAATGGCCAAAGTGGTCAAAGTGATCAAGTCTGGTGAGCTCGCAAAAGCTGTCAAATTGACAGGTATTGGTGCGACAGCAGGTGCCAAAGCAGCGATTGAAGCTGCCGGTGGCTCCGTCGCCTGAATGTTGACAAAAGTCGAGAAGCATCGTGGCAACCAGCGCTAATCAGACAGCCAAAGCAGGCAAGTTCGGCGACCTCCGTCGTCGGCTGGTCTTCTTGCTGCTCGCGCTGGTCGTTTACCGTGCTGGCGCGCACATTCCTGTCCCGGGTATTGATCCTGCGCAACTGAAGCAGTTGTTCAACGGACAACAAGGCGGCATCCTGAGCTTGTTCAACATGTTCTCGGGTGGTGCTTTGTCGCGGTTTACCGTGTTCGCCTTGGGCATCATGCCTTACATCTCTGCATCCATCGTGATGCAATTGCTGACGTACGTTCTTCCTGCTTTTGAGCAAATGAAGAAAGAAGGCGAGGCAGGGCGTCGCAAAATTACCCAATACACGCGTTTTGGCGCATTGGGCTTGGCGGTGTTTCAGTCTTTGGGTATTGCTGTAGCGTTGGAAGCTTCTGCAGGCTTGGTGATCAATCCTGGATTCGGTTTCCGTATGACTGCGGTGGTTAGTTTGACTGCTGGAACGATGTTCCTGATGTGGTTGGGCGAACAAATTACAGAGCGTGGCCTCGGGAATGGTATTTCGATCCTGATTTTTGCAGGTATTGCTGCAGGTTTGCCAAGTGCATTGGGTGGGCTGTTTGAGCTCGTGCGCACAGGTGCCATGAATCCACTGGTGTCAATTCTGATCATTGCTGTGGTTGTTCTGGTGACTTATTTTGTGGTGTTCGTTGAACGCGGCCAGCGCAAGATATTGGTCAACTATGCACGCCGTCAGGTAGGTAACAAAGTTTATGGTGGCCAGTCTTCGCACTTGCCATTGAAGTTGAACATGGCCGGTGTGATTCCTCCCATTTTTGCTTCATCGATCATTTTGTTGCCGGCGACAGTGATCAATTGGTTCAGTTCTGGTGAAACAGACAGCGTGGTTGTCCGTTTCTTCAAAGATGTTTCAAGCAGCTTGACACCAGGTCAACCGATCTATGTCATGTTGTATGCAGCAGCCATTGTGTTTTTCTGCTTTTTCTACACAGCGTTGGTTTTCAACAGCCGTGAAACAGCAGATAACCTCAAGAAGAGTGGCGCGTTCATTCCCGGCATTCGCCCAGGTGATCAGACTGCTCGATACATCGACAAGATCTTGCTGCGTTTGACAATGGCTGGTGCTGCATACATCACGTTTGTTTGTTTGCTGCCTGAGTTCTTGATTCTGAAATATAATGTTCCGTTTTACTTTGGTGGCACATCGTTGCTCATCATTGTGGTCGTGACCATGGATTTCATGGCGCAAGTACAAAATTATTTGATGTCACAACAGTACGACTCGCTTCTAAAGAAAGCCAGTTTCAAGTCCTGATCGTTTCGCAAGACTTTAATCTTGCAGCAACAAAGGTCTGAGAAGTTGTCTGTTGTGATGGTGTGTTGAAAGGCGGGGCAGTAAAGCCTGATTTCAACCAGATTGTTTCGGTAAAGAATCCCCGTGCTTTGGTGTGGGGCCACAAATTTCACCTGGTCTGAAAAAGTCCGGGTAACGATGAGTTTTAGGAGAAAACCATGAGAGTTTCGGCTTCGGTGAAAAAAATTTGCCGCAACTGCAAAATCATTCGCCGTAAAGGCGTTGTTCGTGTGATTTGCACAGATCCACGTCACAAGCAGCGTCAAGGCTGATTGAATTAGTTTTAGAGGACGAAAATGGCACGTATCGCTGGCATCAACATTCCGCCGCACAAACATGCTGAGATTGGCTTGACCGCCATCTTCGGTATTGGTCGCACCCGCGCTCGACAAATTTGCGAGGCCTCTGGCATCGCTTATTCCAAAAAGATCAAAGATCTGACGGACGCTGATCTCGAGAAAATTCGCGATCAAATCGCAGCTTTCACCATCGAAGGTGATCTGCGCCGCGAAACTACCATGAACATCAAGCGTTTGATGGACATTGGTTGCTATCGTGGTTTCCGTCACCGTCGCGGTTTGCCCATGCGCGGCCAGCGTACACGTACCAATGCACGTACTCGTAAGGGTCCGCGCAAAGGTGCAGCGGCTCTGAAGAAATAAGCAGGATTGAGAGACCACCATGGCTAAAGCACAATCAAGCAGCGCATCGCAACGCGTTCGTAAAAAAGTCCGCAAGAACATTGCTGACGGTATTGCACACGTTCACGCTTCTTTCAACAACACCATCATCACGATCACCGATCGCCAAGGCAATGCCTTGTCTTGGGCTTCTTCGGGTGGCCAAGGCTTCAAAGGTTCACGCAAGTCGACACCTTTTGCTGCCCAGGTCGCTTCTGAAGTCGCTGGTCGTGCAGCGCAAGAACAAGGCATCAAAAACCTGGACGTCGAAATCAAGGGCCCAGGTCCTGGTCGCGAGTCTTCGGTTCGTGCCCTGGGTGCATTGGGTATCCGCATCACCTCCATTGCTGATGTGACACCTGTTCCGCACAACGGCTGCCGCCCTCAAAAGCGTCGTCGCATCTAATTTCCAACCAAGCCCACCGCCAGGCCATGCTTGCATCGCCTGGCTCCCGCATTTTTGATGCGGCAGATGTATAAAAGGATTTCAAGTGGCACGTTACCTCGGCCCCAAGGCCAAACTCTCACGCCGTGAAGGCACCGATTTGTTCCTGAAGAGCGCACGTCGCTCCATCGCGGACAAGTCCAAATTTGACACCAAGCCAGGCCAGCACGGCCGCACTTCGGGTCAACGCACTTCGGACTACGGTCTGCAATTGCGCGAAAAGCAAAAAGTCAAGCGCATGTACGGCGTGTTGGAGAAGCAGTTCCGCCGCTATTTTGCTGAAGCCGATCGCCGCAAAGGCAACACAGGTTCCAACTTGTTGGGCTTGCTCGAGTGCCGTCTGGACAACGTGGTTTACCGCATGGGCTTTGGCTCTACTCGCGCTGAAGCACGCCAGATGGTGTCACACAAAGCCATTACGGTGAACGGCCAATCCGTGAACATCCCTTCGTACCTGGTCAAGGCTGGTGATGTGATCGCTGTTCGTGAAAAGTCTAAAAAGCAAAACCGTGTGGTTGAAGCTTTGCAATTGGCTTTGCAAGTGGGTATGCCTGCTTGGGTCGAAGTCAACGCCGACAAGGCAGAAGGCACCTTCAAGAAGGTTCCTGATCGTGATGAATTCGCTGCAGACATCAACGAATCCTTGATCGTCGAACTGTACTCGCGTTAATTCTGAGTCGTTTCAATCGTTCCCGGGCTGTCTTTCTAAGCGGCACCGGGTGCTTCATCAGCCTTACCGGTGTAACGGACCGGGGGTATTGAGAGGAAGTCTGAATGCAAACCAATCTGTTGAAACCCAAAGCCATCCAAGTCGAGCAATTGGCCGCCAACCGTGCAAAAGTCACGTTGGAGCCTTTCGAGCGTGGCTATGGTCACACACTCGGTAACGCGCTGCGTCGTGTTTTGTTGTCTTCTATGGTCGGTTACTCCGCCACTGAAGTCACGATTGCCGGTGTCGTGCATGAGTATTCATCTATCGATGGTGTCCAAGAAGATGTGGTCAACATCCTGTTGAACCTCAAAGGTGTGGTTTTCAAACTGCACAACCGTGACGAAGTGACACTGAGTTTGCGCAAAGACGGTGAAGGTGCCGTGACTGCCGCTGACATCCAGACACCTCACGATGTTGAAATCATCAACCCTGAACACGTCATTGCCAATTTGTCGCACGGCGGCAAACTGGACATGCAGATCAAGGTCGAAAAAGGTCGTGGCTATGTGCCTGGCAGCATGCGTCGCTTTGCTGACGAGCCAACCAAAGCCTTGGGCCGCATTGTTCTGGATGCGTCTTTTTCACCGGTCAAGCGCGTGAGCTACACCGTTGAAAGCGCTCGTGTTGAGCAACGTACCGATTTGGACAAGCTGGTCATTGAAATCGAAACCAACGGTGCCATCACCGCTGAAGATGCTGTGCGTTCTTCGGCCAAGATCTTGGTTGAGCAATTGGCTGTCTTTGCACAGCTTGAAGGCAGCGAATTGTCTGCGTTCAATGAACCAGCTCAGCGCGGTGGTGCAGGCAGTTTCGATCCGATCCTGTTGCGTCCCGTGGATGAGCTCGAACTCACGGTTCGTTCGGCCAACTGCCTCAAAGCAGAAAACATTTACTACATCGGTGACCTCATCCAGCGTACCGAGAATGAGTTGCTCAAGACCCCTAACTTGGGTCGCAAGTCACTCAACGAAATCAAGGAAGTCTTGGCTTCCCGCGGTCTGACTTTGGGCATGAAGCTCGAAGCTTGGCCACCAGCTGGTCTGGAAAAGCGATAATACAAAGTTCCCGGAATACCCGGGGTGTGCACGGGCAGTACCTGATACGGCTGCCTGTTTAATAAAGAAAGGTAAGCACCATGCGTCACGGACACGGCCTCCGCAAACTCAACCGCACCAGCGAGCACCGCCTCGCCATGCTGCGTAACATGATGAACTCGCTCATTGAGCACGAAGTCATCAAAACCACACTCCCTAAAGCCAAAGAGCTGCGTCGTGTCATTGAGCCGATGATCACTTTGGCCAAAGAAGACAGCTTGTCCAACAAGCGTTTGGCATTCAACCGCCTGCGTGACCGTGACAGCGTCGTCAAATTGTTTGCCGATCTGGGTCCTCGTTTCGCCAAACGTCCTGGTGGTTACACACGTATCCTGAAAATGGGTTACCGCGTGGGTGACAATGCACCGATGGCTTTGGTTGAATTGGTTGATCGTGCTGATTCTTCTGCTGAAACAGCAGCTGAGTAAGGTATAATTCGAAGATACCGCGGGGTGGAGCAGTCTGGTAGCTCGTTGGGCTCATAACCCAAAGGTCGTTGGTTCAAATCCGGCCCCCGCAACCAAATTTCAACTTCGGTTGAATATCAAAAAACCCTCTTCGGAGGGTTTTTTCGTTTCTGGCTTCCTCGTTCAACTCACAAGAGGCAGACGGATGAGTAGCCCTTCCAGCGCGTGTGCCACGGTCGCTTGCCTGACTTGTTCGCGGCTGCCTTCAAAGTGCTTGAGCTCGGTTGTGATGGTTCCGTTGATGCACCAGCCGAACCAAACGGTGCCCACGGGCTTTTCAGGGCTACCACCGCTCGGGCCTGCAACGCCTGTGACCGCAACAGACACTTGCGCTTTGGACCTGTAAATCGCACCGATGGCCATGGCCTGAGCGACGGCTTCACTGACCGCTCCCTGTGCTGCAATCAACTCCGCGGGCACGCCCAGCATTTGAATCTTGGCGTCATTGGAGTAGGTGACAAATCCACGGTCAAACCAGGCACTGGAGCCCGCCAAGTCCGTGCAGCTAGCCGAAATTAGACCGCCTGTGCAGCTTTCTGCGGTGGCCATTTGCCATTTCAGAGTGCTGAAGCGTTCCGCCAATTGGGCAGGCGAATCAGACATCAGAACCACCGCCACAATGCCATCACACACAGTGTGCAAAAAGCAGCCACGAGGTCATCAAAAATGATGCCAAAACCACCGCGCCAGCCAAAGCCCTTGAACAGTTGGTCTGCCCAAGCAACTGGGCCGGGTTTGGCTGCATCGAAAAATCGAAACAAAGCAAAGGCAGTCAATTGGCCCCAGAAGTTTGTCGGCATGACCAAATACAAAATCAGCCACATGGCAATGATCTCGTCCACCACGATGGCACCTGGGTCGCTGATGCGCATGTGGCGTGCGGTGACTGTACATGCCCACCAACCGGCAAAGAATGCTGTGGTTATCAGCAAGGCTTGCTGAGGCAAAGAGAGGTAGTTTTGAACGACAAGCCAAGAGAGCCACCCCCACAGACTGCCAACCGTTCCGGGTGCCTTAGGCGCTAGACCCGAGCCCAGACCCAGGGCGATGGTGTGGGCAGGGTGCGCCAGCATGAACGCGGCCGTCGGCTTGATAGGGCGATTGACGGCACCTGAGTCGAAAGAAGAATGGGGCATCGTCATGCAAAGTGATCAAAAGAGCGGAACCGCGAATGCACAACTTGCCCTTGGGCGTCCAGAAGAACCAGTGCCGGTTCCGCGGTGATGCGACCAATCCGTGTGACGCGCGTACCCGAGGCTTGTGCCGCAGCATGGACGCTGGCAGATGCCAATGGAGGTGCGCAGAAGACGAGTTCGTAGTCGTCGCCTCCAGACAGTACACAGGTCTGCGCCAAGTCAGGGGGGCATGACCAGTGGTGCGTGGTTTGCATAAGGGCCGATGTGGAAGGCAGTTCAATTTCGGCACCCACATGGCTGGCTTTGAGGATGTGCCCCAGATCGCCAAGCAAACCATCGCTGATGTCGGCCATGGCGTGTGCAATACCGCGCAGGGCAATGCCCAGAGCCACGCGGGGGGAGGGCATCTCCATGCGCAGACGTGCGGCATCGAATACCGCTTGCGGTAAGCTGATTGCGCCGCGAAAAGCTTCCAGTGCCAAGCGTGCATCACCCAAATGACCGCTCACGTACAAGTCATCGCCCGCTTGGGCACCGCCACGCAAAATGGATTGCCCTTGTGGGAGCTCTCCTATCACCGTGATCGCAATGTTCAAGGGGCCTTGTGTGGTGTCGCCGCCGATCAGCTCGCAGCCATGCGCATCGGCCAATTGAAACAGGCCTTGCGAAAAACCAGACAGCCAGCTTTCGTCCGCCCGGGGCAATGACAAAGACAACAAGAAGGCTTGCGGCATGGCGCCGCAAGCGGCCAGATCGCTCAGATTCACAGCCAGCGCTTTGTGGCCCAGCCGGGCTGGATCAACGGTCGATAAAAAATGCCGACCTTCGACGAGCATGTCGGCAGAGAAAGCCAATTGATGACCGGCACGGGGTGACCACACCGCGCAGTCATCCCCAATGCCCACATCCGCTCTAAGAGGCGGGCGCTTGAAAAAACGTTCAATCAGGTCAAATTCACCCATGGCCAAGAGCTTAACCGCAAGGCGGTATCAATGAAGCGTTCGACCTGTCGGGCCTGAGCCAGAAGATTCGAGCACCAAAGTGGAGATAGGGGCATCAAAACGATGGCCATCTTCGGCGACAAAGAAGTAGTTGCCGTGCATGGTGCCGCTGGGCGCCTGCAAGCGACAGCCACTGGTGTATTGAAAAGACTCGCCCGGACGCAGCAGGGGTTGCTGACCCACAACCCCCAAACCTTTGACCTCATGGGTGTGGCCGCTTTCGTCCTGAATGACCCAATGCCTTGAAATCAGTTGCGCCGCGACCGTACCGGTGTTAGTCACGGTGACGGTATACGCAAAAGCAAAAACTTGTTGAAGCGGATTGCTCTGGTCAGCCACGTATTCGGGCTGCACATCAATTTGAACGTTGTAAGAAGACATTTGCGCATGTTAACTGCGACAATTCAGGCATGACGACGACCTACAGAATTGCCCCTTCTATCCTCTCTGCTGACTTTGCACGCTTGGGCGAAGAAGTCAAAAGCGTCATCGACGCGGGAGCTGATTGGATTCATTTTGACGTGATGGACAACCATTACGTGCCCAACCTCACATTTGGCCCGATGATTTGCCAAGCCCTCAAGCCGCATGCGAAAACGGCGGCAGGGGTGGCGGTCCCGATCGATGTGCATTTGATGATTTCACCCGTGGATGCGTTGGCGGCGTCTTTTGCCGAGGCGGGGGCCGACCTGATCAGCTTTCATCCTGATGCCAGCGGCCATGTGCACCGCAGCATCCAGGCCATCAAAAGCAAGGGCGTAAAAGCAGGCTTGGTGTTCAACCCAGCCGAGCCGCTGGATGTGCTGGAGTGGACCCTCGACGAAATCGATTTGATCCTCATCATGAGCGTCAACCCTGGCTTTGGGGGGCAAAGCTTCATTGATTCAGCCCTGCGCAAGATTGAACAAGCGCGCAAACTCATTGATGCAAGTGGTCGCGACATTCGCCTGGAAGTGGACGGCGGCATCAAAGTCGACAACATCCGCCGCGTGGCCGACGCAGGCGCGGACACGTTTGTCGCAGGCAGCGCCATTTTTGGCAAATCCGATTACAAAGGGGTGGTCGACCAGATGCGCCTGGCTTTGGGCTGAGCATGACCGTCTTCGCCCATGATCTGACGCAGATTGAAGCGGTCATTTTTGATCTGGACGGCACCATGGTTCACACCTTGGGAGATTTCCAAGTGGCCTTGCACCGCACCATGGCCGATCTGGACTTGCCCCCGGTCTCCAACGCCCTGATCGAACAGACCATTGGCAAAGGCTCGGAGCACCTGATCCGTACCCTGCTGGCCCACCAGATAACCCGGCCCGAGGTCAAGGGCGTGGGGCAGGCCTGTCCTGCATTGTCGGTAGATGCCTTGTTTGATAGGGCCTGGCAGCGGTATCAGCACCATTACCTCCAGATCAATGGCCAGTTTGCCGATGTGTACCCAGGTGTGCTGTCCGCTTTGCAGGCATTTGCACAGCAGGGCTTGCCCATGGCGTGTCTGACCAACAAGCCCTTGTCGTTTGCTGAGGCCTTGCTGAAAGAAAAATCGTTAGACCATTTCTTTGCACACGTCTTTGGCGGTGACAGCTTTGAGCTCAAAAAGCCCGATCCCTTGCCCATCCTTAAAACCTGCGAGGCCTTGGGCACGGCAGCAGGTAGAACCTTGGTGGTGGGTGATTCCAGCAACGACGCACAAGCTGCCCATGCCGCAGGGTGCCCCGTGGTGTTGGTGACTTATGGCTACAACCACGGGCAACGCATACAAGACACCCCCGCAGCCGCTTGGCTGGATTCTCTGGCCCAGTTGCCCGATTGCCTGCGCGCAGCCGTGCAATGAGTGCGATGCGGGTGGTTGTAAAACCGCCCGCCAGCTTTGCTACACTTGGGCATCATGTTCATCATCCAAAGCCACTCCTGCGCAGCCAGCCTGCCGAGCCATTCCCCAGCGGAAGGCCGGGGAGCTTGGCCCTGGCGTCAGCCAGCCTGACACTTTCGACCGTGCGGCCTTGCCCGCCACCCGCGCCCGGCATCGGCTGGGCAACTGGATGAATGAAAAGCACCTCGCCAGAGGTCGCTGAGCGCTTTGGAGGCTCTTGCCCGTGATCACCGAACTTGAATTCAAAAGCCTGGCCAGTCAAGGCTACAACCGCATTCCACTCATGCTGGAAGCCTTTGCGGACCTGGAAACCCCTCTGTCGCTTTATCTGAAGCTGGCCCACACCAAGGACAACGGCAAATACAGCTTTTTGCTCGAATCGGTGGTGGGCGGTGAGCGCTTTGGGCGCTACAGCTTCATTGGCTTGCCTGCCCGCACCCTGCTGCGCGCCAGCGGCTTTGGTGCCGATGCCAAGACCGAAGTGGTGCGCGATGGTGTGGTCACCGAAACCGCCACGGGCAACCCGTTGGACTTCATTGAACAGTATCAAACGCGCTTCAAGGTGGCCTTGCGGCCGGGCCTTCCCCGTTTCTGCGGGGGCTTGGCAGGTTACTTCGGCTACGACGCTGTGCGCTACATCGAGAAAAAACTCGAAAAAACCTGCCCGCCAGATACCCTGGGGACGCCCGACATCCTGCTGCTGCAATGCGAAGAACTGGCCGTCATCGATAACTTGTCGGGCAAGCTCTACCTGATTGTTTATGCCGACCCGGCCACGCCCGAGGCCTATGTGGGCGCAAAAAAACGCTTGCGTGACCTGAAAGAGCAGCTCAAGTACTCGGTCAGCGCGCCGGTGGTCAAACCCACCCAGTCTTACCCGGCCGAGCGTGACTTTGCCAAGGCCGATTACATCGCTGCCGTGGAAAAGGCCAAAGAGCTCATCGCCGGGGGCGACTTCATGCAGGTGCAGATCGGACAACGCATCAAAAAGCGCTACACCGAGAGCCCGCTGTCCTTGTACCGTGCCTTGCGTTCGCTCAACCCCAGCCCGTACATGTATTTTTACAACTTTGGCGACTTCCATGTGGTGGGGGCCAGCCCTGAGATTTTGGTGCGTCAAGAGCAAACCGAAGAGGGCGCGAAAGTCATCATCCGTCCCTTGGCGGGCACACGCCCACGGGGCGCGACGCCCGAAAAAGACAAGGCTGCCGAGCAAGAGCTGATCAACGACCCGAAAGAGCGGGCCGAGCATGTGATGCTGATCGACCTGGCCCGCAACGACATTGGGCGCATCGCCCAGATTGGTTCCGTCAAAGTGACCGAGGCGTTTGTGGTCGAGCGCTACAGCCATGTGATGCACATCGTGAGCAACGTCGAGGGCGTGCTGAACGATGGAATGACCAACATGGATGTGCTCAAGGCCACTTTCCCGGCAGGCACGCTGACGGGTGCCCCCAAGGTCCATGCGATGGAGCTGATCGACCAGTTCGAACCCGTCAAACGCGGCATTTACGGGGGCGCTTGCGGCTACATCAGCTATGCAGGTGACATGGACGTGGCCATTGCGATTCGCACCGCCGTCATCAAAGACCAGACCCTGTATGTGCAGGCGGCAGCCGGTGTGGTGGCCGATTCGGTGCCCGAGATGGAATGGCGCGAAACCGAGCACAAGGCCCGCGCCTTGTTGCGTGCGAGTGAGTTGGTGGAAGAAGGGTTGGAGTGATCATGGCTAAAAAAATCAAACTCCTGATGGTCGACAACTACGACTCGTTCACCTTCAACATCGTTCAGTACTTTGGAGAACTGGGCGCTGACGTCGACGTGTTTCGCAACGATGAAATCACCCTCGAAGGCATTGCCGCGCGCCAACCGGATCGCCTGGTGATTTCACCGGGCCCCTGTTCGCCTGCTGAGGCCGGTATTTCGGTGGCGGCTATTCGGCACTTCGCGGGCCAGTTGCCGATTTTGGGGGTGTGCCTGGGGCACCAAAGCATTGGTGCGGCATTTGGCGGCAAGATCGTTCGGGCGCAAGAGCTGATGCACGGCAAAACCAGTGTCATCACCACCACGCAAGAAGGCGTTTTTGCAGGCTTGCCGCAGCAGTTCACCGTCAACCGTTACCACTCGCTGGCGATTGAGCGGGCCAGCTGTCCTCCGTGCCTGAAGGTGACCGCGTGGACCGAAGATGGCGAAATCATGGGTGTGCGCCACACCGAGCTCGACATCGAAGGTGTTCAGTTCCACCCTGAATCCATCCTCACCGAGCACGGCCACGCCATGCTCAAGAATTTTCTGGAGCGGCCATGATCGATTTGCGCAGCGACACCGTCACGCAGCCCACGGCGGCGATGCGTGAGGCCATGATGAACGCCCCTTTGGGTGACGATGTGTTTGGCGACGACCCTGCGGTCAATGCCTTGCAAGAACGCATCGCCCAGATCACCGGCAAAGAGGCGGCTTTGTTCATGCCCTCGGGCACGCAGAGCAACTTGTGCGCTCTGATGGCGCATTGCGAGCGCGGCGACGAATACATCGTGGGCCAAAACGCGCACACCTACCGTTACGAAGGCGGCGGCGCTGCGGTGCTGGGCAGCATTCAGCCGCAGCCGCTCGCGCAAAACGCGCAAGGTGAAATGGCGCTCGCCGACATCGCGGCGGCCATCAAGCCCATCGATTGCCACTTTGCGCGGACCCGCCTGCTGGCGCTGGAAAACACCTGGAATGGTCACGTCATGTCACAAGACTACTTGGCGCAAGCCACCGGGCTGGCCAGGCGACATGGCTTGGCCACACATCTGGATGGTGCCCGCTTGTTCAACGCGGCCGTGGCGCAAGCCGAAGGCGAGCCGGTCACGGCCAGCGTTCGCCGTATCGTGGACCACTTTGACAGCGTGTCCGTGTGTTTCAGCAAAGGTTTGGGCGCCCCGGTGGGCTCTGCCTTGTGTGGCTCGCGTGAACTGATCGCCAAGGCGCTGCGCTGGCGCAAGGTTTTGGGTGGCGGCTTGCGCCAGTCCGGCGTGTTGGCTGCAGCGGCTTTGCATGCGCTGGACCACCATGTGGAGCGGCTGGCCGATGACCATGCTTTGGCCCAACGCCTGTCGCAAGGCCTGCAGGGCATCGCTGGTCTGAGCGTGCGCTCAGCGCAGACCAACATCGTGTTTGTAGACGTGGCCGATGGACGGGGGCCAGCGCTGCTGGAGGCGTTGAAAGATCAGGGTGTTCTGGCCACGGGGCTGATTGGCTTGCGCTTTGTCACGCATCTGAATGTGGACGCCGCAGGCATTGACCATGCGCTGGCCTGCATTCGCCAGTTCATGCAAACGCAATCGCCTGATGCGGTGCAAGGCCTCACGCGTTCGGGCGTGTACTGAGTCGTTCCACCCATGCCGGACGCTCAGCAACTTTGGATGTTCATGGCGGCGGGCGTGCTGCTCAACCTCACCCCAGGGCCGGACGTGCTTTTCATCGTCAGCCAGTCTTTGCGTGGTGGTGCTCGTGCAGGCGTGGTGGCCGCATGGGGCATCACCGCCGGGTGTTTTGTGCATGTGTGTGCTGCAGCCTTGGGTGTGGGCGCCTTGCTGGCCACATCTGCCGCCGCGTTCAACGCGGTCAAATGGTTGGGGGCGGCTTACCTGATGTGGATCGGTTTACGCTTGTTGCGGACCACGGCCAAAGCAGGTGTGGTGTGGGACGTCGGCAGTGCCTTGTCGGCCCACGGTGTGAGCGACAAGCTGGCCGAAGCCCCCGGTTTGCCTTCGGTCTTCGTCAAGGCGTTTGCCACCAATGCCTTGAACCCCAAAGTGGCGCTGTTTTTTCTGGCCTTCATGCCGCAATTCATTCCGGCCAACACGCCCGATCCTGCCTGGACCTTTGTGTGGCTTGGGTGCTTGTTCAATTTCAATGGCTTGCTGATTTGCATGGCTTGGGCGCTGGCAGCCGCATGGTTGTCTCAACGTACCCGCCTGCTCCAGCGCGGCCTGCAAAATCTGGACCGATTGGCGGGCTGTATGTTTGTGGGCTTCGGTCTCAAGCTGGCCTTCACGGATGCCCCCGTGCATTGACGCCTTCAACCTCTTCGATTTACAGCAAGGAAACCCCATGCCCATCACCCCTCAGGAAGCGTTGCAACGCACCATCGAGCATCGCGAAATTTTTCATGACGAGATGCTCAAGATCATGCGCATGATCATGAATGGTGAGCTCTCGCCGGTCATGACAGCGGCGCTGATCACCGGCCTGCGCGTGAAGAAGGAAACCATTGGCGAGATCACCGCCGCAGCGCAGGTCATGCGGGAGTTTTCGACCAAAGTCCACGTGGCGGACCCCAAGCATCTGGTGGACATTGTGGGCACGGGTGGTGATGGTGCTCACACCTTCAATATCTCAACCTGCGCCATGTTTGTGGCGGCTGCTGCCGGCGCCAAAACCGCCAAGCATGGCGGGCGCAGTGTCAGCAGCAAATCAGGCAGTGCCGACGTGGTCGAGGCACTCGGGGGCAACATCAACCTCAAGCCTGAGCAGATTGCGCGCTCTATTGAAGAGGTGGGCATTGGCTTCATGTTTGCGCCGAACCACCACCCGGCCATGAAGAACGTGGCCCCTGTGCGCAAAGAGTTGGGCGTGCGCACCATCTTCAACATCCTGGGGCCGTTGACCAACCCTGCCAGTGCCCCCAACATCCTGATGGGGGTGTTCCACTCGGATCTGGTGGGTATCCAGGTGCGTGCCTTGCAGCGCTTGGGCGCTGAACACGCGGTGGTGGTTTATGGTCGGGACGGCATGGATGAAATCAGTCTGGGTGCCGCCACGTTGGTCGGTGAATTGAAAAATGGTCAGATCACCGAATACGAAATTCACCCAGAAGATTTTGGTTTGACCATGTCCAGCAACCGGGCTTTGAAAGTGGACACACCGGAGCAGTCCATGGCCATGTTGCGCGGCGTGCTGGACAATCAGCCTGGCGCGGCGCGGGACATCGTCATGATCAATGCGGCGGCTGCCTTGTACGCGGCCAATGTGGCCAGCAGCATCGCCGATGGCCTGGAGCGCGCTCGTGTTGCCATCGAATCCGGCGCGGCCAAAGCCAAACTGGCGCAGTTCGTGGCCTTTGGCCAGTCGGCTGTTTGAGCCATGTGGCATGACGAAGGGGTCTGGATCGCTGTGGGCGTTTCGGCCTTGTTTGTGGTGGTCGGGCTGGTGATGCACCGCATTTTTGTTCAAATTTTGAAAAACGGCGCCACTGAGCCCGGACAGGAAAAAAACCATGAGTGACATCCTCGACAAAATCGTCGCAGTCAAACGCGAAGAAGTCGCTGCAGCCTTGGCCAAGAAATCTTTGGCAATGGTTCGTGCTGATGCCGAAAGCCGTGTGCTGACGCGCGACTTTGAAGGCGCTTTGCGCAACAAAATCGCAGCAGGGCAGGCTGCTGTGATCGCTGAAATCAAGAAAGCCAGCCCCTCCAAAGGTGTCCTGCGGCAAGAGTTCATTCCGGCTGACATCGCACAAAGCTATGCCGAGCACGGTGCCGCTTGTTTGTCCGTCTTGACGGACAAACAGTTTTTCCAGGGCAGTGTGGATTTTCTGAAGCAAGCCCGCGCCAGTTGCGACTTGCCCGTGTTGCGCAAGGATTTCATGATCGATGTCTATCAGGTCTACGAAGCGCGAGCGATGGGCGCTGATGCCATTTTGCTGATTGCCGCGTGTCTGGACGATGCGCAAATGGTCGAGATGGAAGCGGTGGCCCGCAGTCTGGACATGGCGGTGCTGGTGGAGGTGCACGACCGGGCCGAATTGGACCGTGCGCTGAACTTGAAAACCCGTCTGGTGGGCATCAACAACCGCAACCTCAAAACATTTGAAGTGTCTTTGCGGACCACATTGGACATGCTCCCGGCGGTGCCAGCCGACCGTTTGCTGGTGACCGAGAGCGGTATTTTGTCCGCCGACGATGTCAAGCGCATGCGCGAAGCCCATGTCAACGCTTTTCTGGTCGGTGAGGCTTTCATGCGCGCAGCCGAGCCGGGTGAGGCGCTGGCGAAACTCTTTGCCTGATGTCCAGCACTGCGGCTCAGCAAACCTTGGGCTTTGGCGATGCCGCCATGGATGCCGACTGTTTGCAGCAATGGCCGCCTGATTTGCATGATCTGGACGAGGGCTGGGCACCCTTGGTGCAGAATTTTCTGGCCTCTTGTGCTGGGCAATCTTTGTCTGTGCGTTTAACGGATGCGCTGAAGACCGGGAAAACCATGTACCCCGCAGCGCCGTTCAGGGCGCTCACCTTGACGCCACTGAGTCAAGTGCGTGCAGTGATACTGGGGCAAGACCCGTATCATGGGCCTGGTCAAGCCGAAGGCTTGGCCTTTTCTGTCGCGCCAGGGGTGCGTCTGCCGCCGAGTTTGCGCAACATCTTCAAAGAGTTGCAGCAAAGTCTGCACATGCCTGTCCCGACCCAGGGCTCATTGGTGCGTTGGGCCGAGCAGGGGGTGCTTCTGCTGAACACTTGTTTGACGGTGGAGGCGGGGCAGCCGGCCAGTCATGCGCGTTGGGGTTGGGAGACCTTGACCGATGAACTGGTTGTGGCGGTGGCGAAAAGCCCGCGCCCTGTGGTGTTCATGCTGTGGGGTGCCCATGCGCAGGGCAAAAAACAGTTGATTGAGGCCGTCGGTGGCTCGGAACGCCATTTGATTTTGCAGGCCAATCACCCCTCACCTTTGTCTGCGATGCGACCGCCAGTGCCATTTTTGGGGTGCGGGCATTTTGCACAAGCCAACGAGTTCTGGGTACGAATTGGAGAAAAACCAGTTGAATGGTGAAAAACTTGTGCGTAAATTTGCGGTGCGTCATAAAAAGATGGCATAATCTAAGACTCGCTTCTGGAGGGGTGCCCGAGTGGCTAAAGGGGGCAGACTGTAAATCTGTTGGCTTACGCCTACACTGGTTCGAATCCAGTCTCCTCCACCAGCAAACTGGCTTATGCCGGTTGATTTGAGCAATTGGAAATGGTTTCCAAGCATTGGCGTCGCATCCACTCGTGCGGCGCAATCAGTGCGGGAGTAGTTTAATGGTAGAACCTTAGCCTTCCAAGCTAATGACACGGGTTCGATTCCCGTTTCCCGCTCCAGTCATTCGGTTGAGTTTGCAAGAAGATTTTGCCCTTGTGGCTCAGTGGTAGAGCACTCCCTTGGTAAGGGAGAGGTCGCGGGTCCGATTCCCGCCAAGGGCACC
>ERZ1034363.494-NODE-494-length-27140-cov-6.790082_pt1 | contig 27140 bp, 27 predicted proteins | sample MGYA00520616_ERZ1034363 | MGnify/ENA primary metagenome ERZ1034363 (study PRJEB33736, sample SAMEA104284506) | Azolla filiculoides | biome: Urban; feature: Water surface; material: Ditch water | place: Netherlands | collected 2015-10-28 | depth 0-0.1 m ... | reverse complement strand
CGGCTGATCCAGTTGCCCTCGGGCAGCATGCCGACGATTTCGCTGTGGGCGTGCTGGCTGATCTGGCGCACCAGCGTTTTGCGGTAGGCCTCGGGCATCCAGTCTTGCGGCTCGATTTTTCCGTCGGCATCAATGCGCGCATCAAAGCGTGCCTGCGCCTCAGCGTTTTCCAGTGCGACGGGCTGGGCCGCGGGCTTCTCGCCAGGCTTGTCCTGCACGTTAAAGGATTGGGTGTACATCGGGGTTCACTCCTTGGGTTGATAGGTGTTAAGGGGCCATCCAGGCGGGCGGGCGTTTGTCGAGGAAAGCGGACACGCCTTCGCGCGCCTCGTCGGTGCGGCGCTGGCGGGCAATGCGTTTGGCGGTTTCTTCCAGCGTGTCGTCATCGAGCGGACGGCCTTGCACGGCGGCAATCAGGTCCTTGGCGGCCTTCTGCGCCAGCGGGCCACCGGCCAGCAGCGGCTTCACCAACGCAGCAATGGCGGCGTCAAGCTGATCGGGCGCTGCGACTTCATGCACCAGACCGATGGCCAATGCGCGTTCGGCGCTGATGCGCTCAGCGGTCTGGAAATAGCGCATCGCATGGCGCGGCCCCATAGCGCGCAGCACATAGGGGCTGATGACGGCGGGGATGATGCCGAACTTCACTTCCGAGGTGCTGAATACCGCGTCGCTGGTAGCCACCGCCATGTCGCAGGCAGCGGCCAGACCGGTGCCACCGCCCAGCGCCGCACCCTGCACGCGGGCAATGGTGGGCTTGGACAGCGTGGACAACGTGCGCAGCATGCGGGCAAAGCGGCGTGCGTCCTCCAGGTTTTCCTGTTCGCTGGCCTGCGCCGCACGGCGCATCCAGTTCAGGTCGGCACCGGCCGAGAAATGGGTGCCACGCCCACCCAGCACCACCACACGGACTTCCGCGTCTTTGTCGAGTTGTTCACAGGCACGGGTGAGCTCGTCGATGAGTTGCTCGTTAAAGGCGTTGAACACATCGGGCCGGTCCATCCAGAGGGTGGCAACCGGGCCCGCGCGTTCGATGGTGAGGGTTTCAAACATGGTGCGTGGCGGTTCTGTCTTGGTGAATTACTTGGTCATGACCCAGTCGCCGTTCTTGATTTCGAACATGCGGAAAGCGGACAGATCAAGACCCATGTGGTCGGTGGCAGACATGTTGAAAATACCTGCGGTACCGGGCAAGCCCTTGGTGGCTTCGATGGCGTCACGCACCTTGGCCTTGTCGGTGCTGCCGGCACGCTTGAGGGCGTCCACGGCAATCGTCAGACCATCCCAGGCATGGCCACCGAAAGTGGAAATGTCGGTCTTGTACTTGGCGGTGAAGGCCTTGGTGTAGGTTTCCGACACGATGCGCTCGGGGTCGTTGGCAGGCAGGTTCTTCGGAGCCAGAATGGCGGCGGCAGGCAGACGCACGCCTTCGGCAGCGGGGCCGGCGAGCTTGATGAACTCGTCAGACGCCACACCGTGTGCGTGGTACAGCGGCAGCGTGATGCCGAGCTGTTTGTAGCCCTTGGTGGCAATGGCAGGGCCCTGGCCCAAGCCGAAGACGAACACGGCTTCGACTCCGGGGGTGTTGCGGATCTTGGTGAGTTGCGGACCCATGTCGGTGTCTTTGGGGCCGTAGGTTTCATTGGCTACCAGGGTGATGCCGTACTTGCCGGCAACGCCTTCGGTTTCCTTGCGGCCGGACTGACCAAAACCGCTGGTCTCGGACAGCAGCGCCACCTTGGTGATGCCGCGCTTCTTCATGTCTTCAAATACTTTTTCTGCAGCCATGCGGTCGGTGTGGGGGGTCTTGAAAACCCACTTCTTCACCGGCTCAATGATCACCACCGCGCCAGCCAGGGAGATGAAAGGAATGCCCGCTTTGTCAACCAGCGGTGCCATGGACATGGTGGAACCGGTGGTGGTGCCGCCCACAATCAGGTCCACCTTGTCGTCGTCAATCAGGCGCTTGCCAAAGCCGTTGGCTTTGCTGGCATCGCTTCCGTCGTCATAAAAAACCAGTTCCAGCGGACGGCCAATCACGCCACCCTTTTTGTTGATGTCTTCAACCATCATCTGCAGGGTCTTGAGCTCGGGGTCACCCAGGTAGCCGGCAGGGCCGGTCACTGACAGCACCGAACCGATCTTGATCGGGTCGGCGGCGAAGGCCGTGACGGTGCTCAGTACCAGAGCGCCTGCCAATGCGGTCTTTTTGGCGAGTTTCGTGAAACGTGAAATCATGGGAAGTCTCCTTTTGGTGGTTGGAATCAGTTGCGGAATCAGAAATTTTTTCAGGTGCGTTCAATCACCAGCGCAATGCCCTGCCCCACGCCGATGCACATGGTGCACAGCGCGTAGCGGCCATTGCGGCGGATGAGTTCGTACATGGCCGTGGTGACCAGGCGTGCGCCGCTCATGCCCAGCGGATGCCCGATGGCGATGGCACCGCCATTCGGGTTCACCCGCGCGTCGTCGTCCTGCAGACCCAGATCGCGCGTGACCGCCAGACCCTGGGCTGCAAAAGCCTCGTTGAGTTCAATCACATCCATTTGTTCCAGCGTAAGGCCGGTTTGCGCCAGCACTTTGCGCACGGCAGGCGCAGGGCCAAAGCCCATGATGCGCGGTGCGACACCGGCGGTGGCCATGCCGACCACGCGGGCCCGGGGTGTCAGGCCGTGGCGGGCAGCCGCTTCCTTGGAGGCCAGCAGCAGGGCGCAGGCGCCATCGTTCACGCCCGAGGCGTTACCGGCGGTCACCGACAGGTCGGGGCCATTCACTCCCTTCAGCTTGGCCAGCATTTCCAGCGTGGTGTCGGGGCGTGGATGCTCGTCGGTGTCAAACACCACCGGGTCCCCCTTCTTGCGCGGCATGACCACAGGCACCAGTTCGTCTGCAAAGCGGCCGGCGGCATGGGCAGCGGCCCAGCGTTGCTGCGAGCGTAGGGCAAAGGCGTCCTGGTCGGCACGTGCAATCTTGAAATCGGCGGCCACGTTGTCGGCCGTTTGCGGCATGGAGTCCACACCGTGCGCGGCCTTCATCAGCGGGTTGATAAAGCGCCAGCCGATGGTGGTGTCAAAAATGGCGGCGCTACGCGAGTAGGCAGTCTCGGCCTTGCCCATCACGAACGGTGCACGCGACATGCTTTCCACGCCGCCTGCAATCATCAGATGGGTCTCGCCCGACTTGATGGAGCGCGCGGCCAGGCCCACGGCGTCCATGCCCGAACCGCACAAGCGGTTCAGCGTGGTGCCGGGCACATCCACCGGCAGACCCGCCAGCAGGCCCGACATGCGCGCCACGTTGCGGTTGTCTTCACCGGCCTGGTTGGCGCAGCCAAACAGGATGTCGTCCACAGCGGTCCAGTCCACGCTTGTGTTGCGTTGCATCAGCGCCTTGAGCGGCACGGCGCCGAGGTCATCCGGGCGCATGCCGGCCAGCGCGCCGCCGTAACGGCCAATGGGGGTGCGAACGGCGTCGCAAATAAAAGCTTCGGTCATGTCGGGTCTTTCAGGTCAGTTGGGGACGTTCGTCGATCACACGTTTGGCCTTGCCGACCAGCGTGCGTGGAATGCCTTCAAAGTGCATTACCGTGACGCGGGTGGACACGCCCACGATGGTCTTGATGTGGTGCTGCAGTTCCTTGGCGATCTCGCCGCGCAGGGTCTCGCTCATGCCGGCCGACAGTTCGCGCTGGATTTCGCAGCGCACTTCCAGGTTGTCCAGGTGGCCGTCGCGGGTCAGCACCAGTTGGTAGTTGCCAGACAGGCGCTTGTCACGCAGGATCTGTTCTTCAATTTGCGTGGGGAACACGTTCACGCCACGCACGATCAGCATGTCGTCCGAGCGGCCGGTGATCTTGCCCATGCGGCGGAAGGCGCGCGAGGTGGGCGGCAGCAGGCGCGTGAGGTCGCGCGTGCGGTAGCGGATGACCGGGAAGGCCTGCTTGGTGAGCGAGGTGAACACCAGTTCGCCGTCTTCGCCGTCGGCCACCACTTCGCCGGTTTCGGGGTTGATGATCTCGGGGTAGAAATGGTCTTCCCAGATCACCGGGCCGTCCTTGGACTCGATGCATTCGCAGGCCACGCCCGGCCCCATCACTTCGGTCAGGCCGTAGATGTCGATGGCGTCAATGCCAAGCTTGCGTTCAATCTCGGCACGCATGCCCTCGCCCCAGGGTTCGGCACCAAAAATGCCGACCTTCAGCGAGATGTCTTCGGGCTTCACGCCCAGGCGCTCAAACTCTTCAGCAATCACCAGCGAGTAGGACGGCGTGACCATGATGATCTGGGGCTTGAAGTCCAGAATCTGCGCCACCTGCTTTTCGGTCTGGCCACCCGACATGGGCACCACCGTGCAACCCAGGCGCTCGGCTCCGGCATGGGCACCCAGGCCGCCGGTGAACATGCCGTAGCCATAGGCGTTGTGCACCATGTCGCCCTTGCGGCCACCGGCAGCGCGAATCGAGCGCGCCACCAAATTGGCCCAGTGGTCCAGGTCTTGCGCGGTGTAGCCGACCACAATCGATTTGCCGGTGGTGCCGCTGCTGGCATGCAGGCGCAGCACCTGGTCGCGCGGCACGGCAAACAGGCCGAACGGGTAGTTGTCGCGCAGCGCGGTTTTGGTCATGAACGGGAACTTGGACAGGTCAGCCAGCGTCTTCAAGTCATCCGGGTGCACGCCTTTTTCATCGAAAGCCTTCTTGTGGAAAGGCACGTTGTCGTAGGCATGGCGCAGCGACCAGCGCAGGCGCTGGAGTTGCAAGGCGGCGATTTCGTCGCGGCTGGCAGTTTCAATGGCTTCGAGTTCGCCGGGCATGGGCTTCCTGACCGTCATCGGTGTCTCCTTCGGTGTTGTGCTTTTAGGAATGGGCGGCGGCAGGTGCCGGCGCAAAACTGGTGGTGACTTCGCCCTTGATGCGGGCGGATTTGCCACGGAACAGGGCCACGGTCTTGCCACCGGCAATGCTGACCGTCACGTCGTAAACGCCGGTACGGCCGCCCATGGCGCGCTCCTGCGCCTCGGCGACCAGGGTCTGACCCAAATGCGAGGGCGCCAGAAAGTCGATGTGGCAGGCCGAAGCCACGGTGTTCAGGTTGTAGCTGTTGCACGAATACGCAAAGGCGGTGTCAGCCAGCGTAAACAGCATGCCGCCGTGGCAGATGGCGTGGCCATTCACCATGTCCTGGCGAATGACCATGCTCAGGCGGGCATAGCCCGGTCGCACTTCGTCCAGCGTCATACCGAGCGCCTGCGCCACATGGTCGCGCGACCACATGGCCTGGGCGGCGTCCTGCGCCAACTGGTGCGCCTGCTCAGGCGAGAGTACGGGGGCGTGATCAGCCATGGATGTTCTTTCCTTGAAAAACCTGCTGCTGGATCAGCGGCGAAATACGGTAACGGTCTTCGCCATACAGCGCGCCCAGGTTGGCCAACACCGTGCGGATGGCGGCCAGGCCAACCTGGTCGGCCCAGGCCAGCGGACCACGTGGATAGTTCACGCCCAGGCGCATGGCGTCATCGGCCGCCTTGGCATTGCACACGCCCTGGTACACCGCGTCGGCCGCCTCGTTGGCCAACATGGCCACGGTACGCATCACGGCCAAACCCGGCACATCGGCCAGACGCGACACTTGCAACCCGCCTGCCTGCAGCAACGCGCAGGCCGCGCCGAACGCGCCCTCGCTGCATTGGCCGGCACGGGCCAGCGCGGTGCGCGTGGCCTTGTTGAAGTCCAGCGCCAGGTCCATCAGCACCGTGTTGGCGACGCCCGTCTCGGACGCACGCTGTGTCGCGCTGCGGCCATCGGTGAGGTACAGCACGGCGGCATCGGCCTCGGCAATGCGGCCATCGGTGGAGGCAGCCCGCTCGAAGGGCACGGCGGCGGCTTGCAGGCGCGCGGCCAGCGCCTGGGCAGCGGGCGCATCGCCACACACCACGATGCGGGCCGGGCGGGCTTGTGCGGCTTCTGTGTGGGGCACGGGTTTTTCCGCGCCTTCGCGGTAGTCGTAGTAGCCGCGACCACTTTTCTTGCCCAGAAAACCGGCGTCCACCAGGTCCTGCTGAATCAGCGAGGGCAGGTAGCGCGGGTCGTTGAAGTAGGCGTTCCATACCGAGCGGGTCACGGCAAAGTTCACGTCCAGGCCAATCATGTCCATCAGCTCAAACGGGCCCATGCGAAAGCCGCCCGACTCGCGCATGACGGCGTCGATCGTGGCGCAGTCGGCAGCACCTTCGGAGCGCAAGCGCAAGGCCTCGGCGTAATACGGGCGGGCCACGCGGTTGACGATAAAGCCGGGGGTGGACTTGGCGTGCACCGCCGTTTTGCCCCAGGCGGTGGCGGTGGCGTAAAGCAGCTCGGCGACCTGCGGGTCCGTTGCCAGGCCACTCACCACTTCCACCAACGCCATGACGGGCGCGGGGTTGAAGAAGTGCAGGCCTGCCAGACGCTGTGGCTGCTTCAAAGCCGAGCCAATGGCGGTAATGGAAATGCTGGATGTGTTGGTGCCGAAGATGCAATCGGCGGCGACCAGTTTTTCCAGGTCGGCAAACAGTTGCTGCTTGGCGGCCAGGCTTTCCACAATGGCTTCCACCACCAGGCCAGAGGGTGCCAGGTCGCTAAGTTGCGTGGCGGCCTGCAGGCGTTGACCGGCGGCCTGTGCTGCTTCCACCGTCATCTTGCCCTTGTCGGCCAACTTGCCCAGTTGGGCACGCAAACCTTCAATGGCGGTTTGGGCCGCACCGGGGCGGTTGTCGAGCAGCAGCACCGGGTGACCGGCCACGGCCGCCACCTGCGCAATGCCGGCCCCCATGGCACCGGCACCGACCACGGCCACGATGGCGTCTTTGGAGAGGATGTCAGCCATGCTTATTGCCCTGTAAAGCGCGGTGCGCGTTTTTCCATAAAGGCGGCCACGCCTTCGGCGAAGTCGGGGCTCCAGCCCAGCTCGCGCATAAAGCCACCTTCCATGCTGAGTTGCTGCTCCAGCGTGTGGGTGGGCGCGGCGTGCAGGGCCTGGCGCGTGCGCACCAGCGCCTTGGTCGGCATGGTGGAAAGTTGGGTGGCGAGTTTGTCCACGGTGGCGGTCAGGTCGGCGTCTTCCACGGCTTGCCAGATCAGGCCCCACTCCGCCGCCTTTTCGGCCGGCAGTTTGTCGGCCAGCATCGCCAAGCCCATGGCGCGGGCCATGCCCACGCGCTGCGGCAGGAACCAGGTGCCTCCCGTGTCCGGCACCAGGCCGATCTTGCTGAATGCCTGCAAGAACGACGCGCCCTTGCCTGCAATCACCAAATCACAGGCCAGCGCCAGGCTGGCACCGGCACCGGCCGCGACGCCATTGACCATGGCTACGGTGGGTACGCGCAGGTTTTGCAGCCGCAGAATCAGTGGCTTGTAGTTTTGTTCCACCACGTTACCGACGTCGGGCATGGTGGCACCCACCGCCATGTCGGGGTCAGCCAAATCCTGGCCGGCACAGAAGGCACGACCGGCACCGGCAATGACCAGCACGCGCATGGTCTTGTCGGCTTGAATGCGGTCGAGCGCATCGCGCAGTTCGGCATGCATGGCACCGGTAAAGCTGTTGAGTTTGTCGGGCCGGTTCAGGGTCAGGCGGGCAATGCCGTCCTGCGTGGTGAAAAGAATGTTCTGGTAATCCATGGTGGTTTGCTGGAGGTAATGGGTTGGAGTGTCAGACGGAGGCTTGGTAAGGCTGCACGGTTTGCGCGATGGCGCCAAACAGCGACTGCCCTTGCGCATCCGTCATTTCAATGCGCACCGTGTCGCCAAAGCGCAGGTACGGTGTTTGCGGCTTGCCGCCCTCAATGGTTTCGTACATGCGCACTTCGGCAATGCAGCAGTAGCCCACGCCACCGTGGGCGATGGACGAGCCTTGCAGGCCGCCCTGCTTGTTGCTCACGGTGCCCGAACCAATGATGGAGCCGGCACACAACTCGCGGGTTTTGGCGGCGTGTGCAATCAATTGCGCAAAGTTGAACACCATGTCGGTCCCGGCATCGGGCTGGCCGAACAGCGCGCCGTTGAGGTGCACGGTCAAGGGACGGTGCACGCGGGTTTCCATCCAGGCATCACCCAACTCGTCGGGCGTGATGGCGACCGGGCTGAAGGCGGATGCGGGTTTGCTCTGAAAGAAGCCAAAGCCCTTGGCCAACTCCGCCGGAATCAGATTGCGCAGCGACACGTCGTTAACCAGCATGAGAAGGCGCACCGCTTTGCCGCATTGCTCTACTGAGGCGCCCATGGGCACATCGCAGGTGACCACGGCCACTTCGGCCTCCAGGTCAATGCCCCAGTCTTCCGACAAGGCCAGCACCGGGTCGCGCGGGCCGACAAACGAATCGGAGCCACCCTGGTACATCAGCGGGTCGGTCCAGAACTCGGGCGGCAACTCGGCACCCCGTGCGCGGCGTACCAGTTCCACATGATTTACATAGGCCGAACCATCGGCCCACTGAAAGGCGCGTGGCAAAGGCGAATGGCATTGCTCAGGATCGAAGGCTTGCGCGTCCGCAAATGCGCCGCTGTTCAGCGCCTCATAGACCTGGCGCAACTGCGGCTCGCAGGCATCCCAGTCGTCCAGCGCCTGCTGCAGGGTGCGTGCGATAGCCGGTACGGCACGGCAGTGCGTGAGCGCGCGGTTCACCACCACCAGCGTGCCATCGCGGCCACCCCGCTTCAAGGTTGCGAGCTTCATGCGGCGTCGCCCTCTGCGTTAGCGTGGCTGCCGTCGTGCATCCAGCGGGCATGCTGCGGAGCCTTTTTGGTGGCAGCCCACTCGTTGAGCATTTCCCACTTCACGTCATCGAGCATCTTGGCCATGCGCGGCGTGCCGGTATTGGCCGCCAGTTCCAGCCGGTGGCCGCTGGGGTCGAAGAAGTAAATCGATTTGAAAATGGTGTGGTCGGTCGGGCCCACCACACTGATGCCGTCGGCCTCCAGCCGTGCCTTGGTTTGCAGCAGTTCGTCCACGCTGTCCACCTGCAAAGCCAGATGCTGGGTCCAGGCGGGGGTGTTTACATCGAGTTGCATCGGCGGCTTGGTGGGCAACTCAAAGAAGGCCAGTACGTTGCCGGCACCGGCATCGAGAAACACGTGCATGTACGGGTCGGGCTCTCCGGTGGAGGGCACCTGGTCCTCGGCAATCGCCAGGACAAAGCGCATGTTCAGGTACTTCTGGTACCACTCGACGGTCTCTTTGGCGTCCTTGCAGCGGTAGGCCACATGGTGAATTTTTTGAATCGGCATGGTGCGGTTCTCCGGTGGGCTTCAGGCTACGTCCTGGCGGGCAAGGGCCATGGCTTCCTTGAGGATGGCCAAGTTGCCCACATGGTTGGACAGCAGCAACACCAGCTTGGCGTTGACCAGAGCACTCTGCTCATCGCTCAGGTCGCGGTGGGTGTCGATCAGCGCTTCGTAAAAGTCGTCGCCCGGTGTGAAGGCGCGGAAGTAGCGCTTGCCGGTCTCGTGAAAGTTGGGCTGCAGGTTGAGCGACTGGTTTTGCATGGGCGACATCAGCGGGCCTCCACAGTGGTTGCGGGCAAGGGGTTGGCCGTGGCGCGGGCCAGGCTGTTGGCCAGGTCGGCCGCATCGGCCTTGCGGCGGCGCGCGGTCACGTGCTGATCGGGGCGAATCAGGTAGGTCGTGCCATGGCGCGCGTCCAGGCGCTCGGCCACCCGGCGGTCACTGTCCTCCAACACGCGCCAGGAGGTATTGATCACCGTTCCGGGAGCAACCACCAGGACAATTTCGGGAGCCAGCGCGTGGCCTTCGATGCGATGCAGAGCATCCAGCGCGTCCGCGTCCAGCGCCGCATTGGCGTACACCAGCACCGCAAAGCGGCCGCCGAGTTGACGCAGCAACCAGCCGTCTTTTCCATCGACGCGCACCGGCGCATCGTCCAGCGGCGCGCCGGGAACCATGCCGCCGGCAAAGGCTTCCAGGTCGGGCGTATTCAGCGGGGAATCGGTGAGGATGGTGGGCACCGAGAGGCGGCCGGAGTTGACCAGCGCACGGGCAAAGGCATGCTCACGCGCCAGGCTGAGCACGGCGTTGCGGAACATCAGCGAGGTTTTGCTCTTGGGTGTGATGAAGTCGGTGGAGCGGGTGGAGTTGAGAATGTTTTCGTCGGCCGCGCATTCGCGCTCCAGTCCATATGTGTCGAGCAGGCTGGCCGGGGCCTTGCCTTCGATCACCAGCTTGAGCTTCCAGCACAGGTTGTCGGTGTCCTGAATGCCGGAGTTGGCTCCGCGTGCACCAAAGGGCGAAACCTGGTGCGCCGCGTCGCCCACGAACAGCACACGGCCGTGCGTGAAGTGGTTCATGCGGCGGCACTGGAAGGTGTAGACGCTGACCCACTCCAGCTCAAACTCCCGGTCGTCGCCGAGCATGGCGCGGATGCGGGGAATCACGTTCTCGGGCTTCTTTTCTTCTTCGGGGTCGGCCTGCCATCCAAGCTGGAAGTCGATGCGGTACACATGGTCGGCCTGGCGGTGCAGCAGCACCGACTGACCAGGGTGAAACGGCGGGTCAAACCAGAACCAGCGCTCCAGCGGAAAGTCGGCCTTCATCACCACGTCGGCAATCAGGAAGCGGTCTTGAAACACCTTGCCGTCAATCTCCAGATTCATCATGCGGCGGATGCTGCTGCGCGCGCCATCGGCCACGATCAGCCAGTCGGTGTGCAGGGTGTAGTTGCCCTCGGCCGTTTCCACCTGCAGCACCGCGCCATCGCCCTGCGGCTCTACCGACGTTACCTTGCTGCCAAAGCGCAGTTCGAGGTTGGGCAGCTCACGGGCGCGCTCAATCTCGAACTCTTCGAGGTAATACTGCTGCAGATTGATCATGCCGGGCCGCGCATGGTCGGCTTGTGGCAGCAGATTGAAGTGGTACACCTCCTGCTCCTGGAAAAAGGTGCGCCCTACGTTCCAGCTCACGCCCTTGTCCACACAGGGCTGGCCCAGGCCCAGTCGGTCCAACACTTCCAGTGTGCGCTTGGCGTAGCACACGCCACGCGAGCCGACCGACACCGTGTTGTCATCGTCCAGCACCACCACCGGCGTGCCGTCCTGCGCCAGCTCAATGGCGGCGGCCAGACCCACCGGGCCCGCGCCCACCACCACCACGGGGTAGCGCTTGGGCGGTGCGCCGTTCAGTTCGGGCGGGCGCACAAAGTCGTAGCGGGGGTATTGGTAGGTGCTGAGCATGGCCAGTTCCTTTTCCGAATCAGTCGGCAGCCTGCAGGCCGTGCCACATTTCCTTGTCGCGCTCGGCAGTCCAGATGCGCGGGTGTTTGATGCCGCTGGCCTCGTCCACCGCGCGGGTCACATCGAACGGAAGGCAGTGCTCGTAAATGAAAACATGGCCGAACTTGGGGTCCATCTTGGTACGGCAATGCGCCATGGCCTGCTTGAGGTTCAGTTTCAAGGCCACGGCTTCCTTGGCGGAGCTGAGCAGCGTGGAAACAAAGTCGCGCGTGTAGGCAAAACCACTGGCCACCGACTCGGGCGTATCGAGCGCGGGGCCACGGCCGGGCACAATTTTTTCGGGCTTCAGTGCGGCCAGCGCATCCAGCGTGGCGGGCCATTCTTCGAGTTGCGCGTCGCCGGTGTAGCAGGCGGCATCGGCCTCCATCAAGTCGCCAGAGAACAGCACTTTCTCAGACGGCACCCAGACCACCGTATCGCCCTTGGTATGGCCGGGGCCGAGGTGCATGATCTTGACTTCCAGGCCGCTCATCCACAGCGTCATCTCGTTCTTGAACACCATGGTCGGCCATGTCAGGCCGGGGATGGAATCAAAGGCATCAAACAGACGTGGAAAGCGCTCGTACTCGGACTGCATGTCCTGCGCGCCGCGCTCCACGATCATCTCGTAGGTGCCCTGGCTGGCAATGATTTCCTGCATGCCGGCGGCCTTGTAGCCCGAGGCACCCAGCACACGCACCGCGTGGTAGTGCGACAGCACCACGTACTTGATGGGCTTGTCGGACACCTTGCGGATTTCGGCAATCAGTTTTTGCGCCATGACCGGTGTAGCCAGTGCATCGCAGATCAGCACCGCGTCGTCACCAATGATCACGCCGGTGTTGGGATCGCCCTCGGCGGTGTAGGCCCAGCAGTGCTTGGATAGCTGCGCAAAGGTGGTCTTTTTGACTTCCAGATCGGCCTGGGATGCGAATGCTTTGTTCATGGTTCTCTTTCTGGTTTACATGCCGAGGTAGGCGGCACGTACTTGCTCGTTGCTGATGAGTTCCTGGCCGGTGCCCGTGAGCGTGACACTGCCGGTTTCCAGCACATAGCCGCGGTCGGCAATGGCCAGTGCGGCAAAGGCGTTTTGCTCGACCAACAGAATCGTCATGCCCTGTGACTTGAGCGTCTTGATGACGTTGAACACTTCTTCCACCAGGAGCGGCGCGAGGCCCATGGACGGTTCGTCCAACAGCAACAGGCTGGGACGTCCCATCAGCGCGCGGCCAATCGCCAGCATCTGCTGCTGCCCACCCGACAAGGTGCCGGCCGGCAGGGCGCGCTTTTCCTTCAGGATGGGGAACATGGCAAAGATCTTCTCCATGTCACCGGCGACCTGGTGCTTGGGCTGGGTGTAGGCCCCCAGGCGCAGGTTGTCTTCAATACTCAAAGGGCCGAACACCTGGCGTCCTTCAGGACTTTGGCAAATGCCCCGGCGCATGCGCTTGTCGGAGCGCAGCTTGCTGATGTCCTCGCCATCAAAGTGGATGCTGCCCGAGCTAATGGGCTGCACGCCGGATAGCGAACGCAAGAAGGTGGTTTTGCCGGCACCGTTGGAACCGACCAGCGCCACGGTTTCGCCCCGTCGCACTTCCAGCGTGATGCCCTTGAGCGCCTTGATCCGGCCGTAGCAACTCTCCAGCCCTTCGACCTTGAGCAGAACCGGTGCCTGCGCGATGGCGGAAGGCTCCTGCAAGCTACCCACGCTGGCCGCGCCCATGCCCACCGCTTCGGGTGCTAGGCTGGCAACGCGGTGAAACAACTCGCGGAACTCGGCCTTGGCCTGTTCGCCGAACGCAGGGTCGGCATGGTTGCGAAAGGCCTGGTCAATCTCGACCCAGTCCTGGGGCAACAGTACCTTGCGCGCCAGTGGCAACACATGCTTTTCTTCGGTCTTGATGTGGCCCTTGAGACCGGTGGTGTAGCGCATCAGCGCAACGGCCAGTTCGGGCACGGTAACCTGACCCTGCTTTGCAGCGGCCAGCTTGGCCCGCACCTGGCTCAGGTTTTCCGGGCCCTGACGGTGGTCGGCCTGCAATGCGTCAAGGATGTCGGCGGCTTCGGTGCTGCGCTGGCGCAGCAGGCGGAACAGGAAGTCGTCCTCCTTGGGGTGGTGCATGCGGTCGACAAACTGCGAGATGTAGTCGAGCGCGGCTTCCAGAAAGGCGGCTTCCAGGGGGGCGCCGGCTTCCATGTCGGTCGCCACCTGGTCGATGGAGGTGGCCAGGCGCCACATATTGCTGTGCTCCTGGCTGATGATGCTGAGTGCGTCCATGCTGAGGCTCCGTTCAGGCGTGTGCGCCCAGGTAGGCGGCGATCACATCGGGGTTGCGCCGCACTTCGGCCCCCGTTCCCTCGGCGAGCTTGCGCCCGTAGTCCAGCACCAGAATGCGGTCCGACAGATTCATCACCATCTTCATGTCATGTTCCACCAGCACCACAGTCACACCGGTGTCGGCCACCTTGCGGATGAGCGAGTCCACCTCGATGGTTTCCTTGGGGTTGAGACCGGCAGCGGGTTCGTCCAGAAACAGCAGGCGCGGTTTCATGGCCAGTGCACGGGCAATTTCCAGCCGCTTCAAAGCGCCGTAGGACATGGCATCGGCGCGGGCAGAGGTGTAGGCGTCCAGGCCCACAAAGCGCATCAGTTCCACCGCCTCGGCATGCAGGTCGCGGTCGCGAGATTTAATGGAAGGCCAGCGCAGCGCCGCCTTGAACAGGTTGCGGTCCAGCCGCAAATGGGCGCCGACCATCACGTTTTCGATGGCGCTCATGTTCATGCAGATCTGCAGGTTCTGAAAGGTGCGCGCCACACCACGCTGGGCCAGCACGTCGGGCGACTTGCCGGCAATCGACTGCCCATCGAGCAGAATGCTGCCGGAGGTAGGCGTGTAGATGCCGGTGATCAGGTTGAACAGTGTGGTTTTGCCAGCGCCGTTGGGGCCGATCACGGCATAGACAATGCCGGGGTCGATGCTGAACGACACGTTCTGCACCGCCTTGACGCCACCAAAGTGGATGGAGAGGTCTTGAACTTCGAGCAATGCCATGTTCAATCCCCCTTGCCGAAGCGCGCGGCCAGCGTGGGTACCAGCCCCTTGGGCAGGAAGATCATGCACAGCATCAGGATGGCGCCAAACACCACGGTTTCCCATCCTTCAAACGTGGCCAGCGCCTGCGGCAAGGCGGTCAACAACACGGCACCGAGCACCGAGCCATAGACCGAGCCCATGCCGCCGATCACCACCATGGTGACCAGCTCAATCGAGTGAAAGAAGTCGGCCAGGTTAGGCGTCACAAAACCCACGTACAGCGCCGTGATGCTGCCCATGAAGCTGGCAAATACGGCTGACAGCACAAAGATGGCAACCTTGTAGCGCACCACCTGCACGCCCACCACTTTGGAGGCGACTTCCGAACCGTGCAAGGCGCGCAAAGCACGGCCAAACGGCGAGTCAATCAGGTTGATGGAGGCCCAGATGCTGACGCACAGCAGCAGCGCCACGATCCAGTACCAGGGCTTGTCACCCGAGATTTCAAAGCTGCCAAAGGCCATGGCCGGAACCGCCATGCCGTCGGGGCCGCCGGTCCAGGCGGCTTCGTTGCGCACCATGATGTTGATGATGATGCCCAGGCCCAGCGTGGCCATGGCAAGGTAGTGGCCCTTCAGGCGGAAGATGGGACGCGCCAGCACGGCCGCCAGCACACCCGCAGCCACGGCACCCGCCGCCACGGCCGCCAGCGGATGCCAGCCAAAGTGGGTGGGCAGCGCAGCCGAGGCATAGGCGCCAATGCCGATGAAGCCGGCATGGCCCAGGCTGATCTGACCGGCAAAACCGATCAGTAGATTCAAGCCCAGCACGATGATGGCGTTAATGCCCATGCGGATGGCCAGGTCCACATAAAAACTATTGGGCAAAACGAAAGGCAGCACCAGCAGCACCGCCGCCACCACGAACAAACCACGGAAAGGATGTGCGTTCATGGCTTACACCCGGTCTGTGGCCTTGCCACCAAAAAGGCCGCTGGGCCGGAAAAACAGAATCAGCAGGATCAGCACAAAGGGCATTGCGTCTTTGTAGGACGACGAGATGTAGCCCGCACCCATGGCCTCCAACACACCCACCAGCAGACCACCGACCACGGCGCCCAGGCCATTGCCGAGCCCGCCCAGTACCGCGCCCACAAACCCCTTGAGGCCGAGCATGATGCCGGCGTCATACGAGGTGAGCGTGATGGGGGTCACCAGAATGCCGCCCAGCGCGCCGAGTGCGGCCGACATGGCAAAGCTCAAGAACAGCACGCCGTCGGTGTTGATGCCCACCAACTCGGCAGCCACGCGGTTGTAGGAGGTGGCCAGCATGGCCTTGCCCATCAGGGTGCGGGCAAAGAAATACCAGAGTGCGGCCACCACCACGGAGGTAACGCCTAGCACCCAAAGACTTTGCGGCATGAGCGTAGCGCCCAGCACGTGAATGGGCTCGTCGCCCGAAAACGGCGCCAGGCTGAAAGTGCCCTTGCCCAGCCAGATTTGCACCAGGCCGCGCAGCACCAGCGAAGCGCCAATGGTGATGATGATCAGCGTGACCGGCTCGGCGCCCTTGACCGGCTCGATCGCGACTTTTTCCAGCACCAGGCCCACGACGGCGGGCAAGGCAATGGCCAGCAACAGCGCCGCCGGCAACGGCAAACCGCTGTGGGTGAAGTACACCGCCAGCATGCCGCCCAGCATGATGAATTCGCCCTGGGCGAAATTGATCACGTGGCTGGAGTTGTAGATGAGCGTGAAGCCCAGCGCGGCCAGGGCATAGGTGGAACCCACCGTGATGCCCGAGAACAAAAACTGCAAAAACTCGGCCAGCATCAGGCGGTCACCTTGCTGGGGTGGCGTCGTTCAACGGCATTGCGAATTAGGGGCACCGGCGTCTCCTCGGGTTGTTTCAGCGACGCGCTGTCGCACAACGTCACTTGGTGTGACTTGCCGCAAATTCTGACATTCAGAATGCATTACGTCAAATGAAAAAGATACGCCGGGATTGTTTTAGTTGCGTTTTTTGTATCGAATTCGGGTTTACACCTAGACTTGAATTAGGGTAAACACTGAGTTCAATGCGCATATTTGCAGCTTTCCAGCCGGTAGGAGCTGCCCGGCGCCCGTCAGAACCAGTTACGCATTGGGGAATTTACGATCACCCAGGAATTTTTACGATACAAATGCGTAGCCGAATAGTGATTTTTTGAATCATTTAACGCGTGGAACCCAGGCGCGCAGACAGGGCTGCAGCCGTTCGTTTGAGCTCCGCCAGCGCGTGGCTTTGGGGGCCCAGGTCTGAAATCCCCTCCACGCCGACGATCGAAACCGCCATGGAAATGTTGTTGCGGAAGTTGAAAACCGGGGCCGCCATGCCGAGCACGCGGCTCGAATAGTCGCTGTCCCGCACGAACGAATACCCCTGGTCGCGAACCTCCTGCAACGCCACCTCCACCTGCTTCAAGTCCTTGAACTCGGTCGAGCGACCTTGCTGCATTTCGCGCTCTATCAGCGGTCGCACCACATCAGCAGGCATCCAGGCGGCAAACAACCGTCCGGTGGAAGTGGCCAGCAGGCTGACCGTGTTGCCGGTCACCACGTTCACCGTGATCGGGCGGCGCGGCCGCTCCCAGCGCACCATCACCGGACCAAATGCACCCCAGACGGAGAGTGCCGTGGTCTCGTTGGTCTTGTCGCGCAACTCGGCAATGCTGTTCAGGCCGAGTTTGACGCGATCGAGCCGGTCCACTGCTGCCAAACCGAGCGGAATGGCCAGCGGGCCAAGGTCGTATTTGAGGTTCTCGCTGTCCTGCTCCACCAGGCCGGAGCGCACCAGGCTCACCAGGTAACGGTGCGCCTTGGAAGCCGGCATGTCGGCGGCGGCGGCAATTTCTTTCAGCATCATGGCGGAGCCGGACTCCACCAGCACCTTGAGCACGCCCACCCCGATTTCGAGAGACTGCACGCCGTGGCTGCTTTTTGATTCGTCGTCCATGGGCCAATCCTTCAGAGCGTGCGGCCCGCAGCCGCCTGCAGGTCCATGCCAAATTCAAAGCGACTTGCCAGCACCGGGGTGGGCAAAGGTACGCTGCCGCTCGACAAGCGCACATGCGTATCCAGATGCCGCTCGGACCGGTGCAACAGTTTGCGGTACAGGTCGCGGCAGAGGTGCCGCGCGCGGTTGCCCGGCCAGTTGGCAGGCAGCAGGCTTTCCGGCAACTGCGGGTCGCGCAGCAACAAGCGGCGCACGTCATGGATTAACAGCGTGCGCACCAGAAAGGCGTCTTCTTCCACCAGGTCATCCGGCCCGCCGGCCGCCAGGGCGTCGCGGATGGGTTGGTACTTTTCCAGAAAGTCTTCGTACGAGGCCGCCATGTCATCGAGATTCCAGGCCTGCTGCACCATGTCACTGTCGGCGACACACCCCGGCACGCGCGTGTTGACCGCCACCAGCGGCATCAGGTGCGCAAGCACTCCGCTCTGGCCTTCAGACACCAGGCTTTCCATGACCTGCTCCAGATCGGCGGTGGGATGCACAAAGCTGCCCGACGTGGTTTCGCCAAAGCCGTGCCAGGCCAGTGCCTTGCGCAAGGGTTCGCGCACGCGCACATCGAGTTCCCCGACCACCAGAATCAGACGCCAGCGCCGGTCCCAACCGGGAATGTCAGCGGCATAAATCTGGCGCGAGGCCTCGTCAAAGCGGCGACGACCAAAGGGCGTGAGCATGTAATCGGTCTTGCGACCCTGTGCTTCGGACTGCAGCCACTCTTCTTGCACCAGACGGTATACGGCGGTGCGTACCAGGCGCTCATTCACGCCCAAGGGCTGTAGCAACTGGATCATGCTGCCCAGCGAAACCCGCCCGCCGCGGGGCAGGATCGCGTCGCCGAACACCGTGGTGATCAGCGAACCAGACTGAATCCGGCTCTTTTGACGGAACCGCTCGAGTCGAACTGCGATGGCTTGGGAGACTGGGACTTTCACAATTCGCGAAGTGTAGTCGGGCCGAACGGGCCGGCGTCAACCGGCATCAGCAATACTTGAAAGCAGGGATGCGCAAGTCGGTTTTCTACCTGCTCACCGCCCGGAGCTATGCCGTGCGGGAGAGCCAGTGGCCTGGCAAATCCGTACCGGAGCGCCCATCGGCGACACGACCCAGCCGATTGCCAAGGCCCGTCTTATCGGCTGCCCCAAAACGCCGCACCCACCACCAGGGTCGCGGCAATCGCCACATTCCACTGCAACGGCTGACCCGATGTGATGAGCAACAACACGGTTGACAGAATGGGGGTGGCAAATGCCAACAAACCGATGCGCCGCGTATCGCCCAGCTTGATGGCCGCATCCCACAGAAAGAACGCCCCGCCCAAGGGGCCGAGCCCCAACAGGCCAACCAAAACCATATCGGACGTGCTCAACGCAATGGCGGGCTCCAACAACACATGGCAGCCCAAGGAAAGCAGACCGGACGCTGCAGCAAAGCCCCCCACGGCGGCGGTCGGGAACGCGGGCAGCCTGCGGGTCAGCAAGGAATAGCTGGCCCACACAAAGGCGGATGCCAGTGCGATGACATACCCCAGGTGAAATCCCCCGTCCGAAAGTGCCGGACCTCCCCGCCCCAGAATGGCAATGGCAGCGCCGGCAAAGCCGATCAGTGCAGCAACGATGTGGCGCGCATGCAAGGACACGTCCTTCAAGAACAAGGGCGCCATCACCACCATGCCAAGCGGCCACAGGTAGTTGATGAGATTGGCCTCCACGGGCGGCGCATTGCGCAAAGCCATGAACAGCAGGAAATGAAAGCCGAAAAGCCCGTAGATGCCCACCAGCAAGGTAGGCAGCGGAACCTTCCAGCGCGACAGGCGAAAGTGCGCAAGTGGCAGCGCAATGATGCTACCCACCAGCAAACCGATGCCGGTCAAAAGAAACGGAGGAATGTGGGCCAGTTTGACCCCCAACGGCGCCAGTGAACCCCACAAGGCAATGGCTGCCAGAGCCAACAAGTCTGCTTTCATGGAACGAGGATACCGCGCCAGTCGCTGCAAAATGCTGGTTAGCCCAGCTTTTGCCTGCCCATGGTCGCAGGGAGGGGCTCCGAGCAAAATCCATACACCGTAGTCGCGCCCGGCTCTGCCGTGCGGGAAAAGCCAAAATTGCGTATCTTTACGGACGACCTGGAAATGGCAAGTTTCTACCGTACGTTCCAGCCCCGAACATAAAGCCCATGCGAATCCCAGACTGGACCCCCGAACAAAAAGAGCAACCCGCTGCGCTGGTGGATGCCATTCTTGCGCGCCGGGGTGGCGCGCTATTGAATCTGGACAAGGCCCTGCTGTGGAGCGAGCCTTTGGCGCGCGGCTGGAATGTCTACCTCAAGGCGGTACGGACGGAGTTGCCGACCAGCCGCCGTCTGCGCGAGCTGGGCATCTGCACCGTGGCCTTGCTGACCGGCGCGCAATACGAATACCACCACCATGCGCCGGACTTTCTGGCGGCCGGCGGAACCCCAGACCAACTCAAAGCCTTGCAGGCCTATGCCACGGCCTATGCCGGAAGCGCCCCCAGCGACCCCGCGCTGGACGCCACCGACAAGCTGGTGATTCATTACGCCGCTCAAATGACACGCAGCGTGCGGGTGGACGATGCCCTGTTTGCCGCTCTGCGCGCGCGCTTTGACACCACCGAAATTGTCGAACTCACCAGCGCCATTGCCACCTACAACATGGTGGCGCGTTTTCTGGTGGCGCTGGAGATCAGCCCCGAGACCCGCGAAAACGCTTCGCATAAATAGCTTCTACTTCACCCACAACAAGGAGACACCCATGATCAAGAACTTGCAAGTGACCGGCGCCGTGCTGGCCAGCGCCTTGACGCTGATGGCCGCAACACCCGCCGTCGCGGCCGACGACGTCATCCGCCTTGGCAACCTCAAGCTGGCGCACTTCGCCGCCGTGTCCTACATCAAGGAAATTGCGCCCAAGTGCGGCATCAAGGTCGAGGAGCGCATTTTTGCCAAGGGCCTGGATGTGATGCAAGCCATGATCGCCGGCGAACTGGACGTAGGCGCCACCGCCTCCGAGGCGGCCGTGTCCGGGCGTGCCAACAAAATCCCAATTTATGTGGTGGCGGGTTTTGCGACCGGTGGTGCGCGGCTGGTGGCCCGACCCGATGCGGGCATCAAGACCGTCAAGGACCTCAAGGGCAAGAAAGTGGGCGTCACCCGTGGCAGCATTCAGGAGCTGCTGCTGGCCGCCGAGTTGTCGCAACACGGACTGACCTCGGCCGATGCGCCGGGCAAAGACGTGCAGCTCATTTACCTGTCTTACCCCGATTTGAATGCGGCGCTGCTGGGCAAAAACCTGGACGCCATCATGCAAACCGAACCCCAGGCCTCGCAAGCGCTGAACAAGGCTTTCGGCGTCGAAGTGATGAAGCCCTACGACACCCCGGTTGGATCGCCGGTGCGTACGCTGGTCATGACCGAAAAGTTCTACAAAGACAACCGCCCGCAAGCTGAAAAGTTCATGCGCTGCTTTGTCGAGGCCACCAAGACTTTCATCGACAACAAGGCCTTGGCCGAAAAGTATGTGACGCAAACCGTGTTCAAGGGCCAGATTACCGCCGATGACTTCCAGGACGCGATCGGCAATTCGCCCTACTCGTACGACATCACTGCCGCCCACATCCAGACCACCACCGATGTCATGGCCAAGCACGGTATCGGCAAGATGACCTCGCCGCCGGTTGCCACCGATTGGGTCAAGACCGACTTGCTGGAAGCCGCCAAGAAGTCCCTCAACATCAAGTAAATCAAGATGGCAAGCGCAAACCTCCGCACCCGCTGGCGACAAATCGGCTCCGGCCTGATCGTTCCCATCGGCCTGATTACCGTTTGGCAGATCGTGGCCACGATGGGCTGGACCAACGAACACGTGCTGCCCTCGCCTTGGGCCGTTGTGCTGCGCTGGGTGGCCTATCTGCTACCGCAAACGCCCTACGCCGAGGCCACCAACGGCTGGCTGGCCTGGGCGGTTTCGGGTGAGCTGCTGGTGGATGCCATGGGCAGCATGTACCGGGTGGTGGTCGGCTTTTTGATTGGTGCCGGTCTGGCGCTGCCGCTCGGCCTGATGATGGGTGCCAGCCCACGCGTCTATGCCTGGCTCAACCCCTTGGCGCAGGTGCTGCGTCCGATCCCGCCGATTGCCTATATTCCGCTGGCCATTTTGTGGTTTGGGCTGGGTAACCCGCCGGCGATCTTTTTGATTGCCATCGGCGCTTTCTTTCCGGTATTGATCAACACCATCTCGGGCGTGCGGCAGGTCGACAGCATTTACATTCGTGCGGCCCGCAACCTGGGCGCCAGCCAGAGCACCCTGTTCTTGCGCGTCATGCTGCCGGCTGCGGTGCCCTACATTTTGTCGGGCGTGCGCATCGGCATTGGTACCGCCTTTATTGTGGTGATCGTCAGCGAGATGATTGCGGTGAACAACGGCCTGGGCTTTCGCATTCTGGAGGCGCGCGAGTACTTCTGGTCCGACAAAATCATTGCCGGCATGATCACCATTGGCATGCTGGGCCTGGCCATCGACACCGCAGTCAACAAACTCAATAACTATCTGCTGCGGTGGCACCGCGGCCTGGAGCACTGATATGAGCGGCAACCATATCCAGGTCCAAAACGTCAACAAGGTTTTTCAGAGCGCGGACCGTAACGTCATTGCCCTGCAGGACATCAACCTCAGCATTCCCCAGGGGCAGTTTGTGTGCTTGCTCGGCCCCTCGGGGTGCGGCAAGTCCACTTTGCTGAACGCAATTGCGGGCTTCTCCTTGCCAACTTCCGGCAGCATCACGACCGACAGCAAAGTGGTGACTGCGCCGGGCCCCGACCGGGGCATGGTGTTTCAGGAGTACGCCCTATTTCCGTGGATGACGGTCGAAAAGAACATCGCCTTCGGCTTGGAAATCAAGGGCGTTGCGGCCAATGAGATCGCCACGCGCGTGGACGCGCTGCTGCACAAGCTCGGGCTGTACGACTTCCGCCAGCGCTTTCCCAAAGACCTCTCGGGCGGCATGCGTCAGCGGGTAGCGATTGCACGGGTGCTGGCCCTCGACTCGCCCATTCTGCTGATGGATGAACCCTTTGGCGCCCTCGACGCGCTCACCCGTCGCAATCTGCAGGACGAGTTGCTGCGCATCTGGTCCGAGTTGGGCAAGACGGTCATCTTTGTGACCCACAGCATCGAAGAAGCCCTTTACCTGGCCGACCGCATTGTGGTGATGACCTACCGCCCCGGCACGGTCAAGCGCGACATGCTGGTGACGCTCCCGCGTCTGCGTGATCCGGCCTCTGCCGACTTCAATACGCTCAAACGCGAATTGGGTCTGCTGGTGATGGAAGAGCAGCAACGCCACCACGACCAGGAGATGATTGCGGCCGCGGTGGATTGAAGCCAAGTCGGCCTAGCCATCCACGGGGCTAGGCCAGAAAGAGCGGCGTTCAATCCTCTTTTTCGTCGGCGCTCCGGTGGCATTCCACACAATCGTCCAGGTTGCGCACATTTTCATCGCGGTGTTCTTCCAGCATTTTCTGGCGCGTGTGCTCATGGCAGCCGTAGCAGGTGTAACGGTCGAAATTGCCCTGGAGGTGGCAGGTTTCGCAGGCCACGTTGTGGTCCCGGTCCAGCACAAATGATTTCTCGTGGTCAAACGTGGCGGGCTTCCACGCCTCTTGCGTATGGCACTTCTGGCAATTGCCGCTGATCTTCCGGTGCAGCTTGTTGTCCGGTGCCTTGTGGCAGGTCTGGCACTGCTCGCGCACCGGCACCCGCAACAAAGCGTGGGAAAAAGGCTTGCGGGATTTTTGGGTCAGGCGTGGGCCTTCATGGTCGCTGTGGCAGACCATGCACTCCTGCTCCATCAACTCCTGATGAAACGAGCCCTTGATCGTCTTCTTGGCAATGGCCACCCCTTTGGTCGTCCGCAGTCCAATGTCGGGCAAGGCATGGCACGCAATGCACCGGGCCGCCGATGCGCCGCGCAGAGGCGCATGGCAGGCAAAACAGTCGGACGCAATTTCCTGGTGCGCGGAAACCACCGCACCCGGACTGACCATCAGATGCGGGTACACAAACACCAGCGCAATCAGCGCCAGCAGGTTGAGTGCAACAACAATCCAGACCCAGCGGCGCGTCATTTCCAACCCCAGAACAAAAACACAGCAATGATGTGTGCCAGCGCCAGAACGGCAAAAGCCAGCGTGATGGGAAAGTGCACCGCGCGCCATTGTTTGACCACGTCAAAGGTCAGGGTGTCCAGGTACACCTGCTCCTCCAGTTCGGTGGCCTGCACGCCTTTGCGCAGCATGGTCTCGCGCGAAGCCTGCATGCGCTTGCGGGCCCGGTCCAGCAGGAACTTACCAGCGAGTCCACTGCCAATATTGATCAGCATCGCCCCCACGGCGAGCCAGCCCAGAATCGAATTGAAGTGCACCCCCGCATGCACCAGAATCAGCAGCGAACCAAACCAGGCCATGTATTCATGGCGCCGCAGCAAGCTGACCGGGTTGCCCTGGGTGATGATCTTTCGCTTGCGCAGGGAATAGCGAAACGACCCAAGAATTAGCAGGGTTCCAGCGATTCCCAGGTAGCGCCCCACCCAAACCAGTTTGTAGAAATGCAGCAATGCGTCCAGCAACAAGGAGGCTGCCACCAGCGCTGAAAATGACAGCAAGAACGGAAGCACTTCGCGGGTAAAGAGCCGGGGTTTCATGGGTGTCAGGCCTCCAGCGACAGCGCCGATGCCGGCTTGCCCACACACAACAGGCACTGCCCGCTTTCCAGCTCAAAGTCTGGCTGCGCGTCGTAGTGCACGGCCCCGCTGACAATCGGGGTGACACAGCTTCCGCAACTACCGGACCGGCAACCGGACTCCACGGCAATGCCATGCATTTCCGCAAAATCCAGCAAATTGCCCTCGCCTCCGGTCCACTGCACGGTGCGTCCACTGCGCGTGAAGTGGATTTCTACGGGCTGAGCAGAGCTTTCTTCCTTAGAGGCTGGAGCCTGCCCCGGCAAGCGCACACTGGCCGGGCCAAACGCTTCAAAGTGAATGTCATCGTTGGGCACGCCCCATTGCGAAAGTGCGGGCACCAGACTTTCCATCATGGCGCCCGGGCCGCAAAGGTAAAACTGGTGCGCACCATGCGGCAACTGCTGCTTGAGCAGGTTAATGTCCACGTGACCCTCGTGCTGGAAATCCGTTTCCAACCGGTCGGTGGCCAGCGGCCGGCTGTACACCACATGCAGTTGCACTTGCTTGGCTTCTGCTGCAATGGATTCCAGCACCTGCTTGTAGGCGTGCTCACTGCCGTTGCGCAAGCCATAAAAAACATGCACCAAGCGCTCGGGTTGGTGCTGCAGGCACCAGCGCAACATGCTCATCATGGGCGTAATGCCAATACCACCGGCAATCAGAACCGCCGGGGTTTGGGACTTCGCATCGATATAAAAGTGGCCAGAAGGAGCCCGCACTTGCAGCGTATCGCCCACCTGAACCTGGTCATGGAAATAGTTGGAAGAAACACCCGGAGGAAGCGCGGGATTGCTGGCAGGCGAAGGAACCCGTTTGATCGTGACGCGGTAGTGCGCTGGCACCGGCCCATCGGAGAGCGAGTAACAACGGGTGACCTTTTGCGGTGTGGCATCGCCGTCGCACGCGACAGACAAGCTGAAGGTCAGGTACTGACCGGGTTTGAAATCGGGCAAGGGTGCAGCGTCTTCGGGTGCCAGATAAAAGGAACACTGCGTTTGCGCCGGGTCTTCGTACGCACGCCGCACCACCTTGAAAGTACGCAACCCACTCCAGGCCAGGTCCGGGCGGGGTTGTGCAATAGCCGCCGGAAGCGCACTGCCGGCCGGCGACCGCCTTTTCAGGAGCGCCACCAGCACCCCAATTGCCAACTGCCCCAGCAGGGCAGCAGCAATGTAGAAAAGCAGGGTCGAAGCAGTCATGCCTGAATCATGCCCTTATTCGAGGCGCTTGCCTTAAGAAACTATTACGGGCGGAGCGCGACGTACGCCGCGGTTTCACGCCAAGCGCTCAAGACCCGAAGGTCTGGGCGGGCAAGCCCTGCACGCCGGGGCGCAACACAAAGCAACTGCCAGAAGCCGGATAGCGCGCCAGGGCTTGCGCATCGAGCCCGATGCGGGCACTGGTGACCCACAGCGTGCGCAAGTCATCGCCACCAAAAGCCAGGCTGGTCACCTGCAGGGCAGGCAGTTCAATCGTCTGCAACAGCGCGCCGTCGGGGCTGAACTGGCGAATACAGGCGCCACCCCAAAAGGCGATCCACACATTGCCTTCGGCATCCAGCGTCATGCCATCCGGCGTGCCCTCGGCCTCAGCAAACACACGCCAGACTGCCTTGGATTGCAGCTTGCCGTCGCGATCGATGCGGTAGCGGTAAACCGTATTGAGGAAGGAGTCGGTGTGCAGCATCCAGCTTCCATCGGCCGCAATTGCCGGGCCATTGGCAATGTGGATGCCGCTTTCGCACACGGCAAACGTCCCGTCGGTATCCAGACGGACCAATTGCCCATGCGGAATTGACGCATCGCGGTTGTTCAGGGACCCCGCCCAGATGCGGCCAAAACAATCGGCCTTGGCATCGTTCATGCGGGTATCGGCTTGCCCAGGGTGCGGGCTGGCGAGGGCCTCCAAGCGCAAGGCTGGCTCCAGCCAAACCCTGAAAAAGCCGGACTGCAAACCGGCCATGAACCCATCACCATCGGTCCGGGGAATCAGCCAGCCGATGCGCTCCGGCATGGGCCAACTCTGGCGTGCGCCGGTCAATGGGTGCCAGGCATGCAGCGCCATGCCATGGACATCGACAAACAGGAAGCGGCCGCTTGCGGCATGCCACAAAGGCCCTTCCCCCAACAACAGCTCGGCAGGCCAGACCGTTTGAATTTGCATGCGCATGTTGGGGGGTGGGGTTATGGCGTGAGAAGCGAACCGAACGGATTGTGCACGCTAGCGAACCGATAGGTGAAGCGCCAATATCGGCTCACAACCCACGAAAAGTCAGAGATCCTTGACGCCCGCCGGGTCCATCAAGCAACGACCGGAACGGTGCAGCCCCTAGGGAAAACGCCCGAATTTCTTAAGCTTTGCTGGTCATTCCTTAATGTTCTTATTGCTCCCTTCGGGGCGACGCAAGCTGCTAACTGTGCGTGGCAACTTTGTGTTGAAATAGTGCGATAGATACAAGTCCCGAACATGCGAATTTTGATTGTTGAAGACAATGCCCTGATGGGGATGGGACTGCAGGCCGCGCTCATCAACTCCGGCTTTGATGTGGTCTGGGTCAAAGACGGCGAGAGTGGTCTGGAGTGCATCGCCAACCAGTCGTTTCACGCCTTGGTGTTGGACCTGGGCTTGCCTGGCATCTCGGGTATGGATGTACTGCGCGCACTGCGTGCCGCCGGCAACATGCTGCCGGCCCTGATACTCACGGCCCGTGAGGCGACCGAAGACAAGGTACAAGCCTTTAACCAGGGCGCCGACGACTACATCTCAAAAACTACCGACATCGAAGAACTGGTGGCCCGACTCAAGGCGCTGATCCGGCGCTCGGGGCGCGACGGCAAGTTCATGCTGGAAGATTTGGTCATGGATGTGGTAGCCCGCACGGTCATTCACAAGGGCGTGGTACTGAGCTTGTCGAAGCGAGAATTTGACATTCTGAAAGTGCTCATCAGCCATGCTGGTCTGACCGTCACCCGCAAGCAAATTGAAGAAGCCGTTTACGGAGAAGAGCGCCAGCGGGACAGCAACTCCATTGAGGTGCACA
>ERZ1034363.491-NODE-491-length-27197-cov-11.467146_pt1 | contig 27197 bp, 24 predicted proteins | sample MGYA00520616_ERZ1034363 | MGnify/ENA primary metagenome ERZ1034363 (study PRJEB33736, sample SAMEA104284506) | Azolla filiculoides | biome: Urban; feature: Water surface; material: Ditch water | place: Netherlands | collected 2015-10-28 | depth 0-0.1 m ... | reverse complement strand
GCCTGGTTGGCCCAGATCGGCGAAAAGCCTTTCCGGGCCAATCAGCTTTTACGCTGGATCTATCAGCGCGGCGAAACCGATTTCTCCGCCATGTCTGACCTCGCGCGCGTATTTCGCGAGCGCCTTCCGACGGTGGCTGAGATCCGTTTGCCAACTATTGTGTCTGACAAAGTTTCTGATGACGGCACCCGTAAATTCCTGATGGATGTCGGTGCCAGCAATCTGATTGAAACCGTATTCATTCCCGAGACCGATCGGGGCACGCTGTGCATCTCAACCCAGGTGGGTTGTGCACTGGATTGCTCCTTTTGCTCTACGGGCAAGCAGGGTTTTAACCGTAACCTAACAACGGCAGAGATCATTGGGCAGCTCTGGCTGGCCAATCGCGCGCTGGGTTTCGACCCCGCCGGTGATCGGATAATTTCCAATGTGGTCATCATGGGCATGGGCGAGCCATTGGCTAATTTTGATGCCCTTATACCGGCCTTGAATCTGATGCTGGACGACCATGCTTATGGTTTGTCGAGACGCCGGGTCACCGTTTCTACGTCGGGCATTGTGCCCGCGATGGATCGCTTGCGTGAAGCGTGTCCAACAGCACTGGCTGTCTCACTGCACGCACCGAATGATGCGTTACGTGATGTATTAGTGCCCATTAACCAGAAATATCCGCTGGCAGAACTGATGGCAGCCTGCAAGCGCTATCTGGATAAAGCGCCGCGGGATTTCATTACCTTTGAATACGTCATGCTGGAAGGGGTTAACGATAGCCCCGCCCAAGCCAAGGAATTGGTGTCATTGGTTACCAAGGCCAAATTCCGCTGCAAGTTCAACCTGATTCCTTTTAACCCATTCCCGGGTAGTCCTTATCGCCGCTCGCCGCGCGATCGTATTTCGGCCTTTGCCAATGTCCTGATTGGTGCGGGCTATGTGACGACAACGCGTAAAACGCGTGGTGACGATATTGATGCAGCTTGCGGTCAGCTAGCGGGTCAGGTGCAGGATAAAACCAAACGCACACAACAGATGCCGCCCATCCGCACCGTTACGCAAGGCGGTACGCTATGACTTGGCGTACTTTGCGCATGTTTGGGGCTGCTTTTTTTCTGGGCTTCCTGTTGGTTGCCTGCACGAGTAGTAACCCTTCTTCGCTCAATGAAGGCAAGCCCGTTGTGAGCGATCCACTCAGTCGCGCACGTGTGCATACGGAGTTGGCCGCGCTCTATTATCAACAGGGCAGCATGAAAACGGCGTTAGATGAACTGGGCAACGCCATCAAGATTGATCCGCAATATGCGCCAGCCTACAACATGCTGGGTCTGGTTTATATGCAGCTGGGCGAGCAGACATTGGCCAATACTAATTTCCAGAAAGCCGTTTCTCTGGCACCCAACGATCCAGATATCCGCAATAACTACGGCCTCTTTCTTTGCGATACGCACCAGTATCAGCAAGGGTTGTCGCAGCTTGATATCGCGTTGGCCAATCCACTCTATACGACCCCGGTGCGGGCGCTCGACAACGCAGCGCGTTGTGCGCAGGACATGGGTGATGCCGCATTGGCCAGTCGCTACCGTCAACAGGCTGCACGTTATGGTGTGAGTGCCAGCACCTCTTCTCAAAAACTTCAGTAACCGGATCACCGGAAAGCATCATGCAAAACGAAAACAATCAGAATCCTCAAGCCGAAATTGAAATGCCCGTTCCATCCGTCCCGGATGCGGCTCAACCCGTAGAGCCTGCGACAACAGGTAATGGGCTGTCCGCCGCGCGTGAAGCGAAGCGACTGTCGGTCGGGGATGCAGCCTATGCGCTTAAGGTGGGCAGCAAGGTGATCCAGTCTATCGAAGCTTCAGACTGGCAGGCATTGCCAGGGCGCACCTTTACCGTGGGTATTCTGCGTGCCTACGGCCGTCTGCTTGATGTGCCAGTAGATTCCTTGATTACCGAAGTGCCGGGCGGTTCACCTGCTGTCAAGAAAAACCACATTCAGGCATCGACCTCATCGCTCAAGGCAGCGCCTGCGGGGCGCCGAGATGGGGAGACGAAACGACAGGAAAGACGCATGCTGAAACTGGGTGTGGTCATGGTCATTTTGGCGGTTGTACTGGCCTACGCCATGCCTGGCAGTTTCTGGGATGAATCCATTCAATCCGCTCAGTCACTGGTCAATCGCTGGGTGCGTCAGGATGTGGTTCAGCCACAAACTGCCGAGCCTGGTGCAGTGCCAGCACAGACTGACGCCGCTAAAACCGAATCTGGATCAGAGACAGTGGCTCAGGCGCAAACCAGTCCGGGCACGCTGGAGCTCAAATTTTCGGCGCCGGCCTGGGTTGAGGTTCGGGATTACACCGGCCGTATTATCTATTCGCAACTCAATGCCGCAGGCACCACACAATTTATTACTGGTGCAGCACCTCTGGATGTCTTGGTTGGCAATGCCCGCCAGGTACAGGCGCGCTGGCGTGATGAGCCCGTTAAACTTGATAAGCTGACTGGCGATGATGTATCGCGCCAGGTGCTTCGCTAAGACCTTGACACCATGACGCTGCAACGTAAGCTGACCCGCTCTGTTTCGATTGGTGCCGTCACCATGGGTGGCGGTGCGCCGGTTGTCGTACAGGCAATGACCAACACCGATACGGCCGATGTTCTAAAGACCGCCATTCAGGTGGCTGAGCTGGCACGTGCCGGCGCTGAAATGGTCCGCATCACGGTCAACTCTCCTGAAGCTGCCGCCGCAGTGCCTGAGATTCGTGAACAGCTCGTCAAAATGAATGTGGATGTGCCATTGATCGGTGACTTTCACTACAACGGCCATCGCCTGCTGACAGATTACCCGGCATGTGCTGAAGCACTGGCTAAGTTCCGCATTAATCCGGGCAACGTTGGATTCGGTAAGAAAAAAGACGAACAGTTCGCACAGATGATCGAACTTGCGGTGCGTTATAACAAACCAGTACGCATTGGCGTTAACTGGGGCAGTCTGGATCAGTCCGTGCTGGCACGGGTGATGGATGAAAATGCCACCGCGGCCAATCCGCGCTCTGCTAACGAAGTTATGCGTGAAGCGCTCATTTTGTCAGCGCTTGAGTCTGCCGCGCTGGCTGAGAGCATTGGCTTACCCGGCGATCGTATTGTGCTGTCCTGCAAGGTATCGAGCGTTCAGGATCTGATTGCGGTTTATCGTGATCTATCGAGTCGTTGTGATTATCCGTTGCATCTGGGGCTGACCGAAGCCGGTATGGGTTCCAAAGGCATTGTTGCTTCAACGGCAGCGATGGCAGTTCTATTGCAAGAAGGCATTGGCGATACGATTCGTGTATCCCTGACGCCAGAACCGAATGGTTCTCGTTCACTAGAAGTCCAAGTGGCGCAGGAATTGCTGCAGACGATGGGTTTGCGTGCCTTCACGCCGCTAGTAACTGCATGCCCTGGATGTGGCCGAACCACCAGCGTGTTCTTTCAGGAGCTGGCTGCCGAAGTGCAGAGCTACGTGCGCGGTGCTATGCCGCAATGGCGTGAGCAGTTTGACGGTGTCGAGAATATGACGCTGGCAGTGATGGGTTGTATCGTCAACGGGCCGGGCGAAAGCAAGCACGCCAATATTGGCATCTCTTTGCCGGGCACGGGCGAGGTTCCTGCCGCGCCTGTCTTCGAAGATGGTGCCAAAACAGTCACGCTGCGTGGCGATAACATCGCCAATGAATTCAAAGAAATTATTGACCGGTACGTTGCACGTACCTATCAACGGAAAGCCTGAGTATGAGTAACCGGTTGCAAGCCGTGCGCGGCATGAACGATATCCTGCCCGACGAAGCAGAATCCTGGGAGTGGCTGGAAGAGGCACTGCGCGCCTGGCTCAAAAGTTATGGCTACCGCCCGATCCGCATGCCGATTGTTGAACCAACGCCCTTGTTCAAAAGAGCGATTGGCGAGGTGACGGACATTGTCGAAAAAGAGATGTATTCCTTTGTCGACAGTCTAAATGGTGAGCCACTCACGTTGCGCCCAGAAGGTACGGCGGGTTGCGTACGCGCTGTCATTCAGCACAACGTAGCAGCAGAGCGGCCTCAGCGTCTTTATTACATGGGACAGATGTTCCGCCACGAACGTCCTCAGAAGGGTCGTTACCGTCAGTTTCATCAGGTCGGCGTGGAAGCTTTCGGCTTTACGGGGCCGGATGTTGATGCCGAACAGATCCTGATGAGCGCACGTCTGTGGCAGGATCTAGGGTTAGATAACGTTCGTCTGGAAATCAACAGCCTAGGGCAGCCTGAAGAGCGTGCAGCACATCGTGCCGCGTTGATTACCTACTTCGAAGCGCATCAAGATCAACTGGATGAAGACGCGCAACGTCGACTGCATAGTAATCCGCTGCGTATTCTCGATACTAAAAATCCGGCGATGCAGCAGCTTGTGAACGAAGCGCCTCGGCTCATGGATTATCTTGGTGCCGAATCATTGGCGCATTTTGAACGTGTACAGTCGTTGGTCCGCCATGCAGGTATTGCCTTTACGGTAAATCCACGCTTGGTGCGCGGTCTGGATTATTACAACCTGACCGTATTCGAATGGGTTACCGATGCGCTGGGCGCACAGGGCACTGTTTGTGCGGGCGGGCGCTATGATGGCCTGGTTGAACAACTGGGCGGCAAATCAACGCCTGCTTGTGGTTTTGCGCTGGGTATCGAGCGTTTACTGGCATTGCTTGAAGATGCGGGCCATTTGCCGCAAGCCGAATCGCCGGATGTCTATATCATTCATCAGGGCGACGCAGCTGCCGGCCTTGCGCTGCGCGTGGCAGAAAGCCTGCGCGATACAGGCTTGAATGTGCTGTATCACTGTGGTGGCGGTAGCTTCAAGTCACAGATGAAGCGTGCGGATAACTCCGGCGCACCGATGGCGGTAATTATTGGTGATGACGAAGTAGCCAGCGGGGAAGTCACCGTCAAGGCGATGCAACAGAAAGACTGGGTCGAAGGCGATGCGGCAAATAACCAGGTGCGCGTAGCCCTGGATGATCTTGCCGAACACATCATGTCACAATGGTCGGAAAATGACCTGGGTCAGGGCTTCTAAGCTCAAAGAATTAGTATAGGAAGAACGAAATGGCTGTTTACGATCTAGAAGAGCAGGAACAGATAGCGGCATTGCGCAGTTGGTGGAAGCAATACGGCGGCTGGGCATCCGGAGCGCTACTGGTAATCGCACTGGGCTGGTTAGGCTGGTATGGCTGGCAGAGCTATCTGAAGACACAGAATTCAGAAGCAAGCCGGGTATTTCTGGTGTTGCAGCAAGCCAGTGCGCAACAGAATACAAGCCAGGTAAAACAGGCTGCCGGTGAGCTGGTAAATCAGTATCCGCGTAGCCAGTTTGCATCACTGGGCGCTTTGCTGGCAGCGACCACCCTGGAAGCTGCCGGCGATAGCAAAAGTGCCGAAGCCCAGCTAGTCTGGGTTGCTGAAAATGGCAAAGATGCTGTGCGGGGCATTGCACGTTTGCGCTTAGCTGGCGTGCAGATGGACCAGAAGGATTACGATGCCGCACTCAAGACTTTATCTGAGACAGCACCCGCAGGTTTCGCCGCACGTTTCGATGCCGCCCGTGGGGATGTCTATGTTGCTCAGGGTAAATTAACCGAAGCCCGCGCTAGTTATGATGCTGCTTTGAAGAACCTGGACGTTAGCGGTAAAGACGTAACGCCTAATTCGGAATTTGCCGGCAGCGAACCTGGACAACTCCTGCGCCGCCTGGTGCTTGAAAAACGTGATGCACTGACGACTGTCGCTGCTGCAGGAAAATAAGACAATGATTCAAATCCAGTCCCGTCGGATGCAGACTGCCCTAGTGGGTGGCCTACTGGCGTTGATGCTGGCTGGTTGTGGTTTGTTTGGTAGTTCCAAACCAAAACCAACCCCGTTAACTCCAATTGTCGAGCGCGTTGGAGTGCGTCAGGATTGGCAGGCCTCTATCGGCAAGGCCGGTAACTTTACCTTTTTGCCCGCTACGGGTGGCCCGGTAGTTCTGTCGGCATCGCATGACGGTACAGTGACGCGCCTGGATAACGGTAAGGAAGTCTGGCGCATGAGCGCTGGTCAGAAGCTTTCGTCAGGCACCGCTAGTGACGGCCGCTTGGTCGTTGTTGGGACATACAAAGGCGAAGTGCTTAGCTTTGATTTTGAGACGGGCAAACCGGGCTGGACAGCTAACGTTAAGGGCGAGCTTGTTGCCCCACCAGCGATCACCGAAGGTTTAGTGATCGTGCGCACCAGTGACAATCGAGTGATAGCACTCGACGCGGCTGATGGGAAGCAGCGCTGGAACTATCAACGTAGCAATCCCCCCTTGGCGGTGCGTTCGGTTGCGCCGCCACTGCCTTTTGGTCCGTTTGTATTAGTCGGTATGCCGGGCGGTAAAATTTTTGCGTTATCTCTGCAGAATGGTGCACCTGCCTGGGAAGGTACCGTTTCAGTGCCACGTGGTGCGACTGAACTGGATCGTGTTTCAGATGTGGTCACAGTCCCTGCTGTTCAGGGGTCGCAGATGTGCGCCGTAGCCTTCCAGGGACGCGCTGCCTGTTTTGATATGCAGGGCGGTGCGCAGATCTGGTCGCGAGAGGTGACATCTGTCGCCGGCATCACCATGGATGATCGACGGGTATTTATTCCGGACGAGCAAGGTGTCGTGCATGCCTTTGATCGTGGCACAGGTGCCTCGGTCTGGCGTCAGGATAAGCTCAAGTATCGTAATTTGTCCGCTCCGGTGGCGTTACCCATGGGCCTGGTTGTTGGGGATGCCGAAGGCTTCCTGCATGTGCTCGACCGGGATACCGGTGAATTTATCAGCCGTATGAATGTGGGTGGCGGCGGTGTCATGTCCATCCTGCCAGCACTCGGCCCTAATACTGTCCTCCTCCAGACGCGAGGCGGATCTCTGATGGCGGTAACGTTGCAATGAAACCTACAATCGCACTCGTTGGCCGTGCCAACGTTGGCAAGTCCACACTCTTTAATCGCCTGACCCGTTCGCGGGATGCCATTGTTGCCGACGTACCCGGCCTGACGCGTGATCGTCACTACGGTCATGGCAAGATGGGGCGCAAGGGTTTCCTGGCAATTGATACCGGTGGCTTTGAGCCAAAGTCACGCGAAGGTATCAAGCAGGAAATGGCACGCCAGACCGAACAGGCCATTCACGAAGCAGATCGTATTATCTTTGTGGTTGATGGTCGCGAAGGTATAACGCCGCTGGATAAAGATATTGCACAGTTGCTGCGCCGGATTAATCGCCCGGTCTTGCTGGCCGTCAATAAAGTTGAGGGCATGGATCGTGGTGTGGTTGCCGCAGACTTCCATGAATTGGGACTTGGCGAGCCGCATCCTATTTCGGCTGCGCACGGTGAAGGTGTTCGTAGCCTAGTCGATGAGGCCCTCGAAGCATTTCCGGAAGATCCCGAAGACGCAGAAGAGGCAGATCGTATCCCTCGTGTTGCTATCGCAGGTCGTCCGAACGTTGGCAAGTCAACGCTCATTAATGCACTGCTCGGTGAAGAACGGGTGATTGCGTTTGATCAGCCGGGAACCACACGTGATGCTATCGAAATCGAATTCGAGCGGGGCGATAAAAAATATCAGTTGATTGATACCGCCGGCGTGCGTCGTAAGGGTCGCGTTTTCGAAGCAATCGAAAAGTTCTCGGTCATCAAAACCTTGCAGGCCATCGAAGCTGCCAATGTGGTGATTCTGGTGCTGGATGCACAGCAGGATGTGGCAGATCAAGATGCCCACCTGGCTGGCTTCATCAAAGAGTCAGGCCGTGCGCTAGTCGTAGCCATTAATAAATGGGACGGCATGGATGCCTACGATCGTGAGCAATGTAAGATCGCTATCGAGCGCCGCTTCAAGTTCCTCGACTTTGCCAGCTTTCATTACATTTCTGCCAAAGAAGGCAAGGGCCTTGATGCCGTAATGCGTTCGGTGGACAAGGCCTATGCAGCAGCCATGGCCAAATTGCCAACGCCGCAATTAACGCGCGTACTGATCGACGCCGTTGCCCGTCAGACGCCACCGCGCCACGGAATTTTCCGACCGAAGCCGCGGTACGCCCACCAGGGCGGCATGAATCCACCGCTTATTGTGATTCACGGTAACGCGTTGAACCATATACCGGATAGCTACCGTCGCTTCCTCGAGCATTGTTTCCGTGACCATTTCCATCTGCAAGGTACGCCGTTGCGCGTTCAGTTCAACGTATCGCATAACCCTTACGCAGACGATTAGTAGCGACGGGTGCGCAAAATGCTTTGCGCATTAGTGGTTTTTGCTTTAAATTGAATACATCAAGTGCTTAACCAGCTTCCCATCCCCCCGCAATAATCAGAAGAAAGCGGAGTAATAATAATGACAAATAAGGGCCAGTTGCTGCAGGACCCCTTCCTCAATGCTTTGCGTCGTGAACATGTACCAGTCTCAATTTATCTGGTGAACGGCATCAAGCTACAGGGGCAGATCGAATCATTTGATCAATATGTAGTGCTCTTGCGTAATACCGTCACCCAGATGGTCTATAAGCATGCCATTTCGACGGTAGTGCCAGCACGCGCGGTCAACTTCAGTCAGGATCCGCCAGAAGCATGACGGTTAACGACCCGGCATTGGCCGGGTTGTCAGATCCCCGGTTAGCCAGAAAATCTGCGCAGAACCGCTCCGCTGAACAGGCGAAAGAGCGGGTGCTCATTGTGCAGGTTGATTTTGGCGACCTGGATCTTGAAGAAGCGATAGAAGAAGTGCGCATGCTCGCCGAGTCGGCGGGTGCGGAGATTGCGGACGTGATGACGTGCCGCCGAGATCGCCCGGATGTCGCCCTCTTTGTCGGTTCGGGCAAAGCGGAAGAAATTGGTTTGCATGCCAAAGCACTGGATGCAGGCCTGGTGATTTTTAATCACAGTCTTTCGCCTGTTCAACAACGCAACCTGGAACAGGTCGTGCATGGTCGCGTGATCGACCGGACCAGCTTGATCCTCGATATCTTTGCCCTGCGGGCTCAGAGTGCCGAGGGCAAACTGCAGGTTGAGCTGGCGCAACTTGAACACTTGGCGTCACGACTGATTCGCGGCTGGACTCACCTGGAGCGGCAACGTGGTGGTATTGGCATGCGTGGTCCTGGCGAAACCCAGCTTGAAACCGACCGCCGTTTAATTGGTACGCGCGTCAAAATGCTCAAAGAGCGTCTGGCGCGTCTGGCCAAACAGCGCAGAACCCAAGGTCGGGCACGCAGTCGGCAGGGCGTTTTAACGATTTCTCTGGTGGGCTACACCAATGCCGGCAAATCAACGCTGTTTAATGCGTTAACGCATTCGGGCGCTTATACGGCCGATCAGTTGTTTGCCACGCTGGACACAACGGTACGGCGTGTCTGGTTGCCGGAAGCGGGCAATGTCGTCATGGCCGACACAGTTGGTTTTATTCGTGCGCTACCGCATACCCTGGTTGAAGCGTTTAAGGCCACATTGGAGACCACCACCCAGGCGGATTTACTCCTGCACGTGATTGATTCGGCGAACCCGGCTCGAGACCAGCAAATCGCCGAAGTTAACAAGGTTTTGGCCGAAATTGGCGCAAGCAAGGTGCCCCAGATCCTTGTCTATAACAAGTGCGACTTAACTGCCGCTGAGCCCGGAGTTGAGCGGGATCCCTATGGTAAAATCGCCCGAGTACGACTTAGTGCCCAAACCGGCGCAGGTCTTCCCTGGTTAAGGGCGGCGATTGCCGAATTTGCCCATCCGGAAATTGAAAAGTTGTCGCCTGATGTCGATCAATGATCCCCAATGGGGAAATAGCCACCGACCGGAAAAAGAAGATCCGGAGCAGGTACCAGAACAAGCTGGTACGGAGCCGGTGCAACCCGACGATAGTGCGAAGACTGCAGAACCCCCGATAAAAACACCCGTAGTGCCATCCACCGGTGGCCCACAAAAGCCGTCCGGTCCGCCCGAAGGTCCGCCAGACCTAGAAGTGCTTTGGCAACAGCTAGTTCATAACGTGCGGTGCAAAATTGCCGCGATCTTGCGTCGTGACCCGCCAGCTGTGCCCGAGGCGCTTAAAGAGGGCCCGCCAGCACAAACTGTTTCATCGGATGAACCACTGAGCTGGCAATCCTTGTCTTTGAAAAGCTGGCTGATCGGCGTTTCGTTGCTCTTCGGCGCTTGGCTGATGAGTGGGTTCTATTTGGTAGACGCCAACCAACGTGGGGTGCTCAGTCGTTTTGGTGTGATCGTTAGCACCGAAGACCCCGGTTGGCATTGGCGTTGGCCCTATCCATTGGAAAGCGTACGCCTGGTTAATGTAACTAGTGATCGCACTCTGGAAGTGGGTGTGGCAGAAGCCAAGCGTCAGACACCGCTCATGATGCTCACTGCCGACCAGAACCTGGTCGGTGTTGGTTATGCCGTGGTTTATCAAGTGAGTGATCCGGTAGCCTACTTAAGCCGTACAGATGTTCCCGCTGAACTCTTAGGCGTGCTTGCAGAGTCTGCATTACGCCAGGCAGTGTCTGCGCAGCCATTGGCACTTGTTCAAGGTGCTACGGCCAAACAGGGTAGTGAGCCAGCCCCATTGCTGGAAGGGGTTCGTCAGCAGATGCAGACATCGCTCGATGGGCTGAATACGGGCATCCAGATTAAAGCCGTTCAAATTAAAGAGGTCGTGCTGCCGAGTCCTGTTCTGCAGGCGGCTAAACAGGCCGAGCAGGATGAGCAGGCCCAGATCAAGGCACTACGTGAAGCGCAGTCAGCCGCAGGCGAGAGTTTGATTAAGGCACGCAAGCTGGCCAATCGACTACAGGAAGAAACCACCGGATATACGCAGGAGCTGGATGTAGCGGCAATGCGTTTGAATGCAAGCAATCCGAAGCCTGAAGTGGCAGATGCGCTCAATCAGGTAGCAACAGCGAATGCTGGCCTACGCCAGCAATATCCGTTGGTATTTGATAGCTATGCCGAACTTGTAGCCAGGACACAGCCAGCAGGCGCACAGTCAAAACGTAGTGCGCCGCAGGCAGCCAATTCTGGCGCAGCGCCTAAAGCAAGCGAATGGCGTGATCGAGAACTCATGCGTTCACGAGATCGGGTCGATCGTCCGGGGAGTGGCTCATGACTGCAGTTGAGACCCCAAAGATGGATCGACGACTTTCCCTGGGCAGATTAGGTGCGGCAGCGGTTGTGCTGGCTTTGCTGCTGGCAATATTCTCCGTCGTAGTGGTTGAGACAGGTCAAGTTGGTGTGGTCATCCGCACGGGTGCGGAAGGTCCGTCGCGTGTACTTGCCGAGCCGGGCATCTACGTGAGGCTGCCTTTTGCCGAGCGCGTCTGGCTTATCGATACCCGTTTGCAAACGTCCGAGCAGAGCACGCTGCAAACCGTCACCACTCAGGATAACCAGACCTTGCAATTGGCAGCTTGGGCCGCCTGGCGAGTGAGCGACCCTTTGCTCTTTAATACGAGTACCGCTTCCGGTAAAAACCCAGCCAATGAACGCGTCTTAACGACATTGTCAAAGACCTTGTCGGGTATCGCACAGAACCTAAGTGCAGCAAATATGCAGCAAGGGCTCTCGGTTGATGAGCGGGCACGCTGGTTGGCGACGTTGAATACCGAATTAGCACCACTGGGCATTGCTGCCGAATTGGTCGGCCTGCGTCAGGTTGCATTACCCGATGCGGCCAACGAGGCGATCTACAAACGCATGGCCGCTGGCCGTCAACAAGCAGAGCAGCGGCTCGTGCAAGGGCTTTCTGCCGATGAGCAGCAGTTGGTGGCCTTGCAGAATAAGCAACGCGACCAGGTGCTGGGCGATGCCTATAAACAAACTCAGTTGCAACGGCAAACCGCAGAGTCCAAATTGGTGGCAGCCTATGCCAAACAATATGGTCAGGCAGCAGCTTTTCAGGACCGCTTGAAAGCGCCGCAGCCTCCTGTTACACCTGTTGCTCCTCCCGTCGGCGCAGATGCTGCCCGATCCGAATAACCTATCGATTCCAAGAGTGCCTGCATGAACGACACGATCTGGCTGGCGATTGCCCTGATGCTTGTATTTGAGGGTATGCTCCCATTCATTTCGCCGCGCACGTGGCGGGAAACTTTTGAACGTATGCTCCAGCTGCGTGACGGCCAGATCCGCTTTCTCGGTCTGACAGCCATGCTTGCTGGTGTACTTATTCTTACTGTATTGCGTCAAACATGATGATGAAGTGGTTGTTGCCCGAATCCGTTGCCGATGCTTTGCCCGATGAGGCAGCGCGTCTTGAGACTCTGCGCCGTCGTTTGCTGGATCTGTATCAGGTTCATGGCTATGAACTGGTGCAACCACCGCTGATCGAATATCTGGATTCCCTGTTAACGGGTGCCGGGCACGATCTGGATTTGCGCACCTTCAAACTGGTCGATCAGAGTTCCGGCCGCACCCTGGGTGTGCGTGCGGATATGACAGCACAGGTCGCGCGTATTGATGCGCACCTACTCAACCGCCCCGGTGTTGTTCGACTCTGTTACTGCCATAGCGTGTTGCATGCGCAACCTGCCGACATGCAGGCCAGCCGTGAGCCGTTCCAGCTAGGCGCTGAAATTTATGGCTACGCAGACTTGCCGGCGGATCTGGAGATTGTGCGCCTGGCAGCAGCAACCCTCAAGGCTGCGGGCGCCCCGGCAGCGCGTATTGATCTCGGCCATATGGGCATCTTCCGTACGCTGATGACTCTGGCCGGCATCTCCGGCGAAGGGGAAGAGCACTTCTTCAAACTGCTACAGCGCAAGGACATTCCTGCACTGGAGTGCGCAACCATCAACTGGCGCCCAGAGTTGCGCGTAGCAATGCTGGCCTTGCCCCGTCTCTATGGTGACCGCACCGTGCTGGACAAGGCACGCGAGGCTTTGCCGAAGGTGCCAGCCATACACAAAGCGCTGGATGATCTAGACGCCATTATTCGTCAGGCGCCGGATCTGCCACTTTATTTGGACCTCTCCGATCTGCGTGGGTATCATTACCACAGCGGTATGGTCTTTGCGGGTTATTGCGATGGGCACAGTACCGCGATGGTACTGGGCGGACGTTATGATGGTGTTGGTGCGGCCTTCGGTCGCGCACGTCCTGCAACGGGTTTCTCTCTGGATATCCGGGAGCTCTGCCGCCTTGCTGCCTTGCCGGATGTGCCGGGCGCAGTTTTTGCACCGGCGCTCTCGTGTGAAGACAGTGCCGAAGCGCGGGAATCACGCGCCAAAGCCATTCAGGCTTTGCGTGAAAGCGGAGAGCGCGTCATTGATGCGCTTCCTGGTGAAGTACAGGTGCCGGCAAGCGGTGCAGTGATTTATAGCGGTGGGATTTGTGATCGAATCCTGGTGCAGATGCAGGGCAAGTGGGTCGTACAGGCTTGCTGAGCCCGACACTTTTTTGATTCATTTTTCTTAGAACAGACGTAACGTATGGCTAAAAATATCGTAGTAGTGGGTACCCAGTGGGGCGACGAAGGCAAGGGCAAGATCGTCGACTGGCTAACGGATAACGCCGGCGGCGTCGTGCGCTTTCAGGGCGGCCACAATGCGGGTCATACCCTCGTCATCGGCGAAAAAGAATACAAGCTGAACCTCGTACCTTCGGGTATCGTCCGTGACGGAGTTCATTGCTACATTGGCAATGGCGTCGTGCTGGACGTGCATCACCTGCTCAGCGAAATCGCTACGCTGGAAGCCGATGGCCTCAAGGTGCGCGGTCGCGTGACGATTAGCCCGGGCTGCCCGGTTATTCTGCCGTATCACGCGGCATTAGATCGTGCTCGTGAAGCCAAGCGCTCCAGTGATACCAAGATTGGTACCACGGGCAAAGGCATTGGCCCGACTTACGAAGACAAAGTTGCCCGTCGTGCGCTGCGCGTTTACGACTTGTTCCATCCGGAAACGTTGTCGGCCAAACTCAAAGAAGTCCTTGAGTACCATAACTTTGTGCTGACTCAGTATCTGGGGGCAGAACCGCTCGATCACGCCACAATTCTGGCGCAGGCATTGGCCGATGCCGAACAGATCAAACCTATGGTCGGTGATGTATCAGCAGCCCTTTATGCCGCCAATAAGGCCGGTCAGAACTTGCTGTTTGAAGGTGCCCAAGGCACCTTGCTGGATATCGACCATGGCACTTACCCATTTGTGACGTCATCCAACTGTGTGGCCGGTCAGGCTTCGGCAGGTACGGGTGTGGGTCCGGGCATGCTGCATTACATCCTCGGTATCACTAAGGCATACACAACCCGTGTGGGTGGGGGTCCGTTCCCGACTGAACTGGATATCGAAACCGAAGGTTTGCCGGGTTACCAGATGTCTACAGTAGGCCGCGAATTCGGTACCGTGACCGGCCGTAAGCGCCGCTGTGGCTGGTATGACGCCGCTGCCATGCGTCGCTCCGCCATGATCAACGGGTTGACAGGCCTGTGCATCACCAAGCTTGATGTGCTCGATGGCATCAAGGAACTGAAGATCTGTACAGGTTACAAGCTCGATGGCAAAACGCTGGATCTATTGCCGCTGGGCGCAGACGATGTTGCGCGTTGCGAGCCGATCTACGAAAGCATGCCGGGTTGGTCTGAAACGACATTCGGCGTAAAGCGCTGGGAAGATCTACCGCAGGCGGCACGTGATTACCTGTTGCGACTCGAACAGGTCACAGGTGTTCCGGTAGCCATTGTCTCTACCGGCCCTGAACGGGACGAAACGATTGTTCGTGTCCATCCCTTTTCCTGATCTGCAAAATCCGAGCCCGCGTCAGCGGGCTCAATGCTTTAGGGGCATCCTATTGTTTTTAATGGGGCTGGCCCAATATATGGCCTTAGCTATTGAATGGGGCCGGCCACATAAAGATGATAAAGTGCCCCAAAACAAAAAACCCGCACAAGGCGGGTTCAATGTTATTCGTTGGTGCCCAGGAGAGGACTCGAACCTCCACGGAGTTACCCGCTAGTACCTGAAACTAGTGCGTCTACCAATTCCGCCACCTGGGCAGGTGCGAAGAAACAGAATTATAGAAGAAAGAATGAAAATGTCAAAGAATTCCAACCGAGTTGCCAAAATACGCCGACTCGATCCATTTTACGAACGGGAAAAAGAGAAGTACGAAAACCCGTTGCCATCACGTGAATACATGATGCAAACGCTGGAAGCAGCCGCATGTCCGATGAGCGAATCGGCACTGGCTGCCAAGCTGGCCATTAATGATGATGAGCAAGTTGCCTTCGAACGCCGCATACGTGCGATGGAACGAGAAGGCCAGCTCATGCGTAACCGTAAGGGCGCTTTGATTCTGCCGAACAAGGCAGATCTGGTTGCCTGCCGCGTTGAAGGCCATCCGGATGGCTTCGGATTCGCTCGCCCGGAAACCTCAATTGGACGCGATAAAAGTGCCGATATCTTTCTGGATAACCGCCAGATGGAAAAGGCGCTTCATGGCGACCGTGTGCTCGTACGTGTTACCGGTACCGATCGTCGTGGCCGACCCGAGGGCAGCATTGTTGAAGTGACTGAGCGCGCCAATACGGAAGTCGTAGGACGCGTGTTTGATGAATACGGTGTGCGTTATGTCGTGCCGGAAGATCGTCGTCTGCATACACGCATCGTGTTAGCGGGTGAGCCGGTCTCCGCCGGAGGCTCTCGCCGCCCGCGTAAGGCAGCCGGTGCGACCCCCGAGATACAGCCAGGCCAGGTGGTCGTTGCAGAAATTCTCGAGCAGCCAGGTAAGCGTACGTTGCCGGTAGGTCGCATCAAAGAAGTGTTGGGTAACTATGCAGACCCGGGCATGGAAATCGAAATTGCCCTGCGTAAGCATGATCTGCCATTTGAGTTTCCTAAAGCGGTTATTGATGAAGCAGCGCTGCTGCCTGAAGAAGTCGTCGTTGAGAGAGACCTCGGTAAGCGCGAAGATTTACGCGACATTCCGTTGGTAACGATTGATGGTGAAACCGCCAAAGACTTTGATGATGCTGTCTTTGCTGAAGCTTTACCTAAGGGTAAAGGCTGGCGCCTGGTCGTTGCCATTGCGGACGTTTCGCACTATGTGCGTCCTGGATCTGCATTGGATACAGAGGCGACGGCGCGTGGCAACTCCGTGTATTTCCCGCGCCGCGTGATTCCCATGCTGCCGGAAAAAATCTCCAACGGGTTGTGTTCACTCAATCCGGATGTCGATCGTCTGGCCATGGTTTGCGATGCGCAGATTGATGCCAATGGCGAAGTCACTAAATACCGTTTTTATCCGGCCGTATTCCGCTCACGCGCCCGGTTGACCTATAACCAGGTCTGGAGCTGGCTATCGGGTGAAGCACAACCCGTAACGGCAGCCCATTTGTCGATTCAGCCGCAACTACACACCCTATATGCGCTCTTCAAAACGCTGCATGCAGCCCGCTTCAAGCGCGGTGCCATTGATTTTGATACCGTTGAAACGCAGATGCGCTTTAACGAACAGGGCAAGATTGAAGCGATTGTGCCGGTCATTCGAAATGACGCACATCGTTTGATCGAAGAGTGCATGCTGGCTGCCAACGTATGTGCGGCTGACTTTCTGGAGACTAAAAAGCAACCAGGCTTGTTCCGTATTCACGGTACACCAGCACCCGCCAAGCTTGAGGCGCTGCGCGACTTCATGAAAGAATTCGGTCTGGGTCTAGACGGTGGTGATTCACCGACCGGCAAAGACTACGGCAAGCTACTCGATCAGATTCGTGAGCGCCCCGATTTCTCGTTGCTGCAAACGATTCTTTTACGATCCATGCAACAGGCAATCTATAGCCCGGACAACATCGGTCACTTCGGGCTGTCTTACGAGTACTACACACACTTCACATCGCCTATTCGCCGTTACCCGGATCTCTTGGTACATCGCGCTATCAAAGCGGCGTTGAAGTTTGAGAAGGTGCCGCTGCCACCAACCGAAGCGGCCTGGGAAGAGATCGGCTTGCATTGCTCGGCCACCGAGCGCCGTGCCGATGAAGCGACGCGTGATGTGGAAGCCTGGCTCAAGTGTTATTACATGCAGGATCGTATTGGCGAAGTCTTTGATGGCACGATCTCCGGTGTTACGGCCTTTGGTGCCTTTGTCACACTGGATCAAGTTTACGTTGAGGGCCTCGTACATATTTCAGAACTGGGTACGGATTATTTCCACCATGATCCGGTGCGACATTGCCTGATCGGTGAACGTACTAAACAGCAGTATCGCGTAGGCGACCGCCTGCGTGTTAAGTTGGTGCGCGCTGATCTGGAAAGCAATCGGATCGACTTCGTGCCTGCAACGTCCATCGATGAAGCTGTGCAGCCTACAGAAGCAACGCGCAGTGATCGCGATGCGCTGGCGCAGGAGCGCAGCCGTAAAACAGGTCGCCCGGTTGCCGTGGAACGCCACCTGCTTGATGTGGAAATGGACAAAGGGCCGGCATCGCAACGCAAGAAGGGCGCTCCCGCTGGAACGACTGGCACGCCTGCCGGTAAATCCCGCGTATTGGGACGCCACGGTTCCGGCGGCAAATCGCACACAGGTTCGGGCAATCCCGCGGGTAAAAGTCCAAGCAAGGGCAAAACAAAATCCAAGCCTAAAGCAAAGCCAGCCGCCCCATCTGCCGTAAAATCACGGAGTGCGCCAAAACCGGCAGCCAAACCTGCCGCCAAGGATGCATCCAAATCGGGTGCAGCAAAATCCAAGGCAGTCAGTGCAAAGCCTGTTGCCAAGCCTAAGGCCGCCGCCAAATCCAATGCCACTAACCGCAGTCGTCGAGCTAAAACATGAGCAGTAATACCCGTTTGATACACGGTTTCCATCCCATCATGGCGCGTCTGCGTCATGATCCGGAAAGCGTGAAAGAAATCTATCTAGACAATAATCGTCAGGATCGCCGCGTTAAAGACCTGCTGCGTCTTGCCGAACAGGCCAATGCACGTGTCGTGACTGTTGAACAGCCACGTATTGAAGGCATGGCGCCTAATGCTCGGCATCAGGGCGTGATTGCCCGGGTGGATGCCCGTCAGAAAGCACTGCATCTCGATGATGTGCTGGATACGCTGGAAGAGCCCCCATTCCTACTGGTGCTGGATGGCATTACCGATCCGCGTAACCTGGGCGCTTGCTTGCGCGTTGCCGATGCTGCTGGTGTACATGCAGTTATCGCACCGAAAGATCGTGCCGTCGGACTGACAGACGTTGCCATGAAGGCAGCCTCAGGCGCCGCAGAGACCGTGCCTTACATTATGGTCACGAATCTGGCGCGCACACTCCGCGAGCTTAAAGAACGCGATATCTGGGTCGTTGGGACGGCTGGTGAGGCGAGTGAAGATCTTTATGCCGCACAGTGGCCAGCTGGCGTAGCTTGGGTCCTGGGTGCCGAAGGGGATGGCATGCGTCGTCTGACGCGCGAGACTTGTGACGCCCTCGTGCACATTCCCATGGCAGGCTCAGTTGAAAGCCTTAATGTTTCAGTAGCGGCAGGTGTCTGTCTGTTTGAAGCTGTCCGTCGACGACGCACGTAATCGCGTAGATTAACGCCCGGCATTTGCCCGGGCGTGGTCTATGTCGGCCGCATTCATTTCGTCGGTGTAGGGCTTGGCCGGCTTGGCGTTGAGTCCGGCGCCTCCATTCTGGCAAAGCACTTCAACGTTGGCTAGCGGTCTATCCTTGTGTAGCACTTCAACCGCACACCGACCATACACAGATTCGATGGTTGCCAGAATATTGCGGGCGTAATCGCTCTGCAGTTTGCTATCAAGAATCAGATTGGCCAGCAATACACCATTCGGTTTAAGTACCTGCCGGGTATCGTTCCAGAATTCACGGGTGACCAGATGGCTGGGGATGTTGTGATGAGAGCTGTACACATCCACCACCACGGCATTAAACCGATCGCTGGAATGCTTCGCTGTGCTGGCCACAAAATGCCGTGCGTCATCGACAATAAATTGGCCACGGATCGGTTCATGTAAAAACTGCTGCTCGGCGATGGACTGTATTTTGGGGTCGATATCGACAAAGGTATATCGGTTCAGCGGTTCGCGATGCGATAGCGTAAAGCCGCCGGCACCAAGAACTAGGATGTCGCTATCCTTGAGTTTCAAATCAACCAGCAGCGTCTGACGCAGGTAATCGATATAACGCGCGTAGTGGGGTGGGGTGCTATCACTGATCAGAGATGCGGTTGAGCTATTTACCTTGAAGACGCGAATCGGTTCGCCCTCTGGCGTTTCGGTAAGAACGACTGAGTAATCCGCGTAAGCTGTTTCTGTGATGTCCTGGGGATCATTCAGAAACTGCCCGCGCAGCAGCGGCACATTCAGGCCAATAATCACCAGCGTTGATGCAAGAAAAACCACAAGCACTTGCCAGCTGCGCGTAGTAATTTCGGGAGCACGTTGTAACCTCAATGCACCGATCAGCAGCAGGAGTGCGCAAAGCGCAACGGCAGCAGAAGTGCCTAGCCATTGCATAACCAGCACGGACAGCCCGAGCGATCCAAGAAAAGAGCCTAAGGTGGACCAGTAAAGCGCCATACCACTGGCCTCACCGGTACGCCGGGTCTGCATGAGATTCGTGAGCGCAGGCACCGTCTGACCGAGTAGCCAGGCGAGGGGGCAGAGAATGCCGCCAATGAGTAGCGTGTAGGCAAGCCACACCGGCTCGATATGAGCAAAGAGCCCATTCACGAAAGGCGTTGAAAGACCTACACCTAGCAGCAGTGCTGAAATCAGAAAGTTGCGCGCAACCACCTGCAGGTAACGGTCACTGATTTTGGCGCCTGCGGCATAGCCCAGCGCTAGTGCAAGCAGAAAGAAACCGATGGTCGGTGCCGTAACGACAATAGAACTACCGATATGCGGCACCAGACGGCGCAGCGCAATGATCTCCGCACCGAGGGAGCAAAAGCCCTCGATAAATACAACAACGGGGATCAATAGCGGCGGCATCCTCCGATGTTACAGGAGCATGCCCGCGCCGACGGTGTTGTTAGTTGCTTCGTCAATTAAAATGAATGCACCTGTGCCACGGTTGTTCTTGTAGCTGTCGCAGCAGATTGGCTGCGCCAGACGCAAGTTGATTGTGGCGATGTCGTTCATGTGCAGTTGAGCAGGTCCGGTGTCTTGAGCCAGCGTGTTGATATCCAGACGTAGTGGAATATCGGCAATCTTGGCTTTCACCGTGCGAGTCGTCTGACGCAGTGCGTACGTACGGGCACGATCCAGCGGTGTTTCAGAAAGCCAACAAACCATGGCCTGGGCTTCTTTAACGACTTGCGGTGCTGTATCCGGGTGAGCAATCATATCGCCACGCGAGATATCAATTTCATCTTTCAGACGGATCGTTACAGACTGCTCGGCCACGCCTTCGTTCAGGGCAACGCCGCCTAACTCTACATGGCTTACTGTGCTGCGCTGACCCGAAGGCAAGGCAATCACTTCATCGCCGGGGCGCACCACGCCCGAGCTGATGCGACCCATGAAGCCACGGTAGTCATGCAGATCCGGATTGGCAGAGTCCTGCGGGCGGCACACCAGTTGCACCGGCATGCGGAACAACTCATGGTGAGTCGGTGTTTCGCTATGGCTGTTCGGTGCTGTTTCAAGAATTTCCAGCAGCGTCGGGCCTTCGTACCAGTTCATTGAGTCGCCACGATCCACGATCATGTCACCTTCAAGGGCAGACATCGGTACGTAACGCACTTTTTCTAGACCAATCGTCGCAGCAACTTGCGCAAACTCTTCTTGCAGCTTGGCAAAGACTTGTGCGTCGTGATTCACCAGATCCATCTTGTTGATGGCAACAACAATTTGTGGAATGCCCAGCAGTTGACAGATTTTGGCGTGACGACGTGTTTGCGTCAGAATGCCGCGGCGTGCATCCACCAGGATAATCGCTAGATCAGCTGTCGAAGCCGCCGTCACCATGTTGCGTGTGTACTGTTCGTGGCCCGGCGCATCGGCGATGATGTATTTGCGGGTGCCGGTCGAGAAGTAGCGATAGGCCACATCGATCGTAATACCCTGTTCGCGCTCGGCTTGCAGGCCATCGGTTAGTAGAGACAGATCAACGCTGGTCAGGCCGCGACGCTCCGAAGTGCGCGCCAGATTGCTCAGCGTGTCGACCAGAATAGTCTTGGTATCAAACAGCAGGCGACCAATGAGCGTACTCTTGCCATCATCCACGCTGCCGCAGGTGAGGAAGCGCAGTAGGCCATGATCTTCAATGTGTGCGTTTTGTATCTGGGCGGTCATTAGAAGTAGCCCTCTTTCTTACGTTGTTCCATGGCAGCTTCGCTAGCCTGGTCGTCCAGGCGCGTTGCGCCACGTTCGCTGATCGTCGTGCCAGCGGTTTCAGTAATAATCTTTTCAATGCAGTCTGCGTCGCTAATCACCGGGGCAGTACAGCTGATATCGCCCACGGTGCGGAAACGGACTTGCAGATCGACCACTTCTTCGCCTGGCTTGGCAGGCGTCAGGTGCGTGATTGGCACGATGCCGCCACCGCGACGGACGATTGGGCGTGTATGGGCAAAGTAGATGGATGGCAGTTCGAGCTTCTCGCGCTCAATGTATTGCCAGACATCCAGCTCAGTCCAGTTAGAAATCGGGAAAGCACGCATGTGCTCACCTTTGTGCACGCGGGCGTTATACAGATCCCACAGCTCCGGGCGTTGGTTCTTCGGGTCCCATTGGCCGAAGTCATCACGGAAACTGAAGATGCGTTCTTTGGCCCGAGCCTTTTCTTCATCTCGGCGGGCGCCACCGATCAGGCAGTCGAATTCAAATTCGGCAATCGTTTCGAGTAGCGTCACCGATTGGTGACGGTTGCGCGATTCATCGGCCGACTTCAGCACAATCGTGCCGCGCTTCATCGAATCTTCAAGCGAACGGACAATCAGGCGTTCACCCAGCTCTGCTGCGCGGCGATCACGGAAGTCGATCACTTCCGGGTAATTGTGGCCGGTATCGATATGCACCAGTGGAAACGGAAAGCGTGCCGGACGAAAGGCTTTTTCAGCCAGGCGCAGCATACAGATCGAATCTTTACCGCCGGAGAACAGCAGGGCAGGACGCTCGCATTGGCCAGCAACCTCGCGCATGATCTGGATTGCTTCTGCTTCCAGCCAGTCGAGGTGAGAGAGAGTAGGGACAGGTTTTGACATGGCTATAATTTTACAGGGTTGTCTTCACTTGGCTTTATGCAGGCCGCATTCTTTGGTTTCAGGGTTTTCCCACCACCAGCGGCCAGCGCGTACGTCTTCACCTGGTGTAATGGCGCGCGTACAGGGCGCGCAGCCGATCGATGGGTAAAAGCGATCGTGCAGTGCGTTGTAAGGCACATTATTTAGATCGATGTAGGCCCAGATTTCTTTTTCGGACCACTCGATCAGCGGGTTGAACTTTGGCAGATTATTCAGGGTATCGAAGTCTTCCCAGTCCATGTTCTGACGGGTCACCGATTGGGCAGCACGCAGTCCGGTAATCCAGGCGTCTTTGCCTTTCAGTGCGCGGGCCAGCGGTTCCAGTTTGCGAATCTGACAGCAGGCTTTGCGGTTGTCGACGGAATCGTAGAAACCGTTGATGCCGTGTTCGCGCACCCAGGGTTCCAGCTGCGTGTAATCGGGTGTCATGATTTGAATGTCGCGATCATATTGCTGCTGTGCCTTAGCGAGCAGCGCATAGGTCTCTTCATTCAAACGGCCTGTGTCGAGCGTAAAGATACCGATCGGTAGGTTGTCCTTGCAGATCATGTCCATCAGCACCATATCTTCGGCGCCCAGGCTGTTGGCCAGTACAACATTCGGATGGCGATCGATAATCGTGTTCAGACGCGCCATCACCAACGCAGATTTTTCTGCGACAGCAGCGACGAGCGCAGCATCTGGTGCCGGGCGCGCCGCAGCTTTAGGCTGGCCAATGCCGGAAATTGGCGAGCTCGTCATGAGCGGGCTCCACCCAGGACGCGATCAACCTGACGGAATAATGGTTCCGGGTTGTCAGTCGAACCTTGATAGGTATCCGGGAACGGTGTCAGGTGCTTTAACGCAATCTCTGTCGAAACCTTCGGATCTAGCGCGAGCGTATCGAAGCCAACACGCAGCATAAAGAACAGTTGGTCAACCAGTACATTACCAATGGCGCGTAGTTCACCCGTGTATTTATGATGGTTACGTAGACGCCAGGCGATGGAATAACCTCGGCCATCGGTGAACTTCGGGAAGTCGATCGCCACCAGTGGCCAGGCAGCAAACTCTGCGGCCACGGCGTTCAAATCATCAGTAGCGGATAGCCAGACACCGATCTCTCCGGCGCGTGTTTTGAAGGCATCCCGTTGCGCTACCCAGACATTAAAAGGCACCAGCCATTGACCAGGCGCAACCGCTTGAGCTGCCGGGTCGGTATCGGCTTCAAGATGAAGCACTTGCCAGTTGTCGCTATGCACCTGACCGTTTTTCAGGATCTCAGCCATTTTCAGCCTCCTTCTTTTTATTAGCGCGGTCTCTTGCGGACTCGCCATAGACGCTGAGCTTGAATGGGTCGAGGCCCACGCGTACCACAGTCTCTACGAAACGCTCTTCCGGTTCGCGCAGGCTAACGTAGGTTTCGAGCAGCTTAGTCACCACGTCTGGCATGTCGGCCGCTGCGAACGATGGGCCAATGACCTTGCCTAAGCGCGTGTCGTTACCTTGACGTCCACCAATCGTTACCTGGTACCACTCTTCATCATTCTTATCGACACCCAACACGCCGATGTGGCCTACGTGATGGTGGCCGCAGGCGTTCATACAACCTGAAATGTTCAGATCCAGTTCGCCGATGTCATGTAGATAATCCAGGTCGTCAAAGCGCTCCATGATGGCCTTGGCAATCGGAATCGATTTTGCATTGGCCAGGTCGCAGAAGTCGCCGCCCGGACAGCAGATAATGTCGGTAAGCAGGCCGACTGTTGAACTAGCCAGCTTAAGTGCTTTGGCCTTATCGAAAAGTTCCGGCAGCTTGCGCAGCTCCACATCCGACAGCACCAGATTCTGTTCGTGAGAAGAGCGTAGCTCACCAAAGCTATAGGCGTCAGCCAGATCAGCCACGGCATCCATCTGTACATCAGTAATATCGCCAGGCGCCTGACCCTTGGCCTTGAGCGAAAGCGTTACGGCACGGTAACCCGGTACACGGTGGGCGTGCACATTTTGTTGTACCCAGCGGGCAAATGCTTTGTCGCTGGCCAGACGCGCTTCGTAATCCGCATCGGTATCTGGCAGCTGAGCGTATGCCGGTGCCGTAAAGTAGGCTGATACACGCGCTAGCTCGGCATCGGTAATCGTGGCAGGGCCATCCTTCAGGCTTGCCCATTCGGCATCCACCTTGCTGCGGAACTCGTCAATGCCCAATGCTTTCACCAGTATCTTGATACGCGCCTTGTATGGATTGTCGCGACGACCTTCCAGGTTATAGACACGGATAATCGCTTCCATATAGGAAAGCAGGTGACGCCACGGCAGGCCTTCGTGAATAATTTCGCCCAGAATGGGTGTGCGGCCTAGGCCACCACCGACCCACACGCGTGCGAGCACTTCACCTTTATCGTCTCGATACAGGTGCAAACCAATATCGTGCACCTGAACCACCGCACGATCGCGCTCGGCACCATGTACAGCAATCTTGAACTTGCGTGGCAGGAAAGCGAACTCCGGATGGAAGGTGCTCCATTGGCGGATGATTTCGGCCAGCGGGCGGGTATCCACGACTTCGTCCGGGGCTATGCCCGAGAACTGATCGCTGGTGACGTTACGGATGCAGTTGCCCGAAGTCTGAATGGCATGCATTTCCACTTCGGCCAGGCGTGCCAGCACATCCGGCACGCGTGCCATCGGAATCCAGTTGTATTGCAGGTTATGACGCGTGGTGAAGTGGGCGTAGCCCTTGTCTTCTTCGCGGGCAATGGCAGCCAGCACACGTAGTTGCGCAGCAGAGATCATGGCGTACGGTACGGCAATGCGCAGCATAGGCGCATGACGTTGCATATAGAGGCCGTTCTGCAAACGCAGCGGACGGAATTCTTCGTCGCCCAGCTCGCCAGCCTGCCAGCGTGCCGTCTGGTCACGGAACTGATCTACACGGGCCTTAACTAGCGCGCGGTCGTAATCGTCATAGCGGTACATAGTGGATCTCTATGGAACAGGTTTTATAAAAATCAGGAAAGTACGAGTTTGGTGCCGATAATAAGCAGCATGGTGCCAAGCAAGGTGCGCAAAAACTTTTCCGGGACTTTGCTAGCGATGTGGCTGCCTACCCAGATGCCGGGCAGAGAACCGAGCAATAGCGCACCCAGCAGATTGAAATCTACGCTACCTAGGTACCAGTGGCCAATACCGGCAACGGCCGTTAGTGGCACAGCGTGGGCGATATCGCTGGCAACAATCTTCAGCGTGCCAATTCGGGGGTATAGGAAGAAGAGGGCGGTAACGCCCAGCGCCCCGGCGCCAACGGATGAAATCGTAACCAGCACCCCCAGAATGATGCCAACGACGATGGTAATAGGGGCAACGTGACGTTGAATAAAGGAATCTTCATGGCTACGGGCATAGCGTAAGAGCTTATCGCGGAGAAAAATAGCGCCGGCGGTAAGAAAGAGGGCGAAACCCAGGGCAACCGACATGATGTGCCCGATTTCTTTGCCGTGGCCCGGTAGTTGCGCCAGGACATAAAGCGTAATGGCCGCTGCTGGAATGCTACCCGCAGCTAAACGACCCACGATAAGCCAGTCCACGTGGCCCTTGCGTCCGTGCGCAACGGTCCCGCCACATTTAGTGAGTGCCGCATAAAGCAAGTCGGTACCTACCGCCGTAGCTGGGGATATGCCAAAGAGCAGCACCAGCAGCGGTGTCATCAACGAACCGCCGCCTACGCCGGTCATGCCGACGATCAGCCCTACAAAAAAGCCCGAGACGGTATAGAGAAGGTCCATTAGCTGCGCTGCAATATTGATTAAGGCCGCCATCCTAACAGTCGGCCAACCCAACGTAAAAGAATATATGGTTAGAATGCTATAACTTTTAGTAATTAAGGAGGATCTTCAGGTTATGACCCTTCAGCAACTACGTTACCTCGTCGAAGTAGCACAGCGCGGCTTTAATGTTTCAGAAGCCGCCGAAGCGCTTTACACCTCACAGCCCGGGGTTTCCAAGCAGATCAAACAGCTGGAAACAGATCTGGGCGTCATTATCTTCGAGCGTATGGGAAAGCGCCTCACCGGTGTTACGGAGGCTGGCGCACAGATACTGGGCCATGCCCGGCGTATTTTGGCCGAAACAGAAAACCTCAAGCGCTACGTGGATGACTACACCCACGGCCAACATGGCGCTCTGGTCATTGCCACAACCCACACCCAGGCTCGCTATGCCTTGCCGGAGGCCATTTCACATTTCCGGACGCGATACCCGGAAGTGACCCTGACGTTGCATCAGGGCATGCCTGACCAGTTTGCTGAATGGCTCATGCGGGGCGATGTAGACCTTGCCATCGCTACCGAAGCGCTGAAGGATATGCCCGGTATTGTTGCCTTGCCTTGCCGGCAGTGGCATCACGCCATCGTGGTGCCGGAAGGGCATCCGCTCATCAAGGCCGGAGAGATCAGCCTGTCTGAACTGGCCGCTTACCCACTCATTACCTATGTGCGTGGCGTAGCAGGGCGTATCGGCATCGATGCCGTCTTTGAGCGACATGGTTTGTCGCCACGCATCGTGCTCGATGCGCTGGATGCCGATGTCGTTAAAACCTACGTTGGCGTGGGCATGGGGGTCGGCATCATTGCCGAACACGCCTTTGATCCGTTGCGTGACCCGGCTGCCGGCTTACGCCTCATTTCGGCGCGACATCTCTTTCCGGCCAATACGACCCATGTCGGTATCCGCCGTGGCACCTTACTTCGTCGATTCGAATATGACTTTATCGAAGACTTTGCCCCCAGTTTGAACCGCGATGTGGTTCAAAAAGCCCTGCAAGGCGGCGAGATGAGCGCGTCAGACTGGCTTTAACCTTGATTCTGTTATAGAATCTTGGGCTTTCCACCTTGCCCCACCGCGTATTCGCATGGCGGGGGGTATTAGCCAAAAGGAGTCTACATGCGTAATTACGAAATCGTATTCATCGTCCACCCGGAT
>ERZ1034363.490-NODE-490-length-27205-cov-3.793018_pt1 | contig 27205 bp, 5 predicted proteins | sample MGYA00520616_ERZ1034363 | MGnify/ENA primary metagenome ERZ1034363 (study PRJEB33736, sample SAMEA104284506) | Azolla filiculoides | biome: Urban; feature: Water surface; material: Ditch water | place: Netherlands | collected 2015-10-28 | depth 0-0.1 m ... | reverse complement strand
TGACCCCCGCAGTGACCTGTTTGCACTGGGCGTGATGCTGTATGAGCTGGCAACGGGCGAGTTGCCATTTGGCAACCCGCAAACACCCGCAGGCATGCGCCAGCGCCTGTGGATGGACCCGCCGCCGCCCCGCAAGCTGCGCCCCGAACTGCCGGAGTGGCTGCAGGAGGTCATCCTGCGCTGCCTGGAACCGGTGGCCGCGCAACGCTACCCGTCGGCCGCCCACCTGAGCTTCGATCTGACCCATCCGGGCCAGGTGCAAGTGACAGAGCAGGGCCGCAAGACCGAAGGCACCGGGTTTCGCATCCATTTCAGGCGCTGGCTCAAGGCCGCGGGCATGCATTACCAGCCCAGCCCGCTGCCGTCCCAACAGATCGACGAAGTCCCCATCCTGCTGGTGGCGGTGCCGCACAAGGACGTGACCGACGCCACGCTGTATTCGCTGCGCCAGGCCGTGGCACGCTCGCTGGGTATCCGGCCCGGCGCACGGCTCGCTTGCCTGACCGTCATCGCGCCTGGTGACACCAGTGCCTCGGACAGCGAGAAAAGCGAGACCCGCGTGCACCGCCGTTACCTGACGATGCTGCGCCAGTGGGCTCAGCCGATCGACCTGAGCGGCCACCAGACTTCTTACCACGTCATCGAGTCCAGCGATGTCGCGCAGGCCATCGTGCGTTACGCCGAAGGCAACAACGTCAGCATGATCGTCATGGGCGCGGCCACCCATGGGGTGCAAATGCAGCGCTTCCTGGCCACGGTGCCGATCAAGGTGGCGATGGATGCGCCCTGCACGGTGATCCTGGTCAAGCAGACCCTGCCCTTTGACCAGCTGGCACAAGCCCCTGCCCCCGCCTGAAGGCCTGCAGACCAACGACAATCCCGGGCATGAACACCGCATCGCCCGCCCGGGAGCCCGCCCCACCAGGCGACACACACCCTTATGCCGCGCTGACGCCGGACGTCGTGCTGGACGCGCTGGCCAGCGTAGGCCTGTACGGCGACGGGCGGCTCACCGCGTTGAGCTCTTACGAAAACCGGGTCTATCAAGTCCATCTGGAAGAACCCCACGCGGGCCAGGCCGCGGTGGTCACCAAGTTTTACCGGCCCGGCCGCTGGAACCCCGCACAGATCCGTGAAGAGCACGCATTTGCCGCCGAACTGGTGGCGGCGGAGATCCCGGTGGTGGGCCCGCTGACACTGCAGGGCGCCACCTTGCACGACTTCGGCGGCTTTGCCTTCAGCGTCAGTCCGTGGCGTGGCGGCCGGGCCCCGGAGCTGGACGACTTCGAGGTGCTGGAGTGGATTGGCCGCTTTCTGGCGCGTATCCACACCGTGGGGGCCGCCCACCCCTTTGCCGCCCGGCCGGCGCTGGACCTGCAGAGCTTCGCCATCGAACCCCAGGACTGGCTGCTGGCGCACGACATGATCCCGCTGGATGTGCAGGGCGCCTGGCAGGAGGCCTGTCAAAAATCAATCAAATTAATAGCAAACTATGACCTTTTGACGCTGGGTACAGGGCAAAATAGTTCAAAAATTCGGCTGCATGGCGATTGCCACCCCGGCAACATCCTCTGGACGCCGGCCGACCGGCCTGGCGGTGGCCCGCACTTTGTCGACCTGGACGATGCACGCATGGGCCCGGCCGTACAGGACCTGTGGATGCTGCTGTCAGGGGACCGCCGCCAGCGCACCCAACAACTGGGCGCGCTGCTGGAAGGCTACGAACAGTTCCGCGCCTTCGACCGCCGCGAACTGCCCCTGATCGAGCCGTTGCGCACGCTGCGCCTGATCCACTACAGCGCCTGGCTGGCCCGCCGCTGGAACGATCCGATCTTTCCGATCAACTTTCCCTGGTTTGGCACCAGCGACTACTGGCGCGGCCAGGTGGACACGCTGAACGAGCAGATCGAGGCCATGCAGGAAGCGCCACTGGACGCCGGCTGAACACCACGGGGCGGGCGAGACGCCGCCCCGCGGCCAGCCCTTACTCCACCTTGGCGGCGTCCCGCAACCCCTTCAGCCGAGCTTGCAGGAGGCGTTGCTCCAGGGCACGACGCAATTGCGGCTTGACGCTGTCAATGGACGGCGGCGTGAAGGCGCGACGCCCTTCCAGACGCACCACTTGCCAGCCATTGGGCGTGGACACGGGGGCGGCGGCCAGTTGTCCCTCTTTCAGGCCCTGCAGCGCCTTGCCGACGCCGGGGTGGAGAACGCCTTCGGACAGCCAGTCTGTCAGGCCCCCGCGCTGTCGGGTGCCGCCATCCCGGGAAAACTCGGTCACCACCTGCTCAAAAGGCGCCCCGCCCTTGAGCTTGTCCTGCACTTGCTGCGCCGTCTTTTCGTCGGCCACCAGCACGTTGCGCAAACGGACCTCCTGCGGCCCCAGCGCCTGCACCTGGCGCTGGTACTCGGCCTGCAGTTCGGCATCGGAAAATTGAGCGCCTTGCAGGATCTGCTGCTGCCAGGCCTGCGCCAGCGCGTTCTGGCGCGCCAGATCCACCCTGGCGCGGACCATCGGCTGCTTGTCGAGACCTGCCTTCAGCGCCTCCTGCGCCATCAAGGCCTGGCTGATCAGGGTCTCGCGCACCTGGGCTTGCAACTGGGGCGTGTCGGCCGCCCCGCGGACCAATTGCGCCTGCAGGAGCAACTGGCTCCGCTCGGCCGGCTGCGCTTCACCGTTGACTGAAAATGCGGCCGGCTGTGCCAGGCTGTGGCTGAGCGGGGCCATTCCGGCGAGCAGCGCGACGGCCAGCGCGCGAGTCCAGCGTGGCTTGAAAGTAGGCAAGGAGTGCGTTTTCATAGAAGGCGTTGATGTCAGAATTGTTGCAAAAAAGACGCTCGGGCGACCGGTTTAAAAGCCGGTCGGCAAGGTTTTCGTTCCACCAGCCACTTCGGCAACGAGTTGGCCCGGCTTCAATCCAAGAATGGCACTCACCTTGATCGAGCCCGCGCCAGTCTTGAGTTTGCTGGTCGTTCCCGTGGGTTGCGTCAGGACCGACAGGGTGCTCACCGTCATGTTACCCGACCGCGCAAACAGGTCGAGACTGCCCTGGCCGACATACAAAGCCGTGCCCGAGAGAGCATTGCCCACGGACCAGGCCCTGGCCGCGTCCATCCTGATCCCGCTCCCGGCCTTGAGGGTTGCGAAGGTCAGCCCGCCGCCGGTGGAGGTCGCGGTGATGCGGCCCGTGGACGACGCGCTCAGCGCTGCACCGGTCGAGGAAGCCGTCAACGTGCCCAGTGCGGCATTGCCCGCGCTGGTGATGGCCATGTCGCCGGTCGTCGTGCCAGTGGTCAGCGTCATTGCGCCTCCTGCGTCGAGCGTCGCCCCACCGGCGGTCACGGTGAAGCTCTTGACCGTCAACGCGCCGCCGCTGCGGGCCGCAAAACGGGTCTTGCCCGTGGCACTGCCCACGGTCACCGAGCCAGCCAGCGAGTTCACATCGATGCTGGATGTGGTGCTGGTCAGCGCACCTGTCGTCACGCCAGTGCCGCCCGCCAGGCCGACCGCCGTAGCGCCCTTGGCCGACGTCACGGTCATTGCGCCAACCGCGTCCGCCTGAATGCTGCCCGCCGACGTCAGCGTGCCCAGCGCAGCCGTGCCACCGCTGGACGCCACGATGCCGGCGCTCGCATCGGATGTCGTGCCGGTCGTGGAAACCGTCAGCGCCGTGCCGGCATGCAGGTTGGCGGAGGCGGCCGTGAAGGCGCCCACGGTCAGCGCATCCTTGACGGCGTCGGCAGCGAATCCTGTCTTGGCAACAGCGGACGTGATCTTGACGGGCCCGGTGGCCGACTCCACAGCGATGTTCCCCGTCAGGCTGGTGAGCGTGCCCGCCGTCAGCCCCGTGCCGGCCGACAGGTCGACCGAGGCGCCCTTGGCGGTGGTCACGGTGATCGCACCGCCGGCGTCGGCCGTGATGGCGCCCGCCGAGGACGTCAGGGTCGCCAGCGCGGCATTGCCCCCGCTGGCTGCGGAGAGCGCGCCGGTCGTCGTGCCGGTAGTAGAGATCGACAACGCCGTGCCCGCATGCAGTTTGGCGGACGCTGCGGTAAAGGAGCCCACGGTCAGCGCGCCGTTCTGCGCATCGGCCTCCAGGGTCGTCTTGGCGCTGGCCGCGTTGACCTTGAGCAGCCCGGTGACCGAATCCACAGCGATGTTCCCCGTCAGACTGGTCAAGGTCCCCGCCGTCAGCCCCGTGCCGGCTGACAGGTCCACCAGCGTGGAGGCCCTGGCCGAGGTCAACTGGAGGCTGCCGGTGATGTCGGCCGTGATGCCGCCCGCCGACGAAGTCATGGTGTCCAGGACACCATTGCCACCGCTGCCCGCCACGATCGCCCCGGTGGTCGTGGCCGTCCGGATGTTCAGATCGCCGCCGGCGGTGGCTCGGGCACCGCCACCGCTGACGGTGACGGTGGTGATATTCATGGCCGCCGCAGCGTCGGCGTCAAACCCGGTCTTTGCCACCGCCGAACTGACCTTGAGCAGTCCACCGGTTGACGCAAGGTCAATCAGGCCCAGACTCGAGGTCAAGGTGCCGAACTCCGCCTTCCCTCCCGCCAGGGCCACGATGTTGCCCGGTGCGGAGACGGACGTCACCGTCATGTCGCCACCGGATGCCAGCGAGAAATCGCCACTGGTCGCCTTCAGGGTACCAGCCGCCAGGCTGCCCGCTGTTGCGGTGAGAGTGGCTCCCGCGCCGGCATTCACCGTCTGGAGACTCAAGGCGCCGGTCTGGGTCGCAGCGGTCACGCGGCCCGAGGTGCTGCTCAACGACGACGCCTGCAAGCCCGTTCCGGCCTGCGCGACCACGGCGTTCCTGGCGCTCCCGGCCAGAAGCGAAAGTGCGTCGCCGGCTTCCAGCGTCAGGGCACCACCGCTGCTGGTGACATTGAGCAGGCGCATGCCCCTGGCGGCCGTCAGACTGATATCGCGCAACCCCGAGGTGACACCGAGCGAAAGACCCGCATCACCGGTCACGCTCACGGCACCCGCGGAAGAAGACACGCTCGTGGCGGAAACATCTGCTTGCGCGCCATGGGCCGTCACCACGACGTTGTTGGCGCCAGACCAGGCCACCCCCTGCACGCCGCCGCCAAGCGCGGTCAGGCGCAGGTCGCGCCCGCTGGTTGCCGATGTCAGGTTCACGGATTCTTTTGCCGTGACGACCACGTCCTTGCCGGACGAGAGGCTGGTCAATGCCACCGCCCCGCCTGCGTTCAGGGTCGCATTCCCACTCCCACCCGACACCTTGGTTCCGGTGATGTCCCCACCCGCGCCAAGCTCCACGGCGCCGCTGGCGGTGTAGATCACCCCGGTGATGTCCCCCCCTGCTTCGGCGTAAATGCCGCCAAGGGACGCGATGGAGCCGATGTTGTCCAGGCTCAGGGCCGAAGTCGCGAAGACATCCAGACCGGAATTGACCGCCTTGAGGGTCAGGGACGCCCCTTCGCTCGCCTGCAGGTAGACCGAATAGCCTTTGGCGGACGTGGCGTTGACACCGCCCGCGCCGACCTTCACGACCATCGGATTGTCCCGCTCACCCACCGCACCGCCAAGGGCATTGAGGGTCAGCGCATTGGCCTCGATCGACCGCACGGAGCGGTCTCCCGTCTCCGGGTAATTGATGACGGGTCGGGCATCGATGATGGCGCCGGTGGCGGACAAGGTCGCGCTGGCTGGCGTGTAGATATCTGCCGCCCGCAGATCGCCGATCTCGTGGATCCAGAGACCTTCCTTTGCACGTGCCGTGAGGGTGCCCGTGCTGTTATTGGCCAAGGTGATCTGCACGGCCTTGTCGGTGGAACCGATGGCGCCTTGCGCAGCTTCAAGAATCGCCTTCTGGCCCTGGATCACGGACACGCCGGCATCGGCAACGCTCAGAATGGAGTCGGTGACCTTGATGCGAATTTCGCCTGTGCCAATGACCTTCTCCAGATTGGCGGTGCCCCCGTTGGGGTAGCTGGCGGTCGTATCCGCGCCCAGGTAGATGAATCCGCTGGAAGTCACATTCAGGCGATTTGACAAGACGTTGAAGGTGTCCTTTTTCACCACGGTCAACGTCCAGGTATCCCGGTCCAGGCGCATGTCGTCAGTTTCTGCCGACATGATGGCCAGGCGCTCGTCCGCCGTCAGGTCCGCGGTCAACCCTTTGGCAAGCCGATCCGCACGCAGCAGCGGAATCAGGACCTGGCCGTCGTCCTTGCCGATCTTGCCGCCGGGCCGCAGCACCACGCGGTTGCCCACCACGTTTGGCTCTTCGATACGGGTTTGCGTATCTGTGCTGCTCTTGGAAAACACGGCCTTGGGCAAGGGGCTCTTCAATTCAGCATCTGTCCATTCCGCCAGGGCACCCACCAGCGGTTTGCCGCTGGCGGCGTTGACGACGTTCACCGCCGTGATGATGCGGTCGTTGTCGGTCTGGTACGCCGTACCGCCGAATTGCGCATGCAACTGCAGCATTTCCGCCGTGCGCGCCGTCTCGATCGCCGTGATTTGTGCAACACCGATACCAGAGTCCAGATAGTGCTGCCGCTCGTCCGCGCTGAAGGTGAAGCGGTAACTCAAAGGATCGACCGAATCTGCCGTGTAGCCGGTGACATTCCCCGAGGCATCCGTTACCACGCTGCGCACATCGCGCAGGCTCCAGTAGCGGCGGAACTGTGCGCGGGTGGTGGCCAGGGTCAAATCCAGGCTGGCCTTGGCGGAGTCCCCTTGCAGCGCAGCCTGGTCCCACAACGCGAGCAACTGGGCTTCCGTGCGTTCATCGCGGGTTTCGTTGCGGTTGTTGTCGATCAGGTCGCCGGGAGCGGCCAGGTACACGTCGCCGCCCGTGGCCACCTGGTTCACCCAGAGATTGCCTGTCATTTCGTTGATGGCGATGCCGGAACGGGAATAGGCACTCAGCCCCCCATTGGTCGCATCGGCCGAATCGATGTTCAAGGTGGACTTGACACTGCCGTCGACGTTGAATTCACCAATGCTCCCCTTGGGGGCAGAAAGGTAAATGCGATGGCCCTTCACATGCACGGCGGCGGGGTCCAGGCCAATGATCGAGTCATCCCCATCCAGCCAGACATTGCCCGTGGTCGCCACCTGCTTGACGCGCAATGCGCCACTGTTGCCATGAAACCCGATTTCACCGCTGTCCGAAACCGCGGTGAACGCGCCGGCTCCCGTGATCAGGTTGATCGGAGAGGCCTGCGAACCAATCCCGGTCCTGGCGCGGAAATTCAGGTCCACACCGTCCACGACCGCCCCGCCATTGAGCTGGGTGATTGAACCGTTGGTTGACGTCAACGACACGGCACCGCTGTCATTGGTGATATTGCCGCCCAGGCGGATATCGCCTACGCTCTTGACGGTCAGGGCGCCAGCGTCGTAACCCACCAACTCGATGTTGATGGGGTTGTCGGCCGCGACGCGCTGGGTGAAGATGTCTTTCATGCCCACCTCGGTGCGCCGGTCCACGTAATACGTCTTCTTGATGCACAGGAAGCCGCATTTCTTCCAGGACCGGTAGTAGATTTCCTTTTCCACGTCGGTCGTTACCTTGCGCACATCAATCGAGAAGTTGCCGCCGCCCACAGGAACCGTGGTGCTGACATACACGTCTTCCGGCATGGCATTGGCGGTCTTGACGTAGGTGTCAACACTGTTCCACTTGACCGTTCCGCCCGGGATGAATCCCAGCCACGAGGAGCTCGAATAGTAGTAGCGCTTCTCCGTTGAGTACTCGTATCCGGCGGACCAGGAATAGGTACTGTTTTCCAGCGGGCTGTAGCTGAAGCGGGCCTTGACGCTGCCATCCGGGCTGGCCAGCGACGAATTGGTCGTTGAGAGCACGGCCGCCCCCACGCCGCGCCCTTCGGTCACCGTTGCCTTGAAGCTGCCATCGGCCGCACGCTGGTAGGTGGTGACTTCATAGGCCCGGACGGACCCATCGGCATTTTTCACCGGCTTGCCCAGGTCGGTGATGCGGATGATGCCGGCGTCGCCTCCGGTATCCAGCCCCAGCAGGTCCATCCCGTAGGCGGTCTGGTTGTCAATGTTGATCTTCGCGTAGCCGTCAAGCGCCCGCACCACGCCGCCCCCTGTGTTGATGATGGAGCCGACCAGTTCCACCAGCCCACCCTGGACATTGTTGGCCGCCACCTTCAGCCGGTTGGCCTCGGCATCGTAGTAGACGATCGGCTGCAGGCGCCGCGCGGCCATGGCCGCCAGGGCCGTGGTGCGCTGCGCCGCCGTGATGGTGCCGTTGGCAAACTGCTTGTTGATCTCCGACTCACTGTCGGTCGGCAACGGACCGGACACTTGCAGCAGTGAAGACTTGCCCTGGGACAGGTATTGCCCCCGGTTGGCCTGCCATTGCGTTTTCCAGTTAGTGATCTTGGTCCCTACCGTGGCATTGCTCAGGGTGACGTTGAAATCAGCCTGGCCAGACTGCACTGTGCCATTGATGTTCAGGTACCGCGCGCCTAGGAAAATGCCGCCACTGGCATACACCCCGCCCGCCCCGTTGACCAGGCAGTCGGCGTTGTAGGTTGCCGCTACACCCGGTCTGGCCGAGCCACATGCCGTGATGCCCAGATTGCCCAGGATGCGCTGCTGGTCGTCGCTGTAGTGCACAGCGTACAGCGATTCGGGCGAGCCCCCGACCGACTGGCTGATGCTGGGAGAGGACAGTACAAAATTCTTGCCCGCCGTCACCTGGATCTCCTTGCCGTCCAGACGCGGGGTGTACGCCGGATCTTCGGCATAGACCGAAATGCTGCCGGCCGTATTGCTCAGGCTTACCGTGCCCAGCTTGTTGTAAAGCCAGCCATTGACGCGCATTTCAGGCGCGCGCATCTCGTCCTCGCGAAGATCGGCCCAGGTGCCGTCGGGCGCGGTCACCCGGACTTCACTGGCGGACGTTCCCAGGGGGACGAATGTGTTCTTGACCGTCAACTTCGGAAGCTGCTGCGACGCGCCACCGCCGCGGGTATCAATGCTGTCCACGCTCAGGCTGGTGGTCTTTGCGCTGGTATTCAGTGCGGCAATGTCCGCGCTGCTCTTGAGATACGTCCCGTTGTACTTGGCAAAGCCGCCGTTGGCGTCGACGGTCATGTCGTAGACGCGCAGGTTCAGGGGGCTCTGGTTTTCGATGTAAATCTCGGAGTCAGCCCGCGCCGTGAGCGAACCGGTGCCTGTGACGTTATTCCCGAACAGTTCAATATTGCCGCTGCCCGCGCGTAGATTCTTGATGTTCAGGAAGTTGGCTGCGACGCCGCTGGAGGCGACGATCACCTTCTTGCCATCCTGCACCAGCTCCTCGGCCAGGCCCTCCTTGAGCAGTGTGGCGAAATAGAAGCTGAGTTCGGCCTCCACAAACGCTTTCACTTCAGGCACATCGCCATACCGGGCCAGCTGATCGTACAGGCGCTCAACGTAGGCGCTGGCCGACGCGGACAGGTCCTCGTTGGTAATGGTGTAACGCACGTCGCCTTCGCTCTGGAGCACTTGCCCGTTGAGACCGATCACCAGCCGCTGCTTGTTGCCAAACCCGGCCTCGAACTCGCCATTCAGCACGGCGGTGTTGCGGATGTCTTTGCTGGAACTGCCGTACTCGCTACTGAGGCCGACAAGTTCGCCCAGGTCCCGGGTCCAGTCACTGACGGTGCCCTTGCCTTCGACCACATGGGTGCCCTCCACCCCGCCCAGCTTGATGGTGCCGCCGGAGCGGATCGCTTTGGCGTCAACCGTCAGCGCGTTATTCAGATTGAGTGTTGCTTCGGCCTGCGGATTGATCGAAACCGGAATGGCCGAGTGGTTGAAAAGATCCACGCGGGCCGTGACAAAGTGTTTGTTGCGATTGAAGTCAAGATCCTGCCCGGCGAGCAAGGTGGCGTCTTCGGTGCTTCGCAACTCGGAACCGGCACCGATGGTCACCCGGTTGTTGACGTTGGCGGTGGCGTAGGCGTTGCCCTGCGCCGCCCCTGCCAGGCCATAGGTCTTGGAAACCGAATTGGCCTCGATATCGACGTAGGACAGTGCGTTGACTGCAGACTGGCCATACACATTGATGGCGGTGTCCTGCCCAATGACGGCATCGGCGTTGGCATTGCTCTGAATACGCGTCTCGACCAGCGCGATCGGGATGGCGCCACCAACGTCCATCTGCCCGCGCGAGGAGCCATGCATCTCGTTGTAGGCACGCACCTCCAGCAAATCTTCCAGCAGGATCGTGGCATTTTTTCCAATGCTGGCCGTGGCGTCTCCGTTAAGTTCCGTGATGACGCTGGCCCCCGCGCCGCTGGCCAACCCGCCGCCGCCGCCCTCGGCACTCTGGCGCGTCAAGTCGGTGCGCGCGAGGTCATTGGTCGCCAGAACCCGCAGGCTGCCTGCGCTCAGCGTGGCGCCATCCAGCAGACTGGCGCTGGCAGAGCCGTCCAGTGTGACCTTGGTCACCGCGCCAGACGCACCCACCGCAGCCACACTGACGGACGTTGTGTGACCGTCATAGCGCACCAGTCGGTTCGCCTCGATGGTGGTCCTGCCGCTGACCTGCAGGCTCGCACCCGCAGCCACCCCCAGATCGGCTCGCACGGCCTGATCCTGGTTGACCGTCGCCTCTGCGCCTGCGCCAGCGAACGTGCCACCAGCGCCCGCCACCGCGTCGCTGTTGATGGACTCATTCCCGCTGGCACTGACCTGCAGGCTGCCGCCCACGCGACCCTTGACACCTGCCGCGCCCACCGCGACGCTGGTGTCACTGACAGCGCTGGACAAGGCAACACCCAGGCCCACCATGCCGGCACCAATGCCCACCGCACTGGAGGTGACGGTCATCGAATCCGTCGCCGTTACCGCCACATCGCCCGTGGTAAGCAGGTCAACGCCGGTCACCAACGCCACCTTGGCGCTGCCCTTGTTGGACGAAGTCGCTGAAACGCCCGTGGCCCCGAGTAACAAGGCACCGGCCCCGGCACTGGCCTGGCTGGTCACAGCCGAGTCGCCCGAACCCAGCACCGCAGAAAGCGTCACGGCGCCCCCCTTGAGCGTCAACGCGCCCAGACTGGAGACCGAAACCTGGGATGCAACCTTTGCCTCCGCTACCGAGACCCCCACGGCGCCACCCGCCGCCACCGCCACGCCGACAGCCTCAGCCGAGGCCGTCGGATTGGTCCTGGCTACGATCGCCAGATTCCCCAGGCCGGCATCCAGCACCGTCCCGCTGGCAAGACCCACACTGACCGTACCGCTGTCGCTGGCGGTCGCGCCGGCACCTGTGCCAGCCACCACACCGCCCGAGCCGCCCACAGCATAAGCCGACACGCGGCCGTCACGCTCGGCACTGATGGTGACCCCCTGCCCATTGAGGGTTGCGCCGACCTGCGTGGTCACGCTTCCAGCCTGCTCGGCGGTGGCCACCACGACGCCAACGCTGGCCACACCGACCGTGGCACCCCACGCTTCGCTGTTCATCGAGGCCTGGTCCAGCGCCTTGACGCTCACAGCACCACCAGCGGAGACCTGCCCGGAGAGCGACGCTGAATTGACGGTCTTGTTGCTGGCAACCGATACGGCAGCACCCACCCCGACAAAACCGCCTGCGCCCGCAACGGCCCGGCTCTCCACCGCCGACGTGCCGTCCGAGGGCGTACGGGTACCCGACTCAATCGTGATGCTGCCCTGGCTGGTCAATTGCCCTGCATTGACGCTGGCGCTGTTTGCGCCCCCCAGGATCGTCACGGCCACACCGGCGCTCACGCCCGCGGCTGCACCACCAGCCACCGCGCCCGCATTGTTGTCCACCGAAGTGCGATCAAGGCTGCTCACCGTGACCGAGCCTGCCCGGATGTTCGTCGCGCTCAGGATGGCCGATGTCGAGTGCTTGCCTGACGCGCCGGTGAACGCCCCCTGCGTGTCATAACTTCCACCCGCGTCGAGCGTTGTCGTCTCCTCGGCTGTGAGGGTGGAACCTGTTCCCTGCGTCTTGCTCGACGCAGTCCCCGCAGACACCCTGCTGACGGTGCTGCCGCTGCCGTTGTTCAATTCGGCATTGGCATCGCTGCCCGGCGCACTGCCGAAAATCAGTACCCCAACCGCGCCACTGACGCCGGCAATGCCGCCACCGCCCGCCGTGGCCGTAATCATGTCCACCTCGGCTTCACGCAGCGCCGTCACCGACAATCCGCCCCCCACGGTAATGGCCGATCCTGCAGCGCTGGCCGCCACCTTGCTGCGTCCGATGACGACGTTCGCCGCAGACCCCACGCCCGCGACACCCCCCGCACCAATACCGCCGGCATTGTGGTTGATGGCCACGGTCTCCAAAGCAGCCACCGACAGTGAACCAGCACCCGCAGCCTTGGTGAAGAGCACACGGCTCGACGGCGAATTCGCCACCGGTACACCATCCAGCAACGAGGTGTAGAGGACCGCCGTCAGCTGACCGTCACCCAGCGTCGAGAGATTGGCGGAATAGCTGCCATCTGCGTTGAGTTTCGCGGTCACCTCGCGGGTTCCATCGAAAACTTTCAACAGCGCGCCAGCGCCCAGTGCCGCGGTCGTATCGTAGGCGGGCGCCACCACCACACCATCGACAACCTCGGCAGGTACCGTTTGCATGAGGACAAAACGCGTGGCGCCCTGGCTATCGGCCGTGACAATGCCGTCTTTGGCGTCCAGCTTCACGGTCACCGTCGCGTCGCCTGCCGAGGCCACGCTGCCGGTCGCCCGCGTGCGACGCTCCAGGACGGAGCTACCAGTCATCGCAGCCTCCGTATGGCCTTCGAGTACCGTGACTGCGGCACCGATGGCCACGCCAGCGATCCCCCCACCGCCTGCAGTTGCAGCAACGGCCAGTTCCTCGGTCCGGTTGGTGGCGTTGATTGCCACAGCGCCATCCGCCCGCACCACACTGTCGCTCACCAGCGCGCGAACGTCCGAACCCGACACATTGACCGTGAAACTCAGGCCGACGCCAGCCACACCGCCACCGCCCATCGAACCCGCGATCAGGTTGGTACGGTTGGCGCCTTCCGCCAGGACTGACACATTGTTTGCCGCGATGGTCGCGTGGTCCACACGCGCCAGGGTATCGCTGCCGAGCTGAACCACGTTGCCACTGCCCGCCGCACCCGCGACGCCGCCGCCACCCGCACCCGCAGAAATCTGCGCCACCGTCGCCGTCGAAACGGCTTTGACATTGGCGTCCCCCACCGCCTGGACCGAAGCGCCATCGAGCACTTCGGCAACACTGCTGCGCTTGACGGTTTCGGCGCCCACCGCGCCCGCCACCCCCACCGTCGCGCCACCCGCCGCCGTCGCGGCGGTGCTGGCGATCAAGGCGTGGTCAGCCGCCAGCACCTGCGCTTCCTGCGCCGCAGCACCGCCCGCAGCCGCATTGATGCTGGCGCTGTCCACATAGGCCCGGGTGCTGCCCGCGATGTTGTCCACGTTGACAGAGGCGCCAACGCCGACAGTGCCACCGCCCACCACCGCAGTCAGCGCCGCGATCTGTTCGATGGACGTGGCCTGCACCATGACACCCCGCCGGGTCACATTGCCGCGCACCGGCCTGGAAAGCGCCGTGTCGGTCACTGCAGTGATGTTCATCAGATCCGGAGCAGCAGTCAGGCTGTCCGTGTGGACCACCAGGCCATCGCCCAGGCCCAGGCCACTCACCTTGGTGGTGGCGCCGTCCATGCCAGCCGTCGTGCTGCTGGTGATCTGATTGACCTGCACCCCGCCAGCGGCGCCCACGCCCCCCAACCCCAGGCCGATCGCGCCGGCCAGGGCCTTGATGCGGTCGCTGCTGTCGGCTGTGACGGCCACGCTGTCCCACGCTTCGACCAAGGCGCCGCCATCCACCAGGGCCGAGGTCGTGGAGCTGATCATGCTCACTGCGACCGATCCTTGCACGCCCACGGTGCCGGAGGCACTCATGCCGACCGCCACCGTGTCGATCGAAGCATCACTGGCCGCGCGCACTTCCACGTCGCCTGTGCTGATGGTGCCGCTGCCCGTACCCGAAAGCCTGGCGTCCAAGCTGGTTACCACGCGGTTGACTGCGGCAGCCGCGCCAACGGCGCCGGTGCCGCCACCCGCAAAATTGCCGGCCAGGGACTGGATCTCCGCATCATCGGTCGCCTTGATCGTCAGCGAGCCGCCGTTCGCGCCTGCCAGGGTGCTGCCACTCCAGTTCGCGGTCAGTGTGTCTTCCAGAATGTTGGTGGTGTTGGAGCCGGTCACGGCAAACGTGCCGCCGCCACCGGCCGCAACACCCAACGAATGAATGCTGGCGTCCGAACTGGCCTCCACCCGGACTGCGCCGGTCACCTGCAGCGAACTGCCAGTCACCTCGGCTTGCACCAGTTTCTGCGCCGCCGCATTGCCCACCGTGCGACCCAGGAAGTTCAGCGCAAGAGCAGCGCCTACAGCCGCAGTTCCGCCTCCGGAAATCGTGCCAGCCAACGACTCAATGGTCGAGTTGTCGCTGGCCAGTACATCGAAAGAAGCCGATCCTGCCGCCTGCGTCACATCGCTTGCGCTGGCCTTGACCGTTGACGTCAGGCTGTTGGTTGTGTTCGATCCATTGACTGCTGTCGTGCCCGCGCCGCCGCCGGCGGCTGCGACCGAGCGGATGGTCCCATCCATGCCGGCCTCCACAGCCACGGCGTCCGTGACGCGCAGCGTGGAACGGGTCAGGCTCGCCGTCACGGTGGAGGCAATGTCGTTCACCGCAATGGCGCCACCAATCGCGTTGGTGCCCGCACCGCCGATGACCCCGGCCAAAGAGGAAATGTTGGCGCTCTGGTCCGCCAACACGCGCATTGCGCCACCACTGCCGGACTGCGTGAGGTCAGAAATTTCGGCGCTCACATCGCCTGCAATGACGTTGCGTGTCACGCTGCCATTGATCGCATTCGTGCCCGCGCCGCTACCGGATGCGGCCACGCTGCCAATAGCGCCGCTGAGCGCGGCATCGACCTGCACTGCAGCCGGGGCCGATAGCGTGGAATTTCTGAGTCCAGCCGTGACTTTGAAGTCGTCGCGGCCATCTCCCATCAGGTTGACAGCGACAGCGCCGCCGATCGCACCAGTGGCACTGCCCGATACAGCACCAGCCATTGACTGGACCGTGCCCGAGTGCGCGGCATGCACCGTCAGTGACGAGGCCGTGCCGCCGATGGTGGTGTTCTCGACGGCGGCGTTCGTGGTGCCATTCAGCCAATTGACGCTCGATGAGCCCGCCAGCGTGTAGTCCTTGCCGCCGGCCAGCGTGGCCGAAAGCGTCTCGATGCTGCCCTGCGCGTCTGCCTTGACAGACACAGTATCGGATGCCGTGATGGTGGACGACAGGATTTGCGCGGACCGGCTGGATTCGATCGTGTTGAAGCCAAACGCCAGCGCTGCAGAATACCCTTTGGAGGCCGAGAGACCCCCAGCCAGCGACTGCACCCTTGCGCTCGTGGTACCGGCACCCTCGCCAGCTTGCACGGTCACATTTTTGGCTGTCACCGTCGCATCGCTGACTCGCGCATCCGTGACGTCACCGATTTCGTTCCAGGTCGCCGTTCCTGCAAAGGCGGCGTTTCCGGTAGAGCCGGCCCCCGACGCCGCCACGGACATCGTGTCGCTGGTGTTGTGCGCCAGGACCTTGACATCACCAGAGCCCACATTCACCGTGGCGTGGCTGACGGCCGCCTGATTACCAGCGGCGCGCGTGCGCAGTGCAGCGCCGTCCTCCGTGTAGGTCACGCCATCCAGTTCATACGTCGCAGGCGCGACGGTGTAGGTTCTGGTACCCGTCTGCGTGTAGGACACCGCCCCGCCTGCGGCCGTGCCGGTGCTGCTGCCGACGGCAAAACTCAGGTTGCCGGCCAGACTGAACAGGTTGCCGGAGGTCCCTGCATCCACGGTCAGGCCAGCCGCGTTCACCAAGCCGCCGGTCACGCGTGCCTGGGTCTGTTGCCCGATCAGGTTGACCGAGGCCGAGCCCATGCCCGAGAACTTGCCCTTGGTTGCCCCCAAGCCCGCCGAGATGCCCACAATGTCGGCATGGCTCAGTGCGTTGACACTGACCTGGCCTGCGGCCGTCACGTCCCCATTCAGCTCGGCGGTGTAAGTGCTCTGGATGTTGTTCTGGACATAAGACAGCCCCACACTGTTGGCATTATTGCCCAGCGTGACGCTGAGCGTCCCTGCCACGCCAACGATGCTCTCGCCGCCAACAGCCGACTTGAACTCGTCGGTGTAGCCGTTATCGCTGCTCGCCATGTCGTAATCGGTGACATAAGAGGTGCGCACGCCCCCCATCAACGTGTTCAGGGCCGCGTCTGAAAGGGCGCCACCGGACTGCAGAGAGAGGTCGCCCGACAGGTTGACCCGTGCCCCGCCAGTGATGCCCGCCGAGATCGTGTTGCCGATCTCGTTGAACACGAAGGCGCCCATGAGCTGCCCTTTGGAGTCAGCGCCCGTCTGCACCCCTGCGACGGCGCCGACACCAACCACCTTCTGCGATGACAACGCAGCCACCGTCAGGTCATGCACCTGACTGATCGACCCGCCGATGACCGAGGCCGACGTACTGCCCTGGAGATCCACCACCGAAACCGTGGCGCCGATGCCGGCAGAACCTTTTCCCGTGCTGAAAGACAGTGCGCCACCGCCGGCGCCAATGCGGCTGCGGTCATACGCCAGCACCTGCGCATCGAGTGCGTTAGGCGTCGCCACAGCACCCGTAATGGTCGAGTCTTCGATACTGGCCGCCGTGCTGTCACTCACCTGGGTGATGGAGACCGAGCCGACGACCGAGAGATCGCTGGTGCTTCCTTTGGAGAGATTGAGTGAAATGCCGGTGGCGACCGCGGTGCGCTCACCGTTCTTGAGCGCCTGCACCGTCAGGCCGTCGGCCTGGTTCGCCACATCGCTGATGGTGCTGCCGACGATCCGCGCCGTTGTGTCGTCATCAGAGCCCTGGATCGCCGCCGCGCCGGCAATGGCCGAGCTGAAGGTGGTCGATGAATTGTTGGCCATGGCCAGTGCGCCACCGCCGGCTACGCTGATCTGCGAGAGATCGGAAAGTGCCCGCACGGTCAAGCCAGTCGCTCCAGCGCCCACCGCCTTGACCACAGCACGGTCCACCAGCGCCGTGGTGTCAATATCACTGAAATTGGTCACGATGGCACCCGCGCCAGCGATGGAGAATTTGGGTGGTGTGCTGGCGCCAGCATCACCGCCCGACTGGGCCGCCCCCTGTGACTGGAGCGAATCAGTGGCGCCACTCAAGGGAGCCGTACCCGATCCCCCTGCTGCAGGCTGTGCGCTCGCCGAACCGGCATCGGCCTTGCTGCCCATGCCCGAAGAACTGCTTCCCCCGGCCATGGCTCCCGCCACGCCAACGGCGCCTATCAGGCCCTTGCTCTGTGCGTCAACCGTGAAATGCCCGGTCTTGATCCAGCCAGCGCTGCCCTCCGCGGTATCGGCTCGACCACTGTCAGCGTCGTTGTCGCCGACGTACGCCTTGGTATTTCCAGACAGTTCATTCATGGCCACGCCAATGCCCACGCCCGAATTCTCGCTCTTGGTGACCGCTCCGGTCACCGCAAAAACCCACAACGACAGGTCAGCGTCCACATTCACGGTGGGCGCCGTCACCTGAGCCTCACGGCTGATCGAGGCCAGCGTGGTGTCCTTGAGCTTGTTGTAGGACACCATGCCATTGGCGGCCACCCCGGCGCCACTGCCTGCGGTCGGCGAAACCGAGAGCAACCAGTCGCTGTTGAGGGCCGACACATCCAGCCGCTGCGTGTTGATCACGGCTGCATCCGCAATGCCTGCAATCGCACTGTTTTCACGATCGACCATGGAGAACGTCCCGCCGACCGATGTTCCGCCAGCACCGGCTTTGGACGCTTGTCCGCCAGCCATGTGCAAGGTCTGCACATGGTTTTCGGCCTTGACCACCAGCGAACCGGTGAACGCGCGTTCGAAACTTATTTCGTCGAGCTTGTAGGAGGTCGGATTCCCCGCGTTGTCCCGTACCACGCGGGTTTTCTTCACAAAATCACTCAACACATCGAGTTCTTTGTCGAGTCGGTAGGGGTCAGCCCCCGGCGAGACCACGTTCTCGATGTCGGAATCAAAGCCGACCTCCTTGACGCCGTACTTCCAGGACAAGCCGTCGACGGCGGTGGTGGTGACATGCGCGCCGGTATCCACCCAGGCACGCGTGCTGTTTTTGTAGAACGACAGGTTCACCGCACCCGACAGAGCAAGATCTGTCGCTACCGAGGTCGCACCCACATCGCTATTGAAGCCAGCCGAAGCCACATCCGGCAAATCCACCAGATTCTTGTACACGGTGTAGAAGTTATCCCATTCCAGGGGTAGCGAAGCCATGAAGAACGCGGGGGTATCGGTGGAAGCATGTACGGCCACGTGCGCGCCGGTGATCTGTGCATCGGCCCCTGCCAGTGCCTGTGTACCGAACGCGTGATCCGCATAATTGAAGGCCGCACTCAAGGAAACCGCTGAGCCGTCCGCGCCCTTGGTCTTCGAGGTTGCCGCCGCGTTGCCCGCGCTGCGCAGCTGCCCCACGAGGGTCTGCGCATCCACCACCACGTCACCACCGGCGGTAATGTGAGACCCCGCTCCCACCGACGCCAGCGTGTCTTGCGTGGACTCTGACCACGTCATGGCACCGGCCATGCGCAATGCAGGCGCACTGGGTTTCGTTCCCGATGCCGTGTCGGAGCGCTCCGCCAATTTGCTGGCCATGGCCATATAACCAGTTGCCAGCTTGCCTTTGGCCTCTTCATCGCTGAGTTCAAGCGTTTCCGGCAACACCAACGGCGCCTTGCCCGATGCGTTGGACGATTCGGCGGTGACCTGGTTGATCGCCGACGCATTCAGCGCCATGACATGGACATTGCCAGTCGCGTTGACGGAACCATCCACAGTGACCGCCGTGTTCGACGCTTGCAGCGACAAGGCCCCAACGACCCCACCCGCACCGGAGCCGTAAATTTTCACGGAGGCCTTGGTGTCGTAATAGCCCGAATGGAAGGCATTGATGTTCGTATCTGTCCCGCTGGTCAGCACCGCCTTGCTGCCCACATTGACATTCGTGTCGACGTCCGAAAGCGAGCCTGAAAACACCACGGCAACCGCATTGCTGGTGCCGCCTGCAGCGGTGTCGACCACAGTCGCGCTGGCCATTTCAATGCGGGTCTTGGACGCAGCCAATACGTCGATTTTTTCCCCGGCAGACAAGACAGCGTTGGACTGGATATCGACTTTCGTGGTGCCAGACAGGTTCGCAAAGCCTGCGCTGAGGTTGGCCTTGGCCGAACCCTCGATTTGTTGCATGGCCCCGGCTGAGCGGTCGGCCGTGGCCGTGATGGCAAGGTCTTTCGATGCCTGCAGAACCGCTGTGTCACGCACCGTGACGGTGGCGTTGCCCTTGGCCTCAACATAGGCCAGTGTCAGGGCCAATGGTGCGTCCATTTTTTTCAAGGCCAGCGAAAAAAGGCCTTCTGTCAGCGCGGCTGAAACACCGTCGTACACGGCGGACGACTCGATGGAAGAGTCCAGCGTCACGTTGCGCCCCTTCAGCGTGCCAGCCACGTCAATCGACGCATTGGCATTGGCCAGGCCCAGCAGGGTGACCCAGTTGCTGGTGTCTCGGGCGGTCAACGCAATGTCACCTGCCGAATACGCCGTGCCACCCTGGTTGACCACCGAGGCATCCAGGAGACTGTCGGCTTCCACTGTGATGGAGGGCGCAGCCAGTCCAATCTTGCCGCTGTCGCCCGTGGAAGCGACTGTGGCATCTTTCGCGTCCGTGCCATCGGCCACCTTGCGGGTGTTGATGATGGTTCCCGATGTGACGGTGATGGATTTGGAGGCGTTCACAATGAAACTGGCACCGCCAGTCATCGGATTGACCCCATAGCCTTGCGTAATGGTGGCATCTTCGGGATCGAGGTAAACCAGACCACCAATACCCGCATCACTGCCCGCATCCAGAGTCATGTTGTGGAGCGCGAGCTGCTTGACGCTGGAGTACTCAATGCCCCCCCCGGCACCAGCACCATCGCCATGCGCGCGCAAGACAGCGCCTGGCGCGTTCGCAATGTCGCGGTGGGCGAACAAGGCAATCTGCCCGCCGGCTTCTCCGGAACCCGCTGCACCAGATGCCGACACACGCGCATTGGCGCCTACCGAGATGTCTGCACCAGCGACCACGCGCACAGCGCCCGCATGGCGCCAGAGCGCGCTGTCGGAAATCAGCGTGCCGTCCAGCATGATCGAGCCGGGCGTTGTGATGTCGATCACGCCGTCGCGGTCCTGTAGTGGCGCGAGCGTTTTCAAGTCCCCCAGGTTGACCGCCGAGCCTGCCACGCGGCCCTGCAGAACGACCTGCCCGGTCATGCGCACCGCGTGGTCGACGCCACCACCGGCGCCCGCCATCAGGCTCACGCCGTCACGCGCGCTCACCCGCCCCCTGATATCCCCCGCGCCAGTTGCGGCGCGTTCGCATTCCCCCGCCAGCAAGCCATTCACGGCAGCACTGGACAAGGTCCCGCCGCCAGAGAGCAGGCCATCGACAAAGCTGGTCGATGGCGCAGCAAATGTCAACCGCCCCACATCCACTTGTCCAGAAGGACCCACCGCAAAACCGTGGCTGTCCACAAAGAGGATATTGCCGCCAATGCTGCCATCCGTCAGTCGGCTTTCCAGCCGGCCATCGACGCGCACCCGTGCGTCGCGCACGATGTTGACCCACCAATTGGCGCCCTGGGGCACGGCGAGTCTCGCGGTATCGCCCTGCCCGACCTGGAACGAGGAATACGTACTGAAGGCATTGCCATCCCGCAGGCTCTGGGTGCTGACGATGGTCTGGCTGCCTTGTGTCGTCACCACCGTTTCACCCTGGCCGCTCCCCTTCAGCGGCGTGATGATGGTCTGCGCCAGCACCACCGGCCCTGTCGCCCCCATGGCAACGGCGGCGGCCAGCGCCATGGGCCGCACGCGCACCAGCAAGCGCCGCCGGGCGACGCGCGCCACCAGCTTGGAAAATCGGGTCTGTGTCGCGGTGGTTTTCATGGTGTGTTTCCTGGAGATCCGTGCTGGGGCGGCAGCGTGAGCGAAGTAAAGCTGGAAAGGAAGACGTCAGGCGGTAGCCGGGCCGGAATCAAGCGCGGGGGTTGGCAGCCCCTGCGGCGAAGGCTCCTGCTGGGCAGCCAGCGCCATCAAGGGGCGGAAGCGCCGCAAAGAAAGCAGGTGCAGATACGCCAGCGACAGTGCCCCCTTGCGGTGCAGTTCACCCACCTGTGCGGGATCGAGCGCGTTGAGCCGTGCCTCGTCGACGCTCAGGAAGCCGGTCAGCTCCATCTGCCGGCCACCGGGCAGGATGACTTGCAGCGTTCTCTCATGCAAGACACCGGCGGCGTCCAGCGCCCCCACGAGTTCAGAGGTCGTGGCGGCGCCCGCGTCCAGGGAAACCAACTCGCCTAAAACAGATTGCAGCCAGGGCATTTCCCTGCCCTGCTCATCAAAAAGTGCATCGCCTTCTGCGACGCTGAGCGCAGGACGGTGCACAGCGACCAACCGCGCACCTTCGCTGTCGTACTCATTGAGCAGGCGGAATGGCCAGGTACGCAGCACCGCAGGCAGGTAGTTTCCGGTCCAGTGTCCATCCGCATTTACAAAGAGATTCCGCCCCTGCTCCAGACCGGTAATGGCGAGCAACCGACCACCGCCGTCCTCCGTACGCGTCATCACGCACGGAAACTCGACCGCTGCAGCCGGCATTTCTGCGGCAGCCAGCGCCACAGAAATCAGCCCCCCGACCCAGCGCATGTCGCGCTGGTCGCGGTTCAACCGCAGCAGGCGATGGGCATCGCGGTGGAGGATGGTGAATTCTTGCGAAGACGTTGTGTTTGAAGAGGCAGGCGTTTTGTTCATGACAGGATTCTTTCGTTGTGGAGGCAAGGCGGAGCGCGCTGTGGAGATTCGGTCACCACACCGCATTCACCCGCAGGGAAAATCGTGTGGGATCGCCCTGAAAGCCAGCTGTCTGCCGGGTCAGCGCGGCATCCAGCGTCACTTGCGGCGCAAGCTGGCACAGGAAGCCCACGCCGGTGGAGGCAATGCGACTGGCCACCCCGTTCTTGACGGCTCGGGCCAGGTCTGAAAAAAGGTAGACCTCGGCAGCATCCAGCCCTCTGACCGCAACAGACTGATGCAGCGCCATCTGCAGGGCACGTCCACGCTCTCCGGTGACCGCGCCGGTATCGAAGCCACGGACGGACTGGCTGCCTCCGGCCAGCCAGACGTCAGTCGCATCAGGGGCATTTCGAGCACCCAGCCGCGCCTGGCCATTCAGGCGGAGCACAGGTCCTCCGGACTCAGCCAATCGGATCGTTGTGGAGCCCCAGACCTCGGCAAAGCTGTAGGGGTTGGCAGGCCCGCGTGCGGCGGTGACCGCCGCACGGAGCGAGGCGGTTGGCGCATGGCCTGCCAGCTCCGCCGGCCAGTCCATGGATGCGGCCAGCGTGAACCGATCCACGACACGGTCACTCAAGGTTTCGCCACCGACCGTGGACCTGGACTTCAGCTGCGACAGAGTGCCGGCCACGCGCAGCAGCTGCCGCGCCGTGATGGCCTGGTGATGTGCCAGCTCCAGCGCCATGGAGCTGGACTCGCCATCAATAACCAGATCCGGCGTCCCGACCTCCGTGGATGCGATTTTGCTGCGCGATCTTGAGGCGGTGGCACTGGCGCCAAGACGCCAGCCCTGGTGCCCCAGGGGCAAGCCGGCAGCCACACTTAATGTGGCGCCGGTCGGATTGAGGATGGCCATGGCATCGAGACGCCCGCCCCGGCTGCCCAACGGATAAAGGCGGTAGCCGGCTGTCAGGCTGGACCCTGTCACATGGGCGGAACGCAGGTCGGGCACATCCGCAACACCCCAGACCTGCGACGATAACGTGTCCTGCACCTGGATCGCCAGATCGCTCAGACCAAACGCCGAACCTGGAACGAACCGCCCCTGGGCACCGTGGTCACTCGCGGCATTGAAGAGGTTCAGGCGCTGTTCAAGCGCTGCCGGGCGAATGACCGAGCCGAGGGCAAAATCAAACCACTGCCCAAGCCAGGCGGCATCCGCCCGGGTGGCGCCTTCAATCCTGATCGCCCCAAGTTTGCCTTCGACCAGAAGCACCCGCAGGCTACCGCTACGCAGGTCCTGCTGTGGCAGCACGGGCACCGCGGTTTCGATCCCCTTGCCCAGATAGAGCGCCTGGATCTCTCGCAGGAACGCATTGAGATCCTGGCTGGTGACCTGGCGGCCCAGATAGGACTTTGCGACATGCCGCAGATCGGACTCTTCGAGCAACTGACTCGGGGAAAAGACCACTTCATTGAGCAGCACCCGTCCGGCGAGCATGGGGGCCTCGGGCAAGCTGAGGGGTGCGCCTGGTGCCAGACGGGGCAGCGAGGTTGCAGGCGGAGCCAGGCGCTCCGCCCGGCGCATTTCGTCCTGCATCCGCGCAGCGGGGTCAATGACCACCCCGTCGGCTGCCATTGCCCCCATCACGCTTGCCCCCAGCCACGCCACGAAGGCGACCGATACAACCTGGCGCATCCAGGTCACTTTGTTTTTCATCTGCACTCCTGCATTGCCAACCCATTTCCAAAAAGCGTCTGGCCCAGGGCGCCACTGGGGCGACCTGGGCCTGGACCACAGGCGCCAATCAGCGGGATGTGATGGCATTGACGGCACTATTGCCCACCGCCCGGGCCGTAATGGTGTTGCCGCTGACGTTGACCATTCCGCCGCCAACGGCAGGCCCAGTGACACCGACATGCACGCCGGTCACGCTCGCAGTCACCGCGCTCAGGTTGTACTGAACGTTGCTGATGCCCGCGCTGGCGTTGTTTATGCCCTTGGCAAGCGCACTCATTGCAATGGCGTTGTTTGCGTTGTTGCCATAGGCCGTGGCGCCCAGCTGGTTGCCCTGAACGCTCAAGGTCGACGCCACCATGGCCCCTGTGGCATACAACCCGACCCTGACCGAGCCAAGGCTTGCGGAAATGAGGGAACCCGCCGCCGTCTGCTGGCTGTTCATGACAGCAAAGCTAGGGTTGGTGCTGGCACCGCCGGCCCCAATGCCGGAGACTGCGGTCACATTCAGGGCATTCGTGACCTGGTTGCCTGCGGCCTGCGCCATGACCCTGTTGTAGGCGGCCGTCAGGATCGCGCCGTTGCTTGAAGCGAGGCTGGCGCCGATGGTCGGCGCGGCAGCGCCGACGCCATTGACGGCTGCCGTGACATCGCCGCTCATGGACTGAACGTTGTTGACGGCGGCCGTCGCATTCACGCTGCTGGAAGCGGATAGTTTCAGACTGCTCCCGGCACTGTTCCCCGTTGCACTGGCAAGCACGGTGTTGCCGGTGATGGCCAGACTGCCCCCGTCCAGCGCACCCTGGAAAACATGCGCCCCGTCGTTGACCGTTGCACTCACGTTGCCAGTGCCCGACTGCGCGTTGACGATCGAAAAATCAACGTTTTTTGTCTCAGCGACACCTGCGGTGTACTGCGGAACGCCCAAACGGCCGGTCAAGGTACTGCCTGTTGCGGTCAGGCTGTTGACCACCTCGTTCCTCCCGGCCAGGGCATTCACCGTATTGCCGGTGATCGCCACCGGAGTTCCCGTCACGAGGCCCGAGCCAACACCCGAGACAATCGAAGCACTCGAGTTGGCCGTTGCCGTGACATCGCCGCCTGCACTGGTTTGCCCTGTAGCTATGCCTGCCGACAGGCCCGCAAGCTGCGTGACGCCGAGCGTCAGCACATTGGAGGCACTGTTGCCCTGTGCGAGTGCCTGGTTGGTGTTGCCGGACAGGGTGAGCGTCGATCCAGCGCCGACATCGCCAACGCTCAGGGTGACACCTTGCCCGAAGGTCGAGGCGGAAATTTCACTGTTGACAATGGATTGCAGACTGGCCAGGGCGAAGTCTGCGTGGAGCTTGACGTCCGTTGACGACACCGAGGATGTCAGCGCAGACGACGCAGGCAGAACGCCTGTCGCATTCGTGGACTGCACACCAAGCTGGTTGGTGGCCATATTGCCCAATGCGGTGGCCGTGATGGTGTTGTCACTCAGTATCAGTTTTGCGCTTGTGACCGTGCCACTCTCGATCAACAGCCGGCCGGTGCTTGTGCTCTGAACGCCAGTGGAGTCCTCCAATATCTGTCTGGACGCCAGGCCTGCCGATACCACCGTCAGATTGCTGACGTTCAGCGTCAACTGGTTGCTGGCGTCGTTGGCGCTCGCCGTGGCGGCCAGCGTGTTGGCCTTGAGGGTCAGCGTCGAACCGCTGGCCGGATACACCCCGGGAAGGATCTGCAGATCGCCATCGGTTGTCGCTCTCAATAGTGCACCACGCGTGACGCTCTGGCTGTTGGCGATCGCCTGGTCCGCGACAACAGACACACTGTCATTGCCTGTCCCAGCCACCTCCGTCACAGCCGGTCCCAGCCGACCCGTCATGGTCGTTCCCTGCACGCGCAACTGATTGGATGCGGCATTGCCCGCTGCATTGGCTCGGACGATGTTGCCGCTCAGTGTCAAATTCGAACCGATGACATCACCACTTTCGATGGACATTTCGCCCGTGCTGGTACTTCCCAGCGATGTCAAGTTATCCAGCGTTTGACGGGAGGCCAGTGCACCCGAGACAGCAGTCAGACTAGTGACATTCAGCGAAAGTTGGTTACCAACGGTATTCCCGTTGCTCGCCGCAGAAATGGTGTTGTCACGCAACGTCAGAGGCGAGCCATCCACCGAGTTTTTACCGACGGCGACAACAAGATGGACTGCACCGTTGGCGGTCGAGGTCAGCCCCCCATCCGTCACCGCCTGGTTGCTGCCCAGCGCGAAGTCGGCGGCCACCGTGGCACCGGCGATGGTCGTGCCCGCCGAGGGCGCCGCCACGTTACGTCCGGACGCATTGGTCGAGACCAGCGCCAGCGTGTTCAATGCCGAGTTGCCAGTCACCGCGGCCGTGATGGCGTTGTTGTGGACCGTCAGCATCGCTTGCTCGACAGAGACATCGCTCGTATTCAATTCAACCAGGCCATCCGTGGTGGCACCCAGCAGGCTTGTAACCCCACTGACGCTCTGCCCGGAGGCCAGGGCGGCGGTCATGCCGCTGAGGTTGGTGATGGCGCTCGCGCTGCCCAGCCTGAGTTCGTTCGATGCGCTGTTGGCGTAGGTCTGCGCGCTCAGCGTGTTGCCCGTCAGGCTCAGCGCCGAGCCAGTGCCCACGCTGCCCACATTGAGAGTGACAACTGCAGTGTCTGCGTCGCCGGTCGTAGCACTGATGGGGGTGTTCGCAATGACTTGCGCGTTGCCCAGCATGAAGTCGGCTTTCGCCGTAGCCTCTGTCCCGGCCGTGACGGCAGGTGTGCCCGGTGTCGCACTCCCTCCGGTGGCGTTCGTGCCAGTCGCGCTCAGCGTGTTGCCGGCCACGTTGCCCAGGGCGGTTGATTTCACCGTGTTGCCGCTGAGCGTCAGGGTCGAGGCCGTGATGTCTGCGGCCTTGATCCGCAGGCCCCCCTCGGTGGTGCTGCCCACGCTCGCCGTGTCCAGGCTCTGGCGGGACGCCAGTCCGGCCGAGGCGGCCGTCAGGGTGGTGACGCCCAGCGTCAGCTGGTTGGTCACGTCGTTGGCGCTGGCAAACGAGGACACCGTGTTGTCCTTGAGTGTCAGGGCCGCGCCACTGACTGCGGCGGGGGTCAATCCGCCCACCAGCATCTCGACATTGCCGGTGCTGCCAGCCGTCACGCTCGCATCGGCCACCGACTGGTTGCTGCCCAGTGCGAAGTCGGCGGCCACCGTGGCACCGGTGCTGGCCGTGCCCGCCGAAGGCGTGGCCACGTTAACTCCGGACGCATTGGTCGAGACCAGTGCCAGCGTGTTCAATGCCGAGTTGCCGGTGACCGCTGCCGTGATGGCATTGTTGTTGACCGACAGCGTGGTCGAGCCAGCGCCGGTGATGTCACCCGTGGTGTCGAGCCCGACCCGTGCGACTGTGGTGGCGTCGAGCCGGGTTGTGACGTTTGTATCCCCACTGACGCTCTGCCCGGAGGCCAGGGCGGCGGTCATGCCGCTGAGGTTGGTGATGGCGCTCGCGCTGCCCAGC
>ERZ1034363.489-NODE-489-length-27304-cov-3.462556_pt1 | contig 27304 bp, 32 predicted proteins | sample MGYA00520616_ERZ1034363 | MGnify/ENA primary metagenome ERZ1034363 (study PRJEB33736, sample SAMEA104284506) | Azolla filiculoides | biome: Urban; feature: Water surface; material: Ditch water | place: Netherlands | collected 2015-10-28 | depth 0-0.1 m ... | reverse complement strand
TTGGCGCAAGGCCTAGAAAAACTCGAAGTGCGGGCTTTGGGATGCTTGCTAGAAGAACTGGCGATGCAGTGTGATGCCACAGACGCTAAACAGACGCGTCAACGGGACTTAGCGCAACTCGCCCAACAGTGCATGGCCGACATCCCGACGATGCGTCCTAGCTTGTCGCAGGTCTTCTCCAAACTAGAAGCCTTGGGCAACTCAGACCTTTAAGCGTTACCCACGTTCCTATCGCAGCGCGAAGTGCGATGGCTAAAGAACAAAGCGCATAAATATTTGTGACACATATTCGTCACAAATAAACAGTAATATTGTTTCTATGAAACACGGCACACTCCTCGCAGCCATTGATTTGGGTTCTAACAGCTTTCGGCTAGAGATTGGCCGCTACGACCATGGGCAAATTCAGCGTGTGGCTTACCTCAAAGAAACGGTACGCCAAGGCAACGGTCTGGACGAAGACCGAAACCTCACCGATGAAGCCATGCAGCGCGGCTGGGACTGTTTGGCTCGGTTTGCTGAACGTTTGTCGGGTTTCAAAAAATCACAGGTGCGCGCCGTCGCCACCCAAACCCTGCGTGAAGCCAAGAACCGTGAAGCCTTTTTGAAAAAAGGCTGCGAGGTGTTGGGCTTTCCCATCGAAGTCATTGCCGGCACGGAAGAAGCCCGCTTGATTTACCAAGGCGTGGCTCACATGCTGCCCAGCAACCAAGACCGCCGCTTGGTGATTGACATTGGTGGGCGCTCGACCGAGTTGGTGCTTGGACAAGGTTTAGAAGCCACCGAAACTGCCTCGTTCCGTGTGGGCAGCGTGGCATGGTCGATGAAGTATTTCCCCACCGGCGAATTTACTGAGCAAGCGTTTTACAAAGCCGAGATCGCCGCGCAAGCCGTGCTGGAAGAAGCACTCTCCACCTACCCTCGCCACTTGTGGACCAAAGCCTATGGCGCATCGGGCACAGTTGGCGCGGTGGCTGACATCTTGGCCTTGTCTGGTTTCCCTGAGGGCGAAATCAGCATGGATGGCTTGAATTGGTTGGTGAAATGTTTGGTGCGTGCAGGACAAGCCAATAAGGTGTTGCTGGAAGGTTTGAAAGACGACCGACGCGCAGTGATTGGTGGCGGCGTGAGTGTGCTGCGCGCACTCATGACATTGCTTGAAGTCAGCACTTTGCACGTCGCGCACGGTGCGCTACGTCACGGCGTGTTGTTTGACATGGTGGATCGAGAAGACCACGACACCGACACGCGCGATCTGTCTATCCAACGCTTGGCAGTTAAGTTTGCAGTCGACGCAGCCCAAGGCCAGCGCGTGGGCCGCGTGGCCGTGCATTTGTTACAACGCATGTACGACAAGCCCAGCCGTGACGAAACCGCCACCCTAGAGCGCTTGAGCCGCAAGCTCAGCTGGGCTTCGCAGCTGCACGAGGTGGGCGTTGCCATATCGCACAGCGACTATCACAAGCATGGCGCGTACATCTTGGACAACGCAGACATGCTGGGCTTTGGCATGCCTGAGCTGCACCGCTTAGGCCTGCTGGTATTGGGCCAACGTGGCAAACTCAAAAAACTCGAAGCCGAATTGCAAGACGCTGACTTCGCCAAAATGCTCATGGCTTTGCGTATCAGCCTGATCTTGTGCCATGCCCGCAAAGACCCTGCCTACGAAGATTTGCAACTGAGCTGCGACGATCACAAGCAACGCATTAGCCTATTGGCTCCCGAATCGTGGCTAGAAGATTTCCCTCAATCGGCCCACTTACTCAAACAAGAATGCACCTCATGGGCCAAAGCCGATTGGACGTTTGAGTTTGTGACGAAACCATGACATATATGACACTAGGTGTTTTAAATTAAACGATATAAACTGTTTATTCTCTTGATTTACAAAGGAACAAACAATGAGCACCACCGCACAAAAAACCATCGTCCAAGCAGCCGTCAAATCTCGCGCCGCTAAAACTGCACCTGCCAAAGCCCCTGCTAAATCACCTGCGGCAAAAAAACCTGCCGTTAAAAAACCAGCTGCCAAACAAGCAACAGCCACCAAGCGCCCAGCCACTAAAAAGCCTGTGGTCAAAAAAGCTGCAGCCAAGCCAGCCACCACCAAAACTGCTGTTAAAAAAGCGGCCACTAAACCTGTCAAAGCCGTGAAGCCCGCCAAAGTCAAAAAGCCAAAATTGGTGCGCGACAGCTTCACCATTCCTAAAGACGAATACATCGTCATCGATGGTCTCAAAATCCGCGCTGGCAAGCTCGGTCAATCTGTCAAGAAAAGTGAATTGCTGCGCGCTGGCGTCAAAGCCCTCGCCGCCATGAGCGACATTCAGTTCAAAGCTGCGCTCAGCAACGTGCCGACCATCAAGACCGGTCGTCCCACCAAGAACTCGAAGTAAGTTCTGGACACGCGACGGTCAGCAGCACAGTTTGCAACTGTCCGTCGCGTACACGGGTGCGCAGCCACCAAACACCGCCCTTGCGCACGGGGCAGTTGTGTTCTTGCATTCCCAATAGACGGGCTACCAGTTGCCCCAAATACGGCTGATGCCCTACCAGTAATACTGGACCTTTCAATTGCGGCCCTGTCGCAGCGTCCCACTTGAGCAAAGCCAACACATCGTCCACCGATGTCTCTGGCACTAACTCGTCACGTAATTTAAATTTGCGGCCCAGCGGCGCCACGGTTTGCTGTGTGCGTGTCGATGGGCTGACTAACACTCGCGTGCCTTCGGGCAAATGTCGATCCAGCCAATCGGCCATGCGTGCGGCTTGTCGCTCGCCTTTTTTGGTGAGCTTGCGCGACAAATCATCCGCGCCCTCTGCAGCCACTTCAGCTTCGGCATGACGCCACAAAATCAAGTCCATGGTCAGTCCTTCTGGTCAGCGGGACACAGGCATCACAATTTATCGGCGTAAAGCGCCATCAAGGCGGCCTGAGCGCCGTGCTGTTTCACAACTTCGGGGGCACTGGCTGCAGCTTTGCTTGATGCACGTTTAGGCTTGGCTGCTTGTGCGCGGGTGTAGTGACCGTCGGCATTGAGACTCCAAGCATCGACGTTGTCGTGCAGATAGGCCACCAAGCATTCATCAATCACACGCTGGCGGATGGCAGCATCTTCTACAGGCCACGCCAGCTCCACACGGCGCAACATGTTGCGGTTCATCCAATCGGCGCTAGACAGATAGAGCGATTCATCTTGGCCGCTACGGAAATAAAACACGCGTGAGTGTTCTAGGAAGCGACCAATGATGGAGCGAACGCGGATGTTGTCCGTCAGCCCTGGACGCTGCGCGGGCAACATGCAAGCGCCTCGGATGATCAAATCAATTTGCACACCGGCCTGGCCAGCGTGTACCAAGGCCTCCATCAGCTTCTCATCGGTGAGCGTGTTCATCTTCAAGATGATGCGACCCGCCACGCCTTTGGCAGCGGCTTGCGCCGTCTTTTCTACCTTGTCGATCAAACTTTTTTGCAAATGAAACGGCGCAATCATCAACTTGTTGAGGCGCGGAATTTTGCTTTGATTGGCCAGCAGGTTGAACACACTTTCCACATCTTGCGTCAGCTTGGGATCGCAGGTGATGTGGCTCAAGTCGGTGTAGAGCTTGGCTGTGCGTGGGTTGTAGTTGCCCGTAGACAAATGCGCATAACGGCGAATACTTCGCCCTTCGCGGCGCGTGACCAGCAGCATCTTGGCGTGGGTCTTCAGGCCCACTACGCCGTACACCACTTGGGCACCGATGTATTCAAGCTTCTCCGCCCAGTTGATGTTGGCCTCCTCGTCAAAGCGCGCTTTGAGCTCCACCACCACCGTCACTTCTTTGCCACGTTGCACAGCCTCACGCAGCAACTCCATCAACACCGAGTCAGCACCTGTGCGGTAGATGGTTTGCTTAATGGCCAACACATCGGGGTCGCGCACAGCCTCACGTAAGAAGGACAACACACCATCAAAGCTTTCGTAGGGCTGATGAATCATCACATCGCCCGACTGCAATCGTTCAAAAACAGACTCGTTGGTCACCATCTGCTGTGGAAAGCTGGCGTTGTAACGAGGAAATAACCACTTGGGGTTGTCCACCAAATCAATCAGTTGGTTTAAGCGCACCAAGTTCACGGGGCCATGCACGCGATACAGCGCAGACATGGGCAGCTCAAATTGCTTCAACAAGAACTCTGACAAATACTCAGAGCAACCCGAAGACACCTCTAGACGCACAGCCTGCCCATAGTGGCGATGCACCAAGCCTTGGCGCAAGGCGGTACGCAAGTTCTTCACATCCTCTTCATCGACCGACAAATCGGAATGACGCGTGACCCGAAACTGCGAGAACTGCTGCACATCGCGGCCCGGAAACAAATCCTTCAGATGGGCGCGGACCACACTAGAAATAGAGACAAACAACTGGCGCTTGCCAGAGATCTTTTCTGGCAACTGGATCAAGCGCGGCAAGCTGCGCGGCACTTTGACAATCGCAATTTCGTTGTCACGACCAAAGGCATCTTTGCCCGACAAGCGCACGATGAAATTAAGCGACTTATTGGCAACTTGCGGAAACGGATGAGCAGGATCCAACCCAACCGGCAAAAGCATGGGGCGCACTTCTCGCTCGAAGAAAGACTTCACCCATTGCTGCTGCGCCAAGTTGCGTTCACCATGCGACAACAAGCGCACACCCTCTTTGGCAAATGCGGGCATCAGCACATCGTTGAACAAAGCATATTGCTCTTCCACCAGCTGATGTGCTGCTTGGCTCAGTTCGTTTTGTGCCTGCGCATCGACGGCATCCAGCGGTGCGATGGGGCTTTCAAGGCTGGTGTAAAGCGCAGCGCGCACCTCGAAAAACTCGTCTAAGTTTGACGAGACGATACACAGGTATCGCAAGCGCTCAAGCAAAGGCACATCGGGACGTTTGGCCCAATCCAGCACACGCTCATTAAAGGCCAGCAGGCTTAAATCACGGTTCAACCAAGCAATCTTTTGGACATTAACTGGCTTTTTATCTTTAACTATTGAAGCGGTGCTCATCTCTATTCCTCACTGGCATAACCGCAGTGTGCTCTTCTATCGTGACAGAGGTGTGACGAAAGTTCCGTTCGCCACACCACATAAAAATCAAACACCTAAAAAGTGCTTGCGATAACGCGCTGGCATGTCATTGATCTTCATCAGCATGGGTAAGTCAGCGGTATTGAAATCTGGGTCCCAAGCAGGCGCACCCAGCACCTTGGCACCTAAGCGCAAGTAGCCTTTGATAAGTGCAGGCGGCTCAAAGGCGGTGTTGACATCCCACTGCTCAACAGGCAACGCCAAACGGGGCGTTACTTGATTCTCAACGCCCGCCAAATGAGTTTGCTTGAGTTGGTGCCAAATGCTGGCGGCTACTTCACCACTCACCACACCTTGATGCAACATCGGGATACTGGCGCAACCAATCATCACGTCAAGTTGGTTGCGCACCATGAACTCAGCCAGAGCCCCCCACAAAGCCATGATGACGCCGCCATGGCGATGCTCTGCATGCACGCAACTGCGGCCCAGCTCGACCATGCGCTCACGGTAGGGACGCAGGCGTGTCAAATCAAATTCAAGATCAGAGTACGTGCTACCAATGCGTTTGGCCTGTGCTGGCGTGAGCACACGGTAGGTGCCAATGACTTCACGCGTGATCTCATCACGAATGAGCAAATGCTCACAGAAATCATCAAACAAGTCGATGTCGTGGCCAGGAATGCTTTCTTTCAAACGTGCGCCCATCTCTGTGGCAAACACATTGAAACGAAGCTGCTGTGCTTCGCGCACCTCATCTTGGTGCTTGGCCCACTGGACGATCAGGCCTGAGCGGGTTTCAGTTTTTTGGGACGCATGAGAAATTTGCTGAGCATGATGATCGCTTGGATGAAGTGACCCCCGTGGCACGTCGATGAACGACAGCGGCATGGTTGGGTTGGGCAGTTCTTTCATGGTCGCTCCTTGGTTGGTTGACGCCATGAATTCTTATGAATACACATGACAACACCAAGGCAGTGATATGAATTTTTCGTGACACATCGCGTCACCAAGATGTCACACAGCCTCACTAAGCTTTGTGCTCATCATGCTCATCAAGTACCTACGCTTACTCGCCGCATTTGCCAATGCGTTTGTCATTTTGTGGTTCAAATTTCCACGGGCTTCTCGCGAGCAAAAGCTCTCTCATATCAAAGAATGGTCTACGCATGTACTGGGTGTCATGGGCGTGCGTTTGAACATTGCGCCCTCCTCCACATTCATCTGGCCGAACAAGACACAGTTGCTCGTCGCCAACCATGTGTCGTGGCTTGACGTACTGGTGATTCAAGCGCTGCACCCTTGTGTGTTTGTCGCCAAATCAGAAGTTCGCCAATGGCCTTTGGTCGGCAGCATGGCGCAAGCCTGTGGCGTGGTGTTTGTCGACCGCAGCTCATCTAGCTCTGCACGCAAGATGGTGGACGATGTGGCCAGTGCGTTACACCACGGCTATTGCGTGGCAGGCTTCCCAGAAGGTACCAGCAGCGAAGGACATGATGTGAGCTTGTTCCACGCCAATTTGTTTGAAGCGGCTATTCACCGTGAAGTAGAAGTACTGCCACTGGCACTGCGTTACACCGACCCAAGCACAGGCCAACTGTGCATGAAAGCCGCCTTTGTGGGCGACATCGGCTTCATCGAATCATTGCACCAAGTGATGTGCACGCCACGCCTGAGCGTGGACGTGCAAATTGGTAAAACTGTATCGCCTCAAGGTCACTCACGCCGGACATTGGCGCATTTGTCACACCGTTGTGTGGTGGCGCAACTTGAAGCTTTATCGGCTTAATGGGCGGGTGTCCAACGCGTGGCAGGAAACACCAACTTAAAGCACGAGCCATGACCTAACTCACTCGTGATGTGCAAGCTACCACCATGGCGTTGCATCACGTGCTTCACAATGGCCAAACCTAAGCCTGTGCCACCTGACTCACGCGAACGGCTGCGATCCACGCGATAAAAACGCTCTGTCAATCGTGGCAAATGCTCGGCTGAAATACCTGCACCGCTGTCACGCACTTCAATCAAAAGGCTGCCATCAATACCTTGGTCCACAGACACATGCACATCGCCACCCGCTGGGGTGTAGCGCACAGCATTGCTGACCAAGTTTGACAAAGCACTTTGAAGTTCACGCGACTCACCCAACAAGGCAGCCTCCGCCAATGCGGGATTCATCGCAAATTGGATGTTGTGCGAGACTTGCCCTTGCGCCATAGAAGCCGACAAACCCTTGGCTTCTTGCTCGCAAGCCTGAAGCAAACCAGCTAAGGGTAAGCGTTGGTGCGTACCTGGCACTGGACTGCCTTCTAGGCGAGACAGTGTGAGCAAGTCCTCCACAAGAACCTGCATGCGATGTGCCTGTGTCGCCATGAGTGACAAGTAATGTTTTTTCTCATCCTCACTCAGCGGCAATGTCTGAATGGTTTCTACAAAACCCGACAACACGGTGAGCGGTGTACGAATTTCATGCGACACATTGGCCACAAAATCTCGGCGCATGGCTTCTGCTTGTTCCACCATGGTGACATCGCGAGTCAGCAGCAACTGCTTGCCCTCACCATAGCGGTGACGCTGCACAGAAATGCGCATAGGTCGGTCTACCCGATGACCACGACCTTCGATCACGACGGGCTCTGTTGGCTGCTCTAGCGCCATGTATTCATTGAAAACGGGATCGCGCAGCAAATTACCCACGCGCTGCATGACATCACGTTCAGCGTGAATGCCCAGTTGCGTGGCTGCCGTTTGGTTGCACCATTCAATTTGTGAAGCGGCATCCAGCATGACCACGCCATTGGGCGAGCTTTGAATAGCAGATAGAAAATCTTTCAAACGCTGTTCACTGGCATCCAGATTGCGTTCACGATCACGCAACTGCTTACGAGCGCGTTCGGTCAACACGCCCCACCAACCGCTCATATTCGGAGACATGGTCAAGTCACCCTGACGTAACCAAGAGCGTACGCGGTAGCCTCGCCATGCGTCTCTCAGAAGCCACACCAACCCAGCTAACACTGCGCCAGTCAACACGTAAAGCATGGGTTCTGGCTTGTCACGCAAGATCGCCCATGAATAACCTAAGGCACCGCCCAAGGACAACGCTGTGGCATATGAAGTGAAACGCGTGATCACGGCTGCCCCGTCATTCTGTAACCCACACCGCGCACGGTTTCCACCATGTTGCCGGCTTCACCCAATGCTTCTCGCAAACGCTTGACGTGGACATCCACCGTGCGCTCTTCAATGAACACATGATCACCCCACACACGGTCTAGCAACTGGCTGCGGCTGTGCACACGCTCTGCGTGGTGCATCAAATAGTTCAACAGCTTAAATTCAGTGGGGCCAAGCTTGATGGCTTGGTCATTGAAGCTCACACGGTGTGTAGAGCCATCCAATTGCAAGCCGCCAATGCGCACCACATCACTGGCTTGCTCTGGCGCACGACGGCGCAGCACTGCACGAATGCGGGCCAGCAGCTCTTGGGTAGAAAACGGTTTGGTGATGTAGTCGTCAGCGCCTGCATCCAAACCCGCAATTTTGTCGGGCTCATCACCGCGGGCGGTGAGCATCAAAATAGGTGTGCTCTTGGTCCGAGGGTCAGCACGCCAACGACGCGCCAACTCAATGCCGCTTTGCCCAGGCAGCATCCAATCGAGCAAGATAACGTCGGGCAGCACTTCATCAATGTGTTTTTGTGCAGCCACGCCATCGGCAGCCATCAAGGGCAACATGCCGTTGTGCCGCAAATTGATGGCGATGAGTTCGGCAATGGCCGACTCATCCTCAACCACTAAAACGCGTGCAATTTTCATCTTGTGATGCTTCTCAGTTGCTCATCGATGATTCAACATCGGCCAATGGGGTGTGACGCACGTCTTCGCCCTTGACGATGTAGATGATGAATTCAGCAATATTTTTGGAGTGATCGCCAATGCGCTCAATCGCTTTGGCAATGAACAACAAGTCCAAGCTGGCCGAGATGGTGCGTGGGTCTTCCATCATGTAGGTGATGAGTTTGCGCACGAAGCCGTCAAACTCTTTGTCAATCTCGTTGTCTTCACGCATGATGCTCACAGCCATGGACACATCCAAGCGTGCAAACGCATCTAAGGCTTTGCGCAGCAAGCCAGCTGCTAAGTCAGCAGACACGCGCAAATCGCTCGATGGCAATGAGCGAGGTGCAGAACCTTGGATGATGGACTTGACCATGCGCGCAATCTTGGCAGCCTCGTCGCCCACACGCTCAAGGTTGGCGGTGGTCTTGGACATGGCCATGAGCAAGCGCAAGTCACGCGCCGTGGGTTGACGACGGCCAATGACGGATGCGATTTCGCGGTCGATCTCAACCTCAAGGCTATTCACCTTGTTTTCAATCACCAACACATCGTCAGCCGCTTCTGGGCTGAACTGCGACAGCGCAAGAATGGCTTGTTTGATTTGAGACTCCACCAAACCGCCCAACGCCATCACATGTGAAGAGATGTTGTTGAGGTCAGAGTCAAATTGTGAGGACAGGTGTTTTTCTGGCATGGTGTTCTCCTAATTAGCCGAAGCGGCCTGTGATGTAGTCTTCTGTGGCGGTCTTGTTGGGTTTGAAGAAGATTTGTTCGGTCTCACCAAACTCCACCAACTCACCCAAATACATATAAGCCGTGTAGTCGCTGCAACGCGCAGCTTGCTGCATGTTGTGGGTCACGATGGCGATGGTGTAGTCGGCTTTCAGCTCATGCACCAACTCTTCCACCTTGCCAGTAGAAATGGGGTCAAGCGCCGAAGTGGGCTCGTCCAACAACAACACCGAAGGTTTGACGGCCACACTGCGTGCAATACACAAACGCTGCTGCTGACCACCCGAGAGCGACAAGCCGTTTTGACCGAGTTTGTCTTTCACTTCGGTCCACAAAGCGGCCTTGGTCAAGGCCCATTCCACACGCTCATCCATTTCGGTGCGGCTGAGGTTTTCGTACAGGCGCACACCAAATGCGATGTTGTCGTAAATCGTCATCGGAAACGGCGTGGGTTTTTGAAACACCATGCCAATGCGCGCACGCAGCAAGTTCAAATCTTGCTTGGGGTCCAAAATGTTTTGACCGTAAAAATTGATTTCACCTTCAGCGCGTTGACCTGGGTACAAGCTGTACATGCGGTTCAAGGTACGCAACAAGGTGGACTTGCCGCAACCGGAGGGGCCGATGAAGGCGGTGACTTTGCGCTCGGCAATGTCCATGGTGACATTGCGCAAGCCTTGAAACTTGCCGTAAAAAAAGTTCAAGTCGCGAACTTCGATGGCGTTTTTGGGTGCTGGTTTGATTTCAGACATTTTTGAATCCAATTGAAATTACGAGCTAACTTTGTCGCGGAAGAACACACGTGCCAAGATGTTGAGCACAAGCACAGTCAAGGTGATGAGTAGCGCACCAGCCCATGCCAAGCGCACCCAGTTGTCATAGGGGCTCATGGCGAACTGGAAAATCACCACTGGCAAGTTGGCCATCGGTGCGCCCATGTTGGTGCTGAAGAACTGGTTGTTCAACGCGGTGAACAGCAAAGGCGCTGTCTCTCCGCTGATGCGGGCCACGGCCAACAACAAGCCAGTCATCACGCCGCTTTTGGCAGCGCGCAAGGTGATGAAGGTAGACACCTTCCAACGCGGCGCACCCAAAGCAAATGCGGCTTCGCGCAAACTGCCAGGCACCAAGCGCAACATGTTTTCGGTTGTGCGCATGACCACAGGCACGGCAATGAGCGACAAGGCCAAGCTACCCGCGTAGCCCGAGAAGTTGCCCACCGTAGCCACCGCGATGGCATACACAAACAAGCCGAGCACGATAGAAGGTGCTGACAACATGATGTCGGTCACAAAACGGGTGAGCTCGGCGGTTTTGCTCTCGTCACCGTATTCGGTGAGGTAGATGCCAGCCAAGATGCCCACGGGCGTAGAGACCAACACGGTCAAACCCACAATCATCAAGCTGCCCACAATCGCATTGCGCAAGCCGCCACCTTCTGTGCCGGGTGCCGGTGTGTCGCTGGTCAGCAAGTTGGCATCCAAGGCAGACAAGCCATTGGAGAACAACACGTACAAAATCCAAAGCAACACGGCCAAGCCGATGGCCATGGCGGTCATTGAAAACGCCAAGCCCAGCAAGCTGGTGATGCGGCGTTTCATGTAAAGCTGTTTGTTCATTTCCATAGAAAACCTCTTAGTTGCCTTTGGCTTTTTCAGCGCGAAGAATCATGACCTTGGCCATCGCCAACACCACAAAGGTGATGACGAACAACAAAAAGCCCAACGCAAACAAGGTGGAGAAATGCAAGGCCTCGGCCTCGCCAAACTCGTTGGCCAACACAGACGCGATGGATGTGCCGGGCGAGAACAAGGAAGTGGGCATGCGGTTGGCATTGCCAATCACAAAGGTCACCGCCATGGTTTCACCCAAAGCGCGGCCCAGACCCAACATGATGCCGCCGATCACACCTTTTTGCGTGTACGGCAACACCACTTTGCGCACCACTTCCCAGGTGGTGCATCCCAAACCATAGGCTGACTCACGCAGGATGGGCGGCGTAATTTCAAACACATCGCGCATCACCGCTGCCACAAATGGCAACACCATGAAGGCCAGCACAATGCCCGCCGCCAAGATGCCCATACCGTTGGTCGCACCGCCAAACAAAAAGCCCACCAAAGGCATGCCGCCCAAGATGTTTTGCAACGGCACTTGCAGATAGTCGGCAAACAAAGGCGCAAACACAAACAAGCCAAACATGCCGTAAATGATGGACGGCACAGCGGCCAACAATTCAATCGATGTGCCCAAGGGGCGACGCAACCACACAGGGCAGGTCTCCGTCAGAAACACGGCCACACCAAAGGCCAAAGGCACGGCAATTAACAACGCAATACTGGCGCTGGCCACAGTGCCCACAATGGCAATGGCCGCACCGAAATCTTCATTGATGATGTCCCACTCGACATGCCACAAGAAGTGAAAACCAAATCGCTCGAAGGTGGGCCAAGCGTTGACAAACAAAGAAATGATGATGCCCATCAAAGCCACCAACACCAGCAACGAAAACGCTTGCGTGACACGGTGAAAGAAGAAGTCTTGCACGCGCTGCTTCTTGGCAATGGCAATCATCTCGTCACTGACGATTTGACTGGCGTCTTGCTGCGTTAGATTCTGTGAGCTCATGTCAAACCTTTGACCCATTGAAACATTCTGTATCTCTTAAAACTGAAATCCGTCGGCGCTGATTCGGCAGCCGACGGAGATCTTGCTGTCAATTCAAATTACTTTTGAATTTGTGTCCACACCTTAGCGCGGATTTGTGTGGTCAAGCCATCAGGCAAAGCCACGTAGTCGAGGTCTTGTGCCATCTTTTTGCCGTTGGAGAAAGCCCAATCAAAGAACTTCAGAGCTTCAGCGGCAGCTGCTTTGTCGGCAGGTTGCTTGTGCATCAAGATGAACGATGCTGTGCTGATGGGCCAGCTGGTTGCGCCTTTGGCGTTGACCATCGACACGCCCATGCCTGGCACTTTGAGCCAGTCTGCGCCTGCAGCGGCAGCGGCAAAGGTCAAGTCATCTGGGCTCACGTATTTGCCATCGGCGTTTTGCAACTGCATGAAGGTCATGTTGTTTTTCTTCACGTAGGCGTATTCCACGTAGCCCAAAGAGCCTTTGACGCGGTTCACGTTGGCTGCAACGCCTTCGTTGCCCTTGCCACCCACAGAGGTTGGTGCTGGCCACTTCACGGCAGCGCCCTTGCCTACTTTGTCTGCCCAGTCTTTGCTGACAGAAGTCAAGTAATCGGTGAAGTTGAACGTGGTGCCCGAGCCGTCCGCACGGTGCACGATGGTGATGGCTTGGTCAGGCAATTTTTTGCCTGGGTTCAAAGCTGCAATCTTGGGGTCGTTCCAGTTGGCAACCTTGCCCAAAAACATGTCGGCCAACACAGCGCCTGTCACACGCAACTCGCCTGGCTTGAAACCTTCAAGGTTCACCACTGGCACTGTGCCGCCGATGATGGCTGGGAACTGCACCAAGCCTTCTTTTTCGAGGTCTTCGCCAGACATGGGCGCGTCAGTCGCACCGAAGGTCACGGTTTTGGCTTTGATTTGACGGATACCGCCAGAAGAACCGATGGATTGGTAATTCAGGCCATTGCCAGTGGCAGCTTTGTAGCCTTCAGCCCACTTGGCATAAATTGGGAAAGGGAAAGTCGCGCCCGCGCCTGTGATGTCAGCGGCAAAGGCTGAACCCATGGCCAAAGTTGCCATTGCTGCGGCAGCCACGGATTTGATGAAAGTGCGCTTCGTGTTCATGTGATTCCTTCAGTTGGTTAGAACAGATGTGACTTTAGCTAGCCATTGTGACGAAACTGTGACACATATGACGCTTGATCGTTTCAATATTTCAAGTATTATTGAAATATGAAAAAACTCAAAGCATCCGAATCAGAAGTGGTCGAAGCCTTGGCAGCCTTGGCCCAAGGCCAACGCCTACGCGCTTTCCGCGCCTTGGTGGTAGCGGGCACTGAAGGCCTGACCCCCAGCGCCTTGTCCGCCATGCTTGACCTTGCCCCCAGCGCCTTGTCGTTTCACCTCAAGGCCCTGAACCATGCGGGCTTGGTCAGTGCCGAGGCCAGCGGCCGCAACCTGATTTATCGCGCCGAGTTTGCGCGCATGAACGACCTGCTCACCTACCTCACCCAAGACTGCTGCCAAGGCCAATCGTGTGCCGTGGTGCCTGAAACCACCAAAGTCTGCTGCTGATTTTTCCAAGGACACCCCATGAACGTCGAACAATTCTTAGGCTTGCTGGAAGCCAACCCCAACCAAGCCTTGTGCATCATCTTGCCCAACGGCGAGGCCATTGCCCCACACTTTCACATCACCGAAGTGGGCCATGTGACCAAGAACTTCATGGACTGCGGCGGCACACGCCGCAAGACCGAGAGCTGCCTGCTGCAAACCTGGGTGTACAGCGATGTGGACCACCGCTTAGAAACAGCCAAGCTCGCCAACATCTTGCGTATTGCTGGCGACGTACTGCCCTCGCTCGATTTGCCTGTGGAGATTGAGCACGAATCAGGCGTGGTGTCGCAATACCCCGTCACCGCAGGCAGCAGCGACGGACATACCTTGACCTTGACCACAGGCCTCAAACACACCGCCTGCTTGGCGATGGACCTGTGTTGCGCACCCGCAGCCCCTGCAGCCACAGACGCTGTCGCCCCCATCGCCACAGCAGATAAGCCACGTGTCAAGGCAGGTTCATGCTGCTCGCCCACCAGTGGTTGCTGCTAAACCTGACACACGCTTGAAGTAATTCTTCTTTATCTTTCATTCATTTACCGCCTCACATCAACCATGACCACCTTGAACGTCCTCTTCTTGTGCACGCACAACTCGGCCCGCAGCATCTTGTCGGAAGCCTTGCTCAACCACATGGCCACCGGCGCCAGCGGCACACGCTTCAAAGCGTATTCAGCCGGCAGCAGCCCACGTGAAAACCAGCAGCCCAACCCACTGGGTTTGCAAGTGTTGAAGTCTGCTGGCATTGACACCTCGTACCTCAGCAGCAAAAGCTGGGACGAGTTTGCCAAGCCCGATGCACCGCACATGGACTTGGTCATCACCGTGTGCGACAACGCCGCTGGCGAGGTCTGCCCCTATTGGCCAGGCCAACCCGCCACTGCGCACTGGGGCTACGCCGACCCCTCAGCGATAGAGGGCACAGACGAAGACCGCTTGCAAGCCTTTCGCAACACCATGTACCTGATTCAAAAGCGCTTGCAATTGTTGGTGGACTTGCCCGCCGACAAGCTGGCAAAAGCCATGTTGCAACACACAGCCAAAGAACTTAGCCAGGTGCACGCATGAACTTCTTTGAACGCTACCTCACCGCTTGGGTGGCCATATGCATCGTCGTGGGCATTGCGCTAGGCCAGTGGCAGCCTGAGCTGTTTCAAGCCATCGGTAGCTTGGAGTACGCCCAAGTCAACCTGCCCGTGGGCTTGCTGATTTGGATCATGATCATTCCCATGCTCATCAAGGTGGACTTTGGCGCATTGCACGAAGTGCGTCAGCACATCAAAGGCATTGGCGTGACGCTGTTTGTGAACTGGCTGGTCAAGCCGTTTTCGATGGCGCTGCTGGGTTGGTTTTTTATTCGGTACTTGTTTGCACCGCTGCTACCCGCCGACCAAATTGACAGCTACATCGCTGGTCTGATTTTGTTGGCTGCTGCACCTTGCACGGCCATGGTGTTTGTGTGGAGTCGACTGACCAACGGACACCCGTTGTTCACCTTGTCGCAAGTGGCGTTGAACGACGCCATCATGGTGGTGGCGTTTGCACCCCTAGTCGCGTTCTTGTTGGGGCTATCCGCCATCATCGTGCCTTGGGACACGCTCATCACCTCGGTGGTGTTGTACATCGTCATTCCCGTGGTGTTGGCTCAACTCATTCGCAAAGCGCTGTTGGCAAAAGGCCCAGAAAAGTTTGACGCCATCATGGCGCAAATTGGCCCATGGTCTATTGCCGCGCTGTTAGCCACCTTGGTGTTGTTGTTCGCGTTTCAAGGCGAGGCGATTTTGAAGCAGCCTTTGGTCATTGCCCTGTTGGCTGTGCCCATCTTGATTCAGGTGTTGTTCAATTCCGCATTGGCTTACTACCTGAACCGCGCCTTAGGCGAGTCGCACAGCGTGGCCTGCCCTTCAGCCTTGATTGGCGCGTCCAACTTCTTTGAACTGGCCGTGGCTGCAGCCATCAGCTTGTTTGGCTTTGAATCAGGCGCAGCACTGGCCACCGTGGTGGGCGTGCTGATTGAAGTGCCGGTGATGCTGCTGGTGGTGCATGTGGTCAACCGCAGCAAGGGCTGGTACGAAAGAGCTTAAAAGCCCTTGTACAGCTTGGCGTGGATGCGTCTTGTGGCGGACCACACACCCCACAAGACCACAGGAATCAAAGAACCCGCCAGCAGCTCGGGGTGCACATTCAGGCCGGCCGCTTTGGCGGCCTTGCCTGCGTAAAGCAACAAACTCACCACGTAATAAGAGATCGCCGCGATGGACAAACCTTCCACCGTGGTTTGCAAGCGCAGTTGCAACTCTTGCCCTTTGGTGAGCTTTTCTAACAGCATGCGGTTTTGCTCTTCTGTCGCAATGTCCACACGGGTGCGCAACAAAGCACTGGCGCGACTGATGCGCTCTGACAAAGATGCCAAACGCTGTGCGCTCGACGCCACCGTGGCCATGGCGGGCGATAAGCGGCGCTTCATGAACTCACCAATGCTTTGGGTGCCCGAAATGGGCGACTCACGCAGCTCAACAATGCGTTCATTCACCAGTTTGTCGTAAGCAGCTGTGGCTGCGAAGCGGTAAGCATGTTCAGCGGTCATACGCTCCACAGCAGCAGCCAAGCCAACCAGGCGGTTCAGCAAGGCTTGGTCATCACAGTCCTTGTGCTCGAGCGAATCAATGATGTTGGCCAGCTCTTTTTCGGATTGTCCCAACTGAGAGCCCACCAACTTGGCGATGGGTAAACCACGCAAAGCCATGAGACGGTAGGTTTCAAGCTCTAGCAAACGTTGCGAAATACGCCCTGCACGTGTGGGGCTAGTCCCTTCAGGGGCGAGCACCAACATGCGCTCGAATCCGCTGTCGCGCAAACGGAAATCAGTCACCACCACCGAGTGCGCGGGGTTACCCATGCGCGACGCAATCACGGGATGGTCCCCAAACCAAGTGCGTGCCTGATCCAAGGCACGCTGCGGGTCATTGACATCGCCATTGAGCATGACGAGTTTGATGGCCGAAAACGTACGCCCCGGAATGGAAGCCAACCATCCTTCAGGCAACTTCAGGTGCGACAACAACTCGGGGTCTTGTGACCCCAAACCAGCCCCTTCAGGCAAAGGTTGCACCAAGGAATAACGGGTGAACTCCGTGTGACGCTCCCATTTGACCGTGTAGTCATTGAGGCGCATGCGCACAAAGTTACCCTGCACATCTTGCAGCTTTAAATCGGGTTGCAGCTTTTGCAAGTGTTCGCACTCTTGCTCGCGCGAAATGCCTTCGTTGAACACACCGACCAGCAAGATAAACGCGGGTAAGCGAATACGGGCACTGGGGCGTGCGTGTACTTCGTTGTGCAGCTGCGTGCGCAGCGTGTCGTCGTTGGGTAGCAAGTTCATATGTGTCACTCTACAAGCGCCGAAAGCAAGAGGGTTGCGATAAGTCAACCGAGCAGCCTCAAGCATAACGAGTTTGTGAGGCCCTACCCCACCAGTGACAGAACCGCCGCAGCTTTAGGCGCTGGGCTTGTCTCGCGGCAAGAAATACCCGCAGCGTTTGATGTTGCGAATTGGCAGCACCTCGGGGCTCACCTTCTTGCGTAGTCGGTGGATGTACACCTCAATGGCCGAGCTGTTGAGCTCCATGTTGTCAGGGTCCATGTCTTGCACAAACTCTTCTTTGGAGATGATCTGCCCTACGCGCCTGAGCAGCACATCCATCACCTGCGCCTCACGGGTGGTGAGGTCCACCGCTTCCCCATGCACATGCAGCTGCTTCAGCCCATGGTCAAAACTCAAACCGCCATATTGCGTGACCGACGACACATGGCCTTGACGCCTGCGCATCAGCGCGCGCACCACCGCACCAAAGTGCTGTTCGTCAAAAGGCTCAACCAAGAACCGATCCACGCCTGCATCTAGCAAGTGCACCGCATCATCGGCTTGCTGGTCAGTCACGATGGCGATGCTGGGTGTGGCTTCGCGCAGCTGCACGATGCGCTCAAAGTCGCTGCGCTGCTGGCGGTCTAGGTGGGTGGGGTGCAACACAATCAAATCGCGCGGCCTGTCCATCACGGCACTGTTCATCCTCGGCTGCCAGGCCAAGCGCTCGACTTTGGCGCTGGCAAATGACAAGGCACGACGCACCTTCTCTGCAATTTGGTCATCCCCCGTGAACAAAGCGACATCAAGCATGGCTTAACTCTCCTAAGACACGTTGGCGCGCAATGGCAGACACACCTTGTTGGTTGAGCATCCATTGCACAGGCTCGGCCGACAGTTGCACGGCCAATCGCGTGGCTTGCGATTGCACTGCGCAAGATGGTGATTGCCCAATCAGCGCCAGCACCCACGGCGGCATGACATCGAAAGCGCATTTCAAAACCAAGGCCATCCAAGGTTTGTCCAACACGTCCACGGGATAGGCCTGGATGATTTGCAAAATTTCTTGGGCGCGCGCATCAAAGCTCAAAGCATCGGCATAAGCCAACAACTCGGCTTGCGTGTCTGCATACGTCAAAGGCAAATCAACGGCACCCAACATATGCCCCACGCGGGCCATCTCGGTGATGTATTGGTCACAGGCTTGTGCTGATAGAGGCTGCTTGGCCAAGTGTTGGTAAGCCGCTAAAAACGACGTCACTTCCACCAAGTGCACCCAGCGAATCAGCTCCGGCTCATTGGCCACATAGGGCTGGCCTTGCAGATCAGTGCCTCGAATGTTGGCGTGAATGGTGTTGACTCGGCGAATGGCATTGACTGCCATGGCCTCGCTGCCGTAGGTGGTGGCTGCCACAAAGTAGGCGGTTCGGCCCAAGCGCTCTTTGAGCTTGTGGCGAAAGTCAGAGTGGTCCCACACCGCCGCCAGCGCACGCGGGTGCAAGGACTGCACGATGAGTGAAGACAAACCACCCACCATCATGGCGGTGAAGTTGGCATGCACCTGCCACGCCACAGAATCTGGGCCAAACAAACCGGCATCGCCCTTAGGCTTGGCGAAATCGTCCAGTGACGCTGTGGAACCTGTGATGGCACGCACACGTTCGCCGATGGCGTTCAATGCCAAGGTTTTGAGTGCGTGGGCGAGAGACATGTATGAGCTTCTGTGTTGGCTCAGGCATTGGGGGCGGCAGACGCAGAGGCAGCCTCTTGCGCAGGCTCGTCTTGCAGTGCATTGGCATTCACGCCACTCGATGCGTCGGGCTTGGGAAAGCACATCTTTTCGCCGTCCCACTGCTGGCCACACCAGCACACGCCATCGGCGCTGATGATGCAAGTTCCGGTGCCGCAGCACCTTGGGTCTTCACTCATACAAATCCTTCAGGGTTTAGCCGTTGGCTTAGCAATTGGCACGACGGTGGTTTGCAATGGCGTGGTCATCAAACTTCATATCTGGGCTTCGCAGCGCACGGTGTTTGGTGGTGCGGCCCCGCACGCGCATGCGCCACAAACGAAATGAACTGGGATTGAGCTCCGCCCGCATCAGGCGAATCACCTCAGGCTCTGTCAAGCCCACGCGCTCATGTATGGTTTCAAATGAGGTGCGGTCTTCCCATGCCATTTGAATCACCGCAGACACATCACCTGGGCTGAGGCTGGCAAGGCGTTGGCTAGAGCTGCGGTCCATGGTGAGCGGTGGGTGCTGGCTGTGAGGATGACCGTCAGGCCATCATCATGGACAACTGAAACACCGAGTTGGGGGCCTTGGGCATGAGTGGCGCAGCCATGGGTTTGAACTTGAATCGGCCCATGGTTTGCACAAATGACCGCGCTTCTTCGTCACGCGACTCATCCACAAAGTCAGCCAAGGTGAAATTGCTGAGTGTGGTTTTGACGATCTGCTCCAAGCCCAACTCAAAGCTGGCGGGTGGCGTTTTATCTTCAAACAACTCAGCAGGCAACGCTGCATCCACTGGACGTGCAGCATCGAAGGTGCGTTCAAACACCGACGCGATGTCCCAAATGGAAATGAGCGAGGTGTCGCCCAAAATCATGTAGCCGCCGCCCGGGCCTTTCATGGCGCTCACGATGTTGTGTGCTTTGAGCGGCTTGAGGATGTTCTCAAGGTAGGAGATAGACAAATCGAGTCTGGGTGACAGCTCGGTGGTGGTGACGTAGCCTGCGTGGCGTTGGCCTGCCAAAAATACACAGACCTCGATGGCGTTGATGGTTTTCTTTGAGATCATGGTTCAAACTCCTGTTGCGTAGAATTTTGATGCATTAACCTACGCAATAGTTAATTTAATTAACAAAAACCTATATTTCGACAGATAATCTACGCAACCTCTACTCAAAAGCCTGATTTTGACTACCAGCACAACCTCCTCAACCGCTCTGTACCGCATTGGCGCTGTTTCTAAAACCACGGGCATTCCCGTGTCGACCTTGCGCATTTGGGAAACCCGCTACGGCGCGTTCACCCCCGTCAAGACCGAGGGCAAGCAGCGGCTGTTTGCCGAGCACGATGTGTCAAAGGCTTTGTTGCTCAAGCAGCTGTCGCAAAACGGCCATGGCATCAGCACCATTGCCAACCTCGACCTAGAGCAACTGCGCCGCATGAGCAACCTGCCGCACAACACGCCTCAAAGCCTGGCCGCACCGGGCAAGCCCGTGTCGTTGGCGGTGGTGGGCCTGAGCATGGCCAACCGCATTGAATCGAAAAAATTCGCTGCAGGCTTGAAGCAAAACCAAATCAAGGTGACAGACGTGTTGGTGGACTTGGCCACCGCCGCCAATGCAGCGCTAAGCCAGCAACCGCAAGTGCTGTTGGTCAAGGTCAACACACTGCAAACCACGGTGCACACAGACATCCAAGCGCTGATCAACAAACACCAATTTGCGCAAACCATCGTGGTGTACAACTTCGCGCCCGAGGCAGTGGTGCAAGCCATGAAGTTTTCGGGCCTCATCGTGCGGCGCGAACCCATCTCGGACATTGAGTTGGCCGAGCTGCTGCAGTCGGTGTTGTTTGTCGACCCTGCTCGTGCGCAAGAGTTTGGCACCTCGGGCACGGTCATTGCCGCACGCAAATATTCAGACGCCACCCTCAGCCGCGTGGCCGGAATTTCGACCAACGTGCTGTGCGAATGCCCACGCCATGTGGCCGAGCTGATTGCACAACTCGCGAGCTTTGAGCAATACAGCCAAGAGTGTTTGAACCGCAACGAAGAAGACGCGCACTTGCACGCGTACCTGCGCTCCATCTCCGGCTCTGCACGTTCGCTATTTGAAAACGCTTTGGAGAAAATCGCAGCACATGAGGGGATTGATCTGCGTGAAAACGCAGCTTGAAATTAACGCGAAGGCGCAGCTTCGAATTAACGCAAAGGCGCAGCGTTGATGGCTTGCAACCACAAGCTGTCAATGTCGCTGAGTTTGGTTTTATCAAACTCAGCCGTGTGCTCCCAATAGCGCCCCGATGCCACCATGTAGCCCAAGTCTTGCTCGGCCTGCAAGGCATGCACTGCTGCTGCAGGGTTTAGCAATTCGCCTTGTTGTCGCAACAACTGCTGCTGCAATGCGGGTGCAGTTAAATCAAACCGATCCACACGTGGAAACAACAAACGTGATTCGGGCAGCGCTGACAAATTCACCACCGCACACTGCTGCGTGTGAGCCAACGACATGAAGCGCACCGACTTGGCTTCGAGCGATTGCAAGGTCACATCCTCACGCAAGGGGTCTGGCGTGCCTTGGCCATAAAAGTGGCTGCTATCACCTGTGTTTGTGCCGTACACCATGTCGCAACCCAAGAACGCAATGAGGTCGGGCTTCAAAGCACCCAAGGCCCAATACCCCGCCGTGAATGCCATGGTGCCCCCCGCATACACAAAGCCTCCAAAGCTGTTTTGCTGTGGCACAAACTCGGGCGCGGCGATGAGTTGCTGCGATGGCTTCAACGGCGTAGGCGGCATGCGCTCGGGCGCAAAGTCTTCGGGGTAAACCAAATAGTCCCAGTCAGGCGTGATTTGCCATGCGTTGTTGATGGCCACGCGCTGCGCGAACATGGACAAATCCCAATCTTTGGCCAACACAGCGTCTGGGGCGCTGCCAATGAGCAGCACCATTTTGAAATCCTCGATCACGCTGTTCCCATTTTTTGCAGAGTACTTTCTAAAACAGCATGTTCGCTCATGTCGATCACACGGTGTGGCGTGGTGATCTTGCTGTAGCGGATCTTCGTCTTGGCCTCAAACACCAGACTCTCATACTGAGGGTCTGTGATGGCGACATGGTCTAAATAGACATTGATGAGTTCCAGCTGATCCACATGCACACGCTTGCCCAGCCATTCAAGGATGGGCAAGAGCTGATCTAGGTCTTGCACCGCATGCACCCATTGCCACGACTGCCCCCTAGGCACACGTCGCCCACGGCCATCTTTGTTTTGTAGAACGTAGGTTAACTTCATCATTTGCGTAGCATTTTTATCCATTAATCTACTCAATATGTAAATTTAGATTTATAAATAGAAATATCAACAGATAATCTACGCAACTTCTACTCAATAGAAACAAGCATCCATGACGACTGAAGCTCGCAACGTCTTAGGCACCGCACTTGTGCCCTGCTCTTATGACCCACTCACTGGCTACTACCGCGACGGCTGTTGCAACACGGACGAGCACGATCAGGGCAGCCATGTGGTGTGCGCCAAAGTCACGCAGGCGTTTTTAGATTTCTCGCTGATGCGCGGCAACGACCTGATCACCCCGCGCCCCGAACACCGCTTTGCAGGGCTGAAAGCTGGCGACCGCTGGTGCTTGTGCGCTCGCCGATGGCAAGAGGCATTGGATGCGGGTGTGGCTCCGCCTGTCGTGCTGGAATGCACACACGCCAAAGCCCTTGAATTTGTCACGCTGGAGCAATTGCAGTCATGCGCTTAAACACTCACACCCTCCTCGCTTTGCTGGTCGGATTTTTAGGAATGGAATCGGCCATGGCCATCGAAGAACCCAAGTACGAGGTGCGCATCTCACAAGCCCCGTTCGAACTGCGCCACTATGCGCCGACCTTGATTGCTCAAACCCTCGTCGAAGGCGACATGGACGCAGCATCCAACAAAGGCTTTCGCTTGATTGCCGACTTCATCTTTGGCAACAACCTGGCGGCTGGCTCTGAACAAGCAGCCAAGATTGCCATGACAGCACCTGTGACGGTGGAGCCCCAGTCTTCGAAAATTGCCATGACCGCGCCCGTCACCATTGAGCCGCAATTGGGCAGCGCCCAGCAATGGCGCATTCACTTTGTGATGCCCAGCCAATACACCCTAGCCACCATCCCCAAGCCCAAGAACAGCGCCGTGACCTTGCACGAGCTGCCTAGCAAGTACTTTGTGGTGCACCGTTATTCAGGTTTCAACACCGAGGCACGGGTTCAAGAAAAAACCGATGAAGCCTTGGCTTGGGCCAAACAACAGTCGCTCAAAGTGGTGGGCACGCCGCAGCTCTCACGCTACGACCCACCGTGGACGCTGCCTATGTTTAGGCGCAACGAAATCATGGTGGAGGTGGCTGCGCCATGACCGCCCACTTGCACACGGCAACCCATGCGCCGCTCAGTGCCTGCGTCGAGTTGCGTGACCTGCAGCTGAAAACAGACATCGGCACTTACGGCCCGAACGATGTGGTGCCTGATGCGCACACACTCGACCTCACGCTGTGGCTCGCACCCGCACTGGTGTTGATCGAACATGATGGCATGGCACACGTGTTTGACTATGACCCCTTGGTGGCTGACATCGACCGCCTCGCCGCTGATGGCCATTACGAGACACAAGAGCGCCTCATCACGCGCATCGTCCACGCATGTGCCGCCTACCCAGCCATCGAAGCATTGGACATTGGCTTGCGCAAATCGCCTGTGCGTCAGGGCTCAGGCTCGTTGGGTGTGCGCGTGTCGGTGGATGCCAAAACGCTGAGCGCCCTGCGCTGAACCTCATCAACGACATCACACCAGCACCATGCACCACAAACTTCAGCCCACAGAAGTCGAACTCGCCATGACCGCCCTCACCGGCTGGACGTTAGGCACACACGCTCAGCACCACACGCCTTGCTTGTCCAAGAGCTGGACACTGCCCAGCTTTGAGGCTGCGGTTGAGCGTTTCAACCAAATCGCCCAGTTGGCTCAAACGCAGGATCATCACCCCGAAGTGCTGTCGAGCTACACACACCTACAGGTGCGCATCTGGACCCATGATGTGGCGGGTTTGACGCACAAAGACTTTGCACTGGCCAGTGCCATCGACCAACTGAGCACCGCGCCATGAACTACTTCAACAAGCTCAAGGGCTTTCAACGTTCACCCGCAGGCCTTGAGTGGCAAATCTGGAAACGACTGCACCTCATCTTGGCAGCAGGCACAGTGCTGCCACTGCTGGCCAGTGCAGGCGCGTATGTGTTGGATGGGCTGGAGCCTGCCACGCAAAACTCCCGCGCAGTAGAACAGTTTTTCTATGTGATGGTTGGCATCGTGGTACTGCATTGGACGCTGGTGCTGACCCTCGCCATTGGCTGCGCGATTGTGATGTTGATGAAAGGCCCGGCCTACGTGGCCGATGCCTACGAGATGGAGGAGCTTCCCCTTGGCTCAGAAAAACACGTTCAAAGGTAACAAGCAAAGCCTGCCCAGCAAGCCCTGCAAAACCTGCGGGCGTGACATGACGTGGCGCAAAGCCTGGGCCAAAAACTGGGAGCAAGTGCTGTACTGCTCAGACGCTTGCCGCAAACACAAATCGACCACGCCCCCATGAGCTACGAGCTGGTTTGGTTCAAGCGAGACCTACGCTGGCAAGACCACGCGGCCTTGGCCCAAGCTTCAAAGCTTGGCCCTGTGCGCTGCATCTATGTGGTGGAGCCCGAGCTGTGGTTGCAGCCCGATGCAGCCTTGCAGCACTTTGAGTTTGTACGCGAATCGCTTCAAGCGCTGGATGCTGAACTGCGTTTGCAGGGCGGCTGCGTTGAAGTCCATACAGGTGAGCTACCCGACGTACTGAGCCGCATTTGGAACGAAGCCCCCTTTCGCCAATTGCATGCTCACCAAGAAACTGGCAATGGCTTTACCTATGCGCGCGACCTGAGAGTGGGCGCATGGTGCCAAGCGCACAACGTGGGTTGGCATGAGTACCCACAGTTTGGCGTGGTGCGTGGGCTGAAAAACCGCAACCTATGGCAACCTGCGTGGGAGCGGCACATGGCTGAGCCTGTGCAGGATGTGGGTGAGTTGCAGTTTTGGCAGCCCAACACATGGGCCCGTTCTTGGTGTTCACCTTCGGACATGAGAGCGCCTTCGCACTTGCAACACAACCCACCGCTTCGCCAACGCGGTGGCCGACCCTTAGCGCTAGAAACCTTGCACAGCTTTTTGCACGCACGCAGCTTGGGCTACCGCGGGGGCATTTCATCACCACTGTCTGCACCTGATGCATGCTCACGTTTGTCGGCCTATTTGGCTTGGGGTTGCATCAGCATGCGCGAAGTGGTGCAACACACGCGGGCGCACATCTCGCAGCTGCCGCCCCAAGCCAGCCGCCACCGCGCTGGATTGACGGGGTTCATCAGCCGTTTGTATTGGCACTGTCACTTCATCCAAAAGTTAGAGAGCGAACCTGCCATCGAGTGGCAAAACATGCACCGTGGCTATGACGGCTTGCGTGAACACGATTTCAACGAAGCGCACTTTGAAGCGCTCAAAGCCGCACGCACAGGCTGGCCCATGGTGGACGCGTGCGTAATCATGCTGCGCGAAACGGGCTGGCTGAACTTTCGCATGCGCGCCATGTTGGTGTCGGTGGCAGCCTATCCGCTTTGGCTGCACTGGCGCCCCGTGGGCGAATGGTTGGCCACGCAGTTTTTGGACTACGAGCCAGGCATCCACTGGAGCCAATTGCAAATGCAATCGGGAACAACCGGCATCAACACCACACGCGTGTACAACCCCATCAAACAAGCGCAAGACCACGACCCCCATGGCCGCTTTGTACGGCAGTGGTTGCCTGCTATGCGGCAGGTACCTGACACGTGGTTGTTTGAGCCATGGCTCATGCCGGACACGATGCAAACCCACCTTGGCGTGTTTGTGGGCGGCGACATCAACAGCGACACGCCAAGCGCATTGGTTCAACCCGTGGTCGACTTGGCCCAAGCCACGCGCGAGGCCAAACAACGGCTGCACAGCCGACGCCAAACCGACGAAGTCAAAGCAGCTAAGAAAGCCGTGGTCGACAAACACGCCTCGCGCAAAAACTGGGGCACACGATCTGCAACTTCGCGTCGCTCGACAGCTTCTTCACCAGCCGACAAACAACAGCTCGGTTTTGATTTTTAAAAAGCATACCCATGACCGCCCCGCGCAAACGCCTCATCCTCATCTTGGGTGACCAACTGGATGAAGACGCATCCGCGCTGAGCGACTTCGACCCCGCACACGACACGCTTTGGATGGCCGAAGTCTTGGAAGAGTCCACACACATCCCCTCCTCCAAGCAACGCACCACGGTTTTCTTGAGTGCCATGCGCCACTTCGCTGAACACCTGCAAGCACGCGGCTGGCCCATGGTTTACAGCCAGCTCGACGATGCGCACAACACGGGCACACTAGCAGACGAATTGAGCCGAGCCATTGCCCAAGTGCAACCCCAGCTTTTGGTGATGACCGCCCCCGGCGACTGGCGCGTGTTGCAAAGCATTCGCGCGGTGGCAAAGCAGCACGACTTGCCGCTAGAGATCAAAGACGACACACACTTCTTCAGCACCGTGCGTGACTTTGCCGCGCATGCAGAAGGCCGCAAGCAATTGCGCTTGGAATATTTCTACCGCGAACTGCGCCAGAAAAATGGCATTCTGATGGAGGGCAAAAAGCCCATAGGCGGCCAATGGAACTTTGATGCCGACAACCGAGGCAGCTTTGGCAAACAAGGGCCCGGCATGTTGCCCCCACCCACACGCGTCGCACCCGATGCCATCACCCAAGACGTGATGCGTTTGGTGAATGACAAACTGGCTCACCACCCCGGATCGATCGCGCAATTTGGTTGGCCCGTCACGCGTGCACAAGCGCTGGTGGCATTGGACGAATTCATCACACACCGCTTGCCCAGCTTTGGGCTTTACCAAGACGCGATGTGGGAAGGCGAAGTGTGGCTGTATCACTCGCACCTGTCGTGTGCGTTGAACTTGAAGCTGATCAACCCACGCGAAGTATTGGCGGCGGCAGAGGCAGCTTTTCACAAGGGTCATGCCCCGCTAGAAGCTGTCGAGGGTTTTGTGCGACAAATTTTGGGTTGGCGTGAATACGTGCGTGGCATTTATTGGACGCACATGCCCGAGTACGCCGAGGGCAACGCCCAACAAGCGCACGAACCGCTGCCCGAGTTTTACTGGACCGGCAACACCGACATGGCCTGCTTGCGAGATGCCATCAGTAAAACCCTGCAAAACGGCTATG
>ERZ1034363.487-NODE-487-length-27400-cov-6.800754_pt1 | contig 27400 bp, 32 predicted proteins | sample MGYA00520616_ERZ1034363 | MGnify/ENA primary metagenome ERZ1034363 (study PRJEB33736, sample SAMEA104284506) | Azolla filiculoides | biome: Urban; feature: Water surface; material: Ditch water | place: Netherlands | collected 2015-10-28 | depth 0-0.1 m ... | reverse complement strand
TTCAGCAAACTGTTTTGCATGCAGACTTCCTCTCAATACCCCCGACTCGTTACATCGGTAAGGCTGGTGAAGCACCCTGACTCAAGTGCCCTCAAGTCAGGGAACGAATTCGATTACTCAGGCAAATTAGCGTGAATACAATTCAACGATCAGCGATTCGTTGATGTCGGCGCCGAACTGGTCACGATCGGGCACGGCCTTGAAGGTACCTTCGGCCTTGTCAGCATTGACGTCAACCCATGCAGGCATACCCACTTGGGCGGCCAGTTGCAGGGCTTCCACGACACGGTTTTGCTTCTTGGACTTTTCGCGCAGAGCGATCACGTCACCGGGCTTGACCATGTAAGAAGGAATGTTCACGGAATTGCCGTTCACAGTGATCGCCTTGTGGGAAACCAACTGACGTGCTTCTGCGCGAGTGGAACCAAAGCCCATGCGATAGACGACGTTGTCCAGACGGGATTCCAACAGGAACAGCAGGTTGGCGCCGGTGTTGCCACGGCGGCGATCGGCTTCTTCAAAGTAGCGACGGAACTGACGCTCCAGCACGCCATACATGCGCTTGACCTTCTGCTTTTCACGCAGTTGCAGACCGTAGTCGGAGGTACGGGCACCGGAAGTGCGGCCGTGCTGACCAGGCTTGGAGTCGAATTTCGCCTTGTCACCGATAGAACGGCGTGCGCTCTTCAGGAACAGGTCGGTGCCTTCACGGCGGGATAGTTTGGCCTTGGGGCCGAGGTAACGTGCCACTTGATCTTCCTTCTATGTCATCTTCCGCACGGAAATGCGGGAGCCACCATCGATCGATGGTGGCGGTGGGCTTGTGAATAAATTAGATGCGACGACGCTTCTGCGGACGGCAGCCGTTGTGCGGCACCGGAGTCACGTCAGCGATCATGTTGATGCGAATGCCCAGTGCGGCCAGAGCGCGCACAGAGGATTCACGGCCGGGACCAGGACCCTTGATTTCAACGTCAAGGTTCTTGATGCCCTGCTCAAGTGCTGCACGACCAGCCACTTCGGAAGCAACCTGCGCTGCAAACGGAGTGGACTTACGCGAGCCCTTGAAACCCTGACCACCGGAAGAAGCCCAGGACAACGCGTTGCCTTGGCGATCTGTGATGGTAATGATGGTGTTGTTAAACGACGCGTGCACGTGGGCGATACCGTCGGCAACGTTCTTGCGAACTTTCTTGCGAACGCGCTGTGCTGCGTTATTGGAGGGAGCTTTTGCCATGGTGGTTCTCTATCCCGATTATTTCTTCAAAGACGCAGCAGCCTTACGCGGGCCTTTGCGAGTACGTGCGTTGGTACGCGTGCGCTGACCGCGCATGGGCAGGCCACGGCGATGACGGAATCCGCGGTAGCAACCGATGTCCATCAAACGCTTGATGTTCATGGTTGTTTCACGACGCAAGTCACCTTCGATCGTGAACTGAGCGATCTGGTCGCGAATTTTTTCCAAATCCGAGTCGGTCAGATCTTTGACCTTCTTGGAATATGCGATGCCACAAGCTTCGCAAATTTTGCGTGCGCGGGTGCGACCAATTCCGAAGATAGCCGTCAGGCCAATTTCAGAATGCTGATGCGGCGGAATATTGATGCCAGCGATACGTGCCATTTTCGTCCTCTAAAACTCTTGCAATTAACCCTGACGCTGCTTGTGACGGGGATCTGTACAGATCACACGCACAACGCCCTTGCGTCGGATAATTTTGCAGTTACGGCAAATTTTCTTGACCGAAGCCGAAACTTTCATATTTCTCTCCTAAAAACCTTCGCCCTGTTCCGACTTTGATTCGCGCGGAACCTGCGATTCTACTTTGCTACACACACGGCTTGCTTTAAGGGCTTGCCGCGAAACTCTTGATTTGCCCGACGTCTCTGTCGAGACTGCACCGTCTTAGGAAGCCTTGAAATTGGCCTTCTTCAACAGCGACTCATATTGCTGGGACATCAAGTAGTTTTGTACTTGGGCCATGAAATCCATGGTGACCACCACAATAATCAGCAGCGACGTTCCACCGAAGTAAAACGGCACGTTGTATTTCAAGATCAGGAACTCGGGGAGCAAACACACAAATGTGATGTACACCGCACCCGCCAGCGTCAAACGCAGCAAGATCTTGTCAATGTATTTCGCAGTTTGGTCACCCGGGCGAATGCCAGGAATGAACGCACCACTCTTTTTCAGGTTGTCTGCGGTCTCACGGCTGTTGAACACCAGCGCCGTATAGAAGAAGCAGAAAAACACAATCGCAGCGGCATACAACATCACATACACAGGCTGGCCGGGGCTCAGCGTGCTGGAGATGTCTTTCAGCCAACGCATGGAGTCACCTGTGCTGAACCAGTTAGCAATGGTTGCCGGCAACAAAATAATGCTGGAGGCAAAAATCGGGGGGATCACACCCGCCATGTTCAGCTTCAGGGGCAAGTGCGAAGACTGACCGCCATACACCTTGTTGCCAACCTGGCGACGGGCGTAATTCACCAAAATCTTGCGCTGGCCACGTTCAACGAACACGACGAAGTACGTTACCAATGCCACCAGAACCACGATCAGCAGCGACACGATGATGCTCATGGCGCCAGTGCGAACCAGCTCCAGCAATCCACCAATCGCGTTCGGCAAACCTGCAGCGATACCACCGAAGATCAGGATGGAAATACCATTGCCCAGACCGCGCTCAGTAATTTGCTCACCCAGCCACATCAGGAACATGGTGCCTGCCGTCAGCGTGACAACAGAAGTCATGCGGAAACCAAAACCCGGTGCAATCACCAAGCCAGCAGAAGATTCCAGCGCCATGGCAATGCCGAGCGATTGGAACAGTGCCAGGCCCAGGGTGCCGTAACGCGTGTACTGGGTAATCTTGCGACGACCCGCCTCGCCTTCCTTCTTGAGCGCCTCGAAAGTAGGCAGCACATAGGTCAGCAATTGCATGATGATCGACGCCGAGATGTACGGCATGATTCCCAATGCAAACACGGTGAAACGGGACAGGGCACCACCGGAGAACATATTGAACAAGCTCAATATGCCGCCTTGCTGGCCCTTGAACAACTGCTGCAACTGCGACGGATCGATACCGGGCACAGGAATGTGTGCGCCGACACGGTAGACAACCAGCGCAAGCAGCAAGAAGACCAGTCGGCGACGCAGGTCACCAAACTTTCCAGTCTTTGCAATATCAGCTGCGCTCGTTGCCACGTTCGTATCTTTCTGTCAGCAAATTAAGCAATGCTTCCACCAGCCGCTTCGATAGCAGCCTTGGCACCAGCAGTCGCACCAATACCTGTCAGCTTGACGGCCTTGGTCAGGGCGCCGGTATTGATTACCTTCACCACCTTGGCGATTTCACCAATCGCACCAGCTTGCTTCAAGGTCAGGATGTCCACTTCAGCCGCGCCCAGGTTTTCCAGGGTCGACAAAGTGATTTCCGCATTGAACTTCAGCAGATGGGACTTGAAGCCGCGCTTGGGCAGGCGACGATGCATAGGCATCTGACCGCCTTCAAAGCCAACCTTGTGGTAGCCACCGGAACGGGACTTTTGACCCTTGTGTCCGCGACCAGCCGTCTTACCCAGACCGGAGCCAATACCGCGACCAACGCGACGCTTGGCGTGTTTTGCACCCTCTGCGGGTTTGATGTCATTGAGTTCCATCATCAACCTCTTAGAGAACCTTGACCAGGTAGCTGATCGTGTTAATCATGCCGCGCACTTCAGGAGAATCCTTCAGTTCGCTAACGCTGTTGAGTTTGCGCAGACCCAGACCACGCACGGTGGCGCGATGCGATTCTTTGCAGCCAATGGGGCTACGCACCAATTGGACTTTGACGGTTTGTTGTGTTGTCATGATTGAAATCTCCGTTTAAGCGAAGAGTTCTTCAACGGTCTTGCCGCGCTTGGCTGCCACTTCGGAAGGTGTCGTAGACACAGACAGGGCATCAAGGGTTGCACGAACCATGTTGTAGGGGTTGGTCGAACCGTGGCTCTTTGCCACGATGTCGGTGATACCCACCACTTCGAAAACTGCACGCATAGGACCGCCAGCAATGATGCCGGTACCCTTGGGAGCCGGCGCCATCATGACGCTGGCAGCGCCGTGGTGACCCATCACCTTGTGGTGAATGGTGCCGTTCTTGAGGGAAACCTTCAGCATGTTGCGACGGGCTTCTTCCATGGCCTTCTGCACAGCAGCCGGAACTTCCTTGGATTTACCCTTGCCCATACCGATGCGACCATCGCCATCACCCACTACGGTCAGTGCAGCGAAGCCGAGAATACGACCACCCTTCACAACCTTGGTGACGCGATTGATCGCGATCATCTTCTCGCGCAGACCGTCCTCAGGACCCTCGGCCTTACCTTGCATTTTTGCTTGAACTTTAGCCATTGTTAATTCCGATCTGCTTAGAACTGCAAGCCAGCTTCACGCGCGGCATCAGCCAGCGCCTTGACACGGCCGTGGTACGCAAAACCTGCGCGATCAAAGGCAACCTTTTCAACGCCAGCAGCCTTGGCTTTTTCAGCCACGCGCTTGCCGATGATCTGGGCTGCTGCCACATTGCCACCCTTGCCGGTTGCGCCCAATGCCTTGCGGACATCGGCTTCTGCGGTGGAAGCGGAAGCAATCACTTTGCCGCCATCGCCAGAAATCACGGCTGCATAGATATGCAGGTTGGTACGGTTTACGGTCAGACGGGCAACGCCTTGTGTGGCGATACGGATACGCGTCTGACGGGCCCGACGAAGACGCTGCTCTTTTTTGGTCAACATGATGCAGCTCCTTATTTCTTCTTGGTTTCTTTGATCGTGATCTTCTCGTCCGCATAACGGATGCCCTTGCCCTTGTAAGGCTCGGGAGGACGAACAGAACGGATCTCAGCAGCAATCTGGCCAACGCGCTGACGGTCAGCGCCCTTGATCAGGATTTCTGTAGGAGTGGGAGTGGCCACGGAAATGCCAGCGGGCATATCAATGTTCACGGGGTGCGAATAACCCACAGCCAGGTTCAGCTTGGCGCCGGTAGCTTGGGCCTTGTAACCCACGCCGATCAGGCTCAGCTTCTTCTCAAAGCCTTTGGTCACACCGATCACCATGTTGTTCACCAACTGGCGCATGGTGCCAGCCATGGCATCTGCATCACGGGATTCGTTTGCGGGGGCGAAGCTCAGCTTGCCTGCATCATTGGCCACGGTCACCAGGGTGTTCAGCGTCATCTGCAGCGTGCCACCAGCGCCTTTAACGCTGATGTGACCTGCATTGATGGACACATCCACTCCAGCGGGAATTGTGACGGGAAGTTTGCCTACACGGGACATCTTAAATACTCCTCAATGTGGCTTAGGCGACGTAGCACAGCACTTCGCCACCGACACCGGAAGCGCGCGCTTTGCGATCAGTCATCACACCCTTGGGTGTCGTCACGATGGCCACACCGAGTCCGTTCTGGACTTGGGGGATGGCATCGCTGCCACGGTAAACGCGCAGGCCAGGACGGCTCACACGTTCAATGCGCTCGATCACGGGGCGACCGGCGTAATACTTCAGGGCGATTTCGAGTTCAGACTTGCCACCTTCGGTGGAAACCTTGAAACCGTCGATGTAGCCTTCTTCTTTCAACACTTGGGCAATCGCAACCTTCACTTTGGAAGAGGGCACAGAGACCGAAGTCTTTGCAACCATTTGTGCATTGCGGATGCGTGTCAACAGGTCGGCGATGGGATCACTCATGCTCATATTGGATTCTCCTGTCGCTTACCAGCTGGCCTTGACGATGCCGGGGATTTCACCAGCAAAAGCCATTTCACGAATCTTGGCACGTGCCAGACCGAAGTGCTGGAAGGTACCGCGGGGACGACCGGTGATGGAGCAACGGTTGCGTTGACGTGTGGGGTTTGCGTTGCGGGGCAACTTTTGCAGACCCAGGCGCGCTGCGGCGCGCTCTTCGTCGGAACGCTTTGCGTCGGTAGAGATGGCCTTCAGTTCCGCATATTTCTTAGCGTACTTGGCAGCCAACTTGTCACGTTTGAGCTCGCGCTCGATTAAAGCCATTTTAGCCACAGGTCACCTCAGTTCTTGAACGGGAAACGGAATGCTGCGAGCAGTGCCTTGCACTCTTCGTCAGTCTTTGCCGTTGTGGTGATGCTGATATTGAGGCCGCGCAAGGCATCCACCTTGTCATATTCAATCTCAGGGAAAATGATCTGCTCTTTGACGCCGATGTTGTAGTTACCACGGCCATCGAACGCACGACCAGAAATACCACGGAAGTCACGCACGCGGGGCAGAGCCACGGTAACGAAACGGTCCAGGAATTCATACATCTGCACGCCGCGCAGGGTCACCATGCAACCAATAGCCTGGCCTTCGCGGATCTTGAAACCGGCGATAGCTTTCTTGGACTTGGTCACAACAGGCTTTTGACCTGCAATCTTGGTCAGGTCGCCAACGGCGTTGTCCATAACCTTCTTGTCGGCAACCGCTTCGCTCACACCCATGTTCAGGGTGATCTTGGTCAGACGGGGCACTTGCATGGGCGACTTGTAGCCAAACTTGGCTGTCAGCTCAGGCGCAACTTTGTCGCGATAGATTTGTTGAAAACGTGCCATGCTTATGCCACCTTGATTTCTTCGCCGCTGGACTTGTAAACGCGAACGCGTTTGCCATCGGCCAGCAACTTGATACCAACACGGTCAGCCTTACCCGTTGCGGCATTGAAAATTGCCACATTGGATTGGTGAATCGGCATGCTCTTTTCAACGATGCCACCGGTTGTGCCCTTCATCGGGTTGGGCTTGGTGTGCTTTTTCACCAAGTTGATGCCCTCTACGATCACGTGAGAGTCATCCTTGCGCAGGCTGATCTTGCCGCGCTTGCCCTTATCGCGACCTGCGATAACGATGACTTCGTCGCCTTTGCGAATCTTGTTCATGGCGGGTCCTTACAAAACTTCAGGAGCCAGGGACACGATCTTCATGAACTTTTCGGTACGCAGTTCGCGCGTGACCGGTCCAAAGATGCGGGTGCCGATAGGCTCCAACTTGGCGTTGAGCAACACTGCTGCGTTGCCGTCGAATTTCACCAAAGAACCGTCGCCACGGCGGATGCCCTTGGCAGTACGAACCACCACAGCGCTGTAGACCTCGCCTTTTTTGACGCGGCCGCGCGGTGCAGCTTCTTTGATGCTAACTTTGATGATGTCGCCAACACTGGCGTAACGGCGCTTAGAACCACCCAGCACTTTGATGCACAGGACGGACTTGGCGCCGGTGTTGTCGGCAACTTCCAATCGAGATTCAGTTTGGATCATTTCAAATATTCCCAACTTGCACCTGAATCGACCCTTGCCCCACGGCAAGCAACCCATTCAAGTCAGTCTTGGGCCCGCTGTCCGTCACTCAAACCACTTGAATGACTTCCATTTGGGCAGAACCTTCATACTTTTTCAAGCGAAGCCCACGATTATGCCTAGCCTTTTTCGGCGGGTCAATACTTTTTTCAGGGAATTTTCAAATATTGAGCGGTCAACCGCAGAAAGTCCGCAATTTGCGGGTCTTGTCCGGTCTCCTCAAGCAGGATTTCAGCCACGCGGGGTGCCAAGTCGGCAGCAATTCGGGCGTCCAGAAACAACCAACGGCTGCGGCGGGCCAGCACATCCTCTACTGTCATGGCGTATTCGTGGCGTGCCGCAAAGCGCACCATGGCTTCGGTCAAACCTCCGGCAAGCACCGTATCGGCACCTGGAAGCTGATTTACTAGAGCAGCTTCGGATCCGTAGGAGTGCAGCCCTTCCGACTGGCTGATTGCAACCGGCGCGTTTTTTCCGGCAGGCGGTGCTCCGACCAGCCGTAAGTGCGTCGTCTTGCCGGCCGGCCGGGAGGGCAACAGGCCCTTTTCGGCGCCGCGCCTCAACACATCTTCTGCCATGGCGCGGTAGGTGGTCCATTTGCCGCCGGTTACTGTTACCAGACCGCTGCGGCTGACCAGCACAGTGTGCTCCCGGCTGATGGCCTTGGTGGCTTCGCCTTCGTCGTCCTGTGGTTTCACCAGCGGTCGCAAGCCGACCCAGATGCTTTTGATGTCGGCGCGGGAGGGCGGTTTGCGCAAGTACCGCGCCGACTCCCGCAAGATGAATTCCACTTCTTCGGCGAACGCCTGGGGCTCTCGGTCCAGATCGTGGCGCGGGGTGTCGGTGGTGCCCAGAATGACCTTTCCCAGCCAGGGCACCGCAAACAAGACACGTCCATCGGCCGTCTTGGGCACCATCAAGGCGGTATCTCCCGCCAGAAACTCCCGGTCCACTACCAGGTGCACACCCTGGCTGGGTGCCACCATGGGTTTGACTTCTCTGCCACCACCCGCCCGGTGAGCCGCGCTGTCTTGCTCGCGCAAGGCATCGACCCAAACACCGGTCGCATTGACTACGCAACGCGCCCGCACCCGATACGCCTCGGCGCTCAGGGCGTCCTGCGCCATCAGACCGCAGACCTTGCCATCCTTATAGAGAAGTTCGGTGACACCACAGTAATTGATCAACAACGCGCCTTGGAGCGCCGCCGTACGGGCCAGCACCAGCGCCAAGCGGGCATCGTTGAACTGGCCGTCCCAGTACTGCACGCCGCCCTTGAGCCCCACGCTGCGAACGGTAGGCAGCGCCTTTTCGGTCTCCCGAGCGCTCAAGAAACGGGTCTTGCCCAAACCGGCCTGGCCTGCCAGCAAGTCGTACATCGTCAGCCCCGCGCCATAAAACGGCGCCTCCCACCACTGATACGAGGGCACCACAAACGCCAGCGGTTGTGCCAGGTGCGGCGCGTTGTGCAGCAGCGTGGTGCGCTCATGCAGCGCCTCACGTACCAAGGAAATATTGCCCTGCGCCAGGTAGCGCACGCCTCCATGCACCAGCTTGGTAGCGCGCGAAGAGGTGCCTTTGGCAAAGTCGTGCGATTCGAGCAGCACCACCTTGAACCCACGCGCCGCCGCATCCAGCGCGACGCCCAGTCCGGTAGCGCCACCGCCCACCACAGCCAGGTCGTATTCCACGTCCGCAGCCAGTTGCGCCATCAGTTGCGGACGGTTGGTAGCGAGGGCGGTAAGGGGTGATGGCATGAAGACTCACTTCACAAGGAACAGGCCAAACGATTCGAATTTGAATATTATGATTCGTTTTGGTTCGTTTGACTTGCGTAATTTTCCCGATGCTGCTTCTTTTCAATTCGTTTTACAGTTGCCTTAGCCCGCTTCCCTGGGCAGAACGCCCTCTATGAACCCCAACCCGCGACAACTCACGCTACTTTCTGTGGTGCAAGCCCAAGGCACGGTCAGTGTGGAAAGCCTGGCCGAAACCCTGGGCGTCACCCTGCAAACCGTGCGGCGCGATGTGCAGCGCCTAGCCGACGAAGGCCTGCTCGCCCGCTTTCATGGTGGCGTGCGCTCACCCGGCTCCACCACAGAAAACATCGCCCACACCCAGCGCGAATCGCTCAACGCCGACAGCAAGCAGCACATTGCGCGCTGCGTGGCAGAGGCCGTACCCAACGACTGCTCGCTGATTCTCAATATTGGCACCACCACCGAAGCCATTGCCCGCGCCCTGCTGCAGCACCGCGGCCTGCGCGTGATTACCAACAACCTGAACGTGGCCCGGATTCTCAGCAGCAACCCGCACTGTGAGGTCATCGTGGCCGGCGGCGTGGTGCGTGCGCGTGACCAGGGCATCGTGGGTGAGGCGGCGGTGGACTTCATCCGGCAGTTCAAGGTGGACATTGCGCTGATCGGCATCTCGGCCATTGAGTCGGACGGCAGCCTGCGCGACTTTGACTACCGGGAGGTGAAGGTCTCGCAGGCCATCCTTTCTCATGCACGCGAAGTCTGGCTGGCGGCCGACCACAGCAAATTCAACCGGCCCGCCATGGTGCAACTCGCCACGCTCAACCAGATAGACCGGCTGTTTACGGACCGCCCCCCGCCGCCGCCGTTTGACACCCTGCTAGCCGAGGCACAGGTCCGCCTGACCGTCGCCGCTCAACCTTCCACCCCCTGACGGAAAACCACCATGACCTACCTGCTCGCCTTGGACCAGGGCACTTCGAGTTGCCGAAGCATTGTGTTTGACCCCGAAGGCCGCACCGTGGCCATGGCGCAGCAGGAGTTGCCGCAGATCTACCCCCAACCTGGCTGGGTAGAACACGACGCCAACGCCATCTGGAACTTGCAACTGTCCACCGTGCGCCAGGTTTTGGACAAGGCCGGCATTGCCGCCAGGCAAGTGCACGCGATCGGCATTACCAACCAGCGCGAAACCACGGTGGTCTGGAATCGCAAGTCGGGTCAGCCAATTCACCCGGCAATAGTCTGGCAGGACCGCCGCACCGAGCCCCTTTGCGCAGAGCTGCGCGAGCGCGGCCTGGCGGACAGCATCCGCGCCAAGACCGGCCTGCTGGTGGACGCCTACTTTTCCGGCACCAAACTGAAATGGCTGCTGGACCATGTGCCGGGCGCCCGCGCCATGGCCGACAACGGCGAGCTGGCCTTTGGCACCATGGACAGTTGGCTGATCTGGAACCTCACCGGGGGCCGGGTGCACGCCACCGACGTCAGCAATGCCTCCCGCACCTTGCTGTTCAATGTGCACAGCAACCAATGGGACGCCGAGTTATTGGCTGCGCTGGACATTCCGGAGAGCCTGATGCCCGCGGTGCAGCCCAGCGCCTCGTTGTTCGGAGAAATCAGCCCTGACCTACTAGGCCACGCCATTCCGATTGGCGGCGTCGCCGGCGACCAGCAAAGTGCCCTGTTCGGTCAGGCCTGCTTTAGCGCCGGCATGGCCAAGAACACCTACGGCACGGGTTGTTTCATGCTGATGCATACCGGCAGCACCTTCCAAACCTCCACCAACGGTCTGATCACCACCAGCGCAGCGCAGACTACAAGTTCCCCGCAATTTGCCCTGGAAGGCAGCGTGTTTGTGGGGGGTGCGGTGGTGCAGTGGTTGCGCGACGGGCTGCAAGCGATTGAGCACAGCGGGCAGGTGCAGGCGTTGGCTGAGAGCGTGCCGGATGCTGGCGGTGTGATGGTGGTGCCCGCGTTTACCGGCCTGGGTGCGCCTTACTGGAAGCCCGACGCGCGCGGCTCGATTACCGGCCTCTCGCGCGGCAGCACGCTGGCCCACATTGCGCGGGCCTCGCTGGAGAGCATTGCCTTTCAGAGTGCCGCCTTGCTGCAAGCCATGGCAAAAGATGCGGCCAGCGCCGGCAGCGCGCCGGTCACGGAACTGCGCGTGGACGGCGGCGCCTGCGTCAACAACCTGCTGATGCAGTTCCAGGCGGATTTGCTGGGCATTCCGGTGGTGCGTCCAGCCGTCACTGAAACCACCGCGCTGGGCGCCGCCTACCTGGCCGGCCTGACCACCGGCGTCTACCAAAGCACCGAGGAACTCAGCCGGTTGTGGCGCGCCGAGCGCCGGTTTGAGCCCGCCATGCCGCGCGAGCGGGCGACCGAGCTCATGGCGCGTTGGGAACACGCCGTGCGGCAAACCGTGCTGTGAGGCAAGGCCTTTTCGGCACAATGGCGGCATGACCCAAGCAATAGCATTTATCGGCGGTGGCAATATGGCCAGCGCCATCATCGGTGGCCTGATCAAACAAGGCATGACGGCAAACCAGATTCTGGTGGTGGAGCCTTTTGACGAGGCCCGCACCAAACTCAAGGAATCCTTCGGCATTGACGCACTTAAAGCGCCCGACGCCTCGCTGGCCCGCGCTGGCCTGGTGGTGTGGGCCGTCAAGCCGCAGACCTTCAAGGACGCGGTCGCCCAGACCAAGGCCCACACCGCCCACGCTTTGCACCTGAGCGTGGCAGCGGGCATTCGCAGCGACAGCATTGCCGCCTGGCTGGGCAGCGAGCGCGTGATCCGCTGCATGCCCAACACCCCGGCCCTGATTGGCCGGGGCATGACCGCGCTGTTTCCACGCAGCAGCGTCACCGCCGCCGACCGGCAATGGGCCGGTGAGGTGATTGCCACCACCGGCCAATTCCTGTGGCTGGAGCGCGAAGAACAGCTCGACGCGGTAACGGCTCTGTCCGGCTCGGGCCCGGCCTATGTGTTCTATTTTCTGGAAGCCATGCGCGCTGCCGGTGCCGAGATGGGCTTGCCGGCCGAGCAGGCCTACCAACTGGCGATTGCCACCTTCATTGGTGCCGGCGAACTGGCGCAAGCCTCCACCGAATCGCCCGAAGTGCTGCGCCAGCGCGTGACCTCCAAGGGCGGCACCACTTACGCGGCCATCACCTCCATGGACGACAGCGGCGTGAAGGCGCACTTCATTCAGGCCCTGCATGCGGCGCGCGACCGCGCAAGGGTCATGGGCGACGAGTTCGGCGCTGCCTAAGGCTTGGGCGTCTGCCAGAACCCGGGCTGGCTGTAGCGCTCTTTGAGAAAGTCGATCCACATGCGCACCCGCAGCGGCAAGTGCTTGCGCTGCGGGAACACGGCATAAATGCCATTGGGGGGCGCGGCGTAGTCCTCCAACACCGCCACCAATTTGCCCTCGGCAATTTCGGCTTCCACCTCCCAGGTGCTGCGCCATGCAATGCCGTGGCCGGCCAGACACCAGTCGTGCAACACCTGGCCGTCAGAGCAATCCAGCGGGCCGGCGGGCTTCAGGTACATCACATCGCCACTGACCCCGGCCGGCGAATTGGCGGGTGCCTGAAAAGCCCAGCCCCGCGTCTGCGATGCGTCACTCGACAGCGTCAGGCAGTGAAAGCGGGCCAGGTCGGCTGGCGATTGCGGTGTGCCGTAGCGCGCCAGATAGCCGGGCGTGGCCACACACAGGCGGCGGTTATCAGCCATGCGCACACTCACTAGCGACGAGTCGGGCATATCGCCCACCCGTACCGCGCAGTCAAACCCCTCCCCCGCAATGTCCACCACGCGGTCGCTCAGGTTGAGTGAGACGGTGACTTCGGGGTGGCGCTCAAAAAATTTGGGGATCAACGGTGCCACATGGCGGCGGCCAAAACCGGCTGGCGCGGTAATGCGCAGGTGCCCGCTGGCCTTGACGCCGCCGGCACTGACACTGGCCTCGGCGTTGGCCAGGTCCGCCAGCAGGCGCTGGCAGTCCTCCAGAAAGGCGCTGCCCTCGTGGGTCAGGGTGATGCGCCGGGTGGTGCGCAACAGGAGTTTGACACCCAGCCGCTCTTCCAGCGCGTCAAGCCGGCGTCCGATGATGGCGGGTGCCACGCCCTCGGCAATCGCCGCCGAAGTCAGGCTGCCGCGCGCCACCACCGACACAAAGGACTCCATCTGCTTGAGTTTGTCCATCGACATGGGGCGCTCCCAGCGTGGTCTAGGCGGCAGGACCGGTGGCGTCGGTCGCCCCCGGCTGGGGCTGATCCGACCCAGGCAACAGGATGCCCTGCGCCCGCAAGTCAGCAATTTCGGCTTCGCTGTAGCCCAGCGACCGCAGCAACTCGGTGCCGTGTTCATCGAGCTTGGGCGGGTCCCGGCGCAGGCCCAGGCGCTCGCCGCCCAATTTCAGCGGCAACAACGGCACTTGGGTCTGGCGGCCGTCGGGCAGCGTCATGGGCGCCAGGCCGCCGGTTTGTTGCAGGTGAGGGTCGGCGAACAGGTGCTGCGGGTCGGTAATCGGGGCAAAGGGCAAGCCGTGCTGCTCAAACACCGCCGCCAGTTCATCCTTGGTGCGGTCGGCCAGCCGCTCCCGCAACAGCGGAATGAGCCAGGCGCGGGCGCGCACCCGGTCGTTGTTGGTCGTCAGGCGGGCATCGGCCTGCAGGTCGGCAAAGCCAAACGCATTGCAGAAGATGCCCCATTGCGTATCGCCCACCACAGCCAGAAAGATCTGGCCGCCGTCCTTCACAGTAAACACGTCATAAATGCCCCAGGGCGAAATCTTTTGCGGCATGGGGTCGGCGGCTTTGCCGGTGATGGCGAACTGCATCATGTGCTGTGCCACCAGAAACACGTTGTTCTCAAACAGGGCAGATTCGACCTCCTGCCCCTGCCCGGTTTGCTGGCGCTGCATGAGTGCGGCCATGGCACCAATGGCGCCGAACATGCCGCCCATGATGTCGTTCACGCTGGACCCCGCCCGCAGCGGGTCACCGGGGCGCCCGGTCATGTAGGCCAGGCCGCCCATCATCTGCACCACTTCGTCGAGCGCGGTGCGGTGGTCGTAGGGGCCGGGCAGAAAGCCCTTGTGGCTGACATAAATGAGGCGCGGGTCCAGCTTGCTCAAGGAGGCATAGTCCAGGCCCAGTTTTTGCATGGTGCTGGACTTGAAGTTTTCGCTGACGATGTCGGCGGTGGCAATCAGTTTGAGCACCACCTCGCGGCCCTTGGCACTTTGCAGGTCAATGGCCAGGCTTTTCTTGTTGCGATTGAAAAGCGGGTAAAAACCGGCGCCACTGCCCAGCAGTTTGCGGGTGCTGTCGCCGCCCAGGGGCTCGACCTTGATCACCTCCGCACCCAGGTCGGCCAGCACCATGCCACAGGTCGGGCCCATCACCATGTGGGTGAACTCGACCACGCGGATACCGGCAAGAGGGAGGGACTTGGCTTGGCTCATGGTTAACTACCTGCGTTTTAGTCACGAATAAATTGATATTCTTCCATATAGTGAATGGATAAGGTTCGAATACAGTACGGCAATCGGTTCTAAATTTCTGGTCTTTTATTTCATAGGGCTCTCCATGGCAACAGCGAACAGCACCCCACGCACCAACGTCCACCGCCTGCAGGTGGCAACCTCCCTGCACCAGTTCATTGAAGAAAAAGTGCTGCCCGGTACCGGCGTCACTGCGGAAGCCTTCTGGAAGGGCTTTGACGCCATCGTGGGCGACCTGGCCCCCAAGAACATCGCCCTGCTGGCCGAGCGCGACCGCCTGCAAACCGAACTCGACACCTGGCACAAGGCCAACCCCGGCCCCATCGCCGATATGCCCGCCTACAAGGCCTTTCTGGAAAAGATCGGCTACCTGGTCGAGCAGCCCAAGAAGGTGAAGATCACCACGTCCAACGTCGACAACGAACTCTCCAAGCAAGCCGGCCCGCAACTGGTGGTGCCCATCACCAACGCGCGCTACGCGCTCAACGCCGCCAACGCCCGTTGGGGCTCGCTGTACGACGCGCTGTATGGCACCGACGTGATCAGCGAAGACAAGGGCTGCGACAAGGTGGGCCCCAAAGGTTACAACCCAAAGCGCGGCAAGAAGGTGATTGAATACGCGCGCCACGTGCTCGACCGCACCGCGCCGCTCAAGAAGGGTTCGCACCTCGGCTCAACCGGCTACCGCATCAACAAGGACGGCGAACTGGTGGTGTCCTTGAAAGACGGTGGCACCTCCAAGCTGCAAGACAAGTCCCAATTGGTGGGCTACACCGGAGAAGCCAAGGCACCGGCTTCCGTGCTGCTGCAACACAACGGTTTGCACCTGGACCTGATCATCAACCGTGGCACCGCCATCGGCAAGACCGATGCCGCAGGCGTCAGCGACCTGGTACTGGAAGCCGCGCTGTCCACCATTCTCGACCTGGAAGACTCGGTGGCCGTGGTGGACGCCGACGACAAGGTACAGGCTTATGGCAACTGGCTCGGCATTCTGCAAGGCACGCTGGTGGAAAGTTTCGACAAGGGCGGCAAGACGCTGACCCGCGGCCTGAACGCCGACCGCGTGTACACCGCTCCTGACGGCAAGAAGAAGGTCACCCTGCATGGCCGCAGCCTGATGTTCGTGCGCAACGTGGGCCACCTGATGACCAACCCGGCCATCACCTACACCGCCGCCGATGGCAGCACGAAAGAGATTCCCGAAGGCATCATGGACGCCATGGTGACCACCACCATCTCGATGCACGACTTGGCGCGCACCAAGAAGGACGCCATCCGCAACTCGCGCAAGGGCTCGGTTTACATCGTCAAGCCCAAGATGCACGGCCCGGCCGAAGTGGCCTTTGCCAGCGAACTGTTTGGCCGCGTTGAAAAGGTTCTGGGCCTGCCCGACAGCACCGTCAAGCTCGGCATCATGGACGAAGAGCGCCGCACCTCGGTGAATCTGAAGGCCTGTATTGCAGCAGCGCAAAGCCGCGTGGCGTTTATCAACACCGGCTTCCTGGACCGCACCGGCGATGAAATGCACACCGCCATGCAAGCCGGCCCCATGATCCGCAAGGGCGACATGAAGACCAGCGCCTGGATCCAGTCCTACGAGCGCAACAACGTGCTGGTGGGCCTCTCCTGCGGCCTGCGTGGCAAGGCACAAATCGGCAAGGGCATGTGGGCCATGCCCGACCTGATGAAGGCCATGATGGAGCAAAAGATTGCCCACCCCAAGGCCGGTGCCAACACCGCCTGGGTGCCCAGCCCCACCGGCGCCACCCTGCACGCCCTGCACTACCACCAGTTGCTGGTGAGCGATGTGCAAAAGGCGCTGGAAAAGATCAACGCCAACAAGGAACGCGACAGCATCCTCACCGGCCTGTTGACGATTCCCGTAACCGCGACGCCCAACTGGACCGAGGCCGAAAAGCAAGCCGAGCTCGACAACAACGCCCAGGGCATTCTGGGTTACGTGGTGCGCTGGGTCGACCAGGGCGTGGGCTGCTCCAAGGTGCCCGACATTAACGACATCGGCCTGATGGAAGACCGCGCCACGCTGCGCATCTCCAGCCAGCACATGGCCAACTGGCTGCACCACGGCGTGGTGACCAAGGCGCAGATCGAAGAAACCTTCACCCGCATGGCCGCCAAAGTGGACAAGCAGAATGGCGGCGACAAGGCCTACACCGCCATGATCGGCAACGAAAAAGGCGCCGCCTACCAGGCAGCCTGCGATCTGGTGTTCAAGGGTCTGGCACAACCCAGCGGCTACACCGAGCCGTTGCTGCATGCCTGGCGTCTGAATGTGAAGGCGGCTGCGTAAGGCTTTCCGGCTTTGACCTACAAAACGGCACCTTCGGGTGCCGTTTTCTTTTGGTGCGAAGCGCTGCGCGGCAAGATGGAGCCAGTGAGTACAAGAAATACATCTTCCAGCACGACGGCGGCAACTGAGGCCTCCGCCTGACCATTGAGCTAGATAGCGAAACTCCAAATTAAGCGCCATAATAAGAGCCAATTAAGGAGCCAACGATGGAAGCCATTTATGCCGATGTGATGATCAGCATGTCCGAGTTCAAGAAGAACCCTGCGGCTGTGTTGCGCGAAGCCAATAGCCGTCCTGTGGCGGTGCTGAACCACAACAAGGCGGCGTTTTACATGATTGAACCCGCCCTGTTTGAGGCCATGCTGGAGGAGCTGTCTGACCAGGAGTTGGGCCGAAAGGTACTGGCCCGCATGGGGGAGAGGGCGCAGGCTATCGAGGTGGACATAGATGCCATCTAAGGCCGAGCGAGACAATGAGCCTGCGCGCAAACACAAGTACCGATTGCAATTTGTCCCCAGTGCCTGGGCAGAATGGCAAAAGCTGGATGGCTCGGTCAAAGAGCCCTTGCGTAAGCTGCTGAAAAAGCGCCTGGACAACCCCCATGTGCCTGGCGCGGCATTGCACGGGGCGCTGACCGGGCACTACAAAATCAAGCTAAACAAGCAAGGCTACAGGCTGGTCTATGGAGTTCAAGACGATGTGCTGATTGTCATGGTGATGGCGGTAGATAAACGCGAAGACAGCGTGGTCTACCAATCGGCCATGCAACGAGTTACCGAAAAGATGATCGAACTGGCCAAGGCTGTGCAGAAACGCCCGAAGACATGATGATCTGTGCCACTTGCCTGATTTGACCGGAGAGCCCCTTGCCAGCGCACCCCTACTCGCACACGATTGGCCCACACACCTACACCTTCCGTGACCTGAAGGACCTGATGGCGCGGGCCACACCGCTGCGTTCCGGTGACCTGCTGGCGGGCGTGGCCGCGCAGAGTGAGCAGGAGCGGGTGGCGGCGCAAATGGCGCTGGCCGCGCTGCCACTGGCCACTTTTTTGAACGAGGCGCTCATTCCCTATGAAGGCGACGAAATCACCCGCCTGATCATCGACAGCCACGACCGCGAAGCCTTTGCCCCGGTCAGCCACCTGACGGTGGGGGACTTTCGCAATTGGCTGCTGAGCGACACCGTGACCTGTACGGAACTTACCGCATTGGCCCCCGGCATCACCCCGGAAATGGCCGCTGCGGTCAGCAAGATCATGCGCAACCAGGACCTGATCCTGGTGGCAAAAAAGTGCCGCGTGGTCACCCAATTTCGCAACACGCTCGGGCTGGAGGGGCGCCTCGCCACACGCCTGCAACCCAACCATCCCACCGACGACGCGACCGGCATCGCAGCCAGCCTGCTTGATGGCCTGCTGTATGGCAGCGGCGATGCGGTGATTGGCATCAACCCCGCCACCGACAACGTGCCGCAAGTCATCAAACTGGTGACGATGGTGAACGACATCATTCAGCGCTACGGCATTCCCACGCAGTCGTGCGTACTCACGCATGTGACCAACACCATCGAGGCGATCGGGCGCGGCGCGCCGGTGGACCTGGTGTTCCAGTCGATTGGCGGCACCGAGGCCACCAACCGCAGCTTTGGCGTGAGCCTGAGCCTGCTGGCCGAGGCACGCCAGGCGGCGCTTTCGCTCCAGCGTGGCACGGTGGGCGACAACGTGATGTATTTCGAAACCGGCCAGGGCAGCGCGCTGTCGGCCAACGCGCACCATGGGCTGGACCAGCAGACCTGCGAGGTGCGCGCCTACGCGGTGGCGCGCCATTTCAAACCGCTGCTGGTCAATACCGTCGTCGGCTTTATCGGGCCGGAGTACCTGTTTGACGGCAAGCAAATCGTGCGCGCCGGGCTGGAGGACCACTTCTGCGGCAAGCTGCTGGGCCTGCCGATGGGCTGCGACGTTTGCTACACCAACCACGCCGAGGCCGACCAGAACGACATGGACAACCTGCTCACCCTGCTCGGGGTGGCGGGCTGCAACTTTGTGATGGGCATTCCCGGCTCGGACGACATCATGTTGAACTACCAGACCACGTCCTTTCACGACGCGCTCTACGCCCGCCGCGTGCTGGATTTGCGCCCGGCACCGGAGTTTGAGGCCTGGTTGCAGCAGATGGGAATTGTTCGCCCGGGTGCGCCCTTTCAGTTGGGAGCCGATGTGCCACCCGCCTTTCAAACCGCCTTGCGCAGCCTGCGCTGACACGCCATGCAACCCAACTCCAGCCCCGTAGTTGCTAACCCCTGGGAGGCGCTGCGCCAGTTCACAGACGCCCGCATTGCGTTGGGCCGTGCCGGTGTGAGCACGCCCACGCAGGCGCACCTGGCCTTTCAGCTAGCCCACGCGCAGGCGCGTGACGCCGTGCACCTGGCGCTTAACGCGGACGGACTGGCACGCACCCTGGACGCGGTATTTCCTGAAGCCGCAACGCCGTGTCAGGTGCTGCACAGCGCGGCCGGTGACCGCCACACCTACCTGCAGCGGCCCGACCTGGGCCGCCGACTGAACGCTGACTCCTGCGCCCAGCTGGAACGCATAAACGCCACGCCCGCGCAGCGCCCGTTTGACCTGGCCCTGGTGGTGGTGGACGGGCTTTCAGCGCTGGCGATTGAGAAAAACGCTGTGCCGTTTCTGGCCAGCTTGCGTGCACGCCTGGAAGGCGAGTCGTGGTCGCTGGCGCCGCTGTGTGTGGTGCAACAGGGGCGCGTGGCGATCGGCGATGAAGTGGGCCAGTTGCTGGGCGCCCGCGCGGTGGTGGTGCTGATTGGCGAGCGCCCGGGCCTGAGTTCGCCCGACAGCATGGGCCTGTACCTGACCTGGATGCCGCAGGTGGGATTGACCGACGCCAGCCGGAACTGCATCTCCAATGTGCGACCGGCGGGCTTGGGGTATGGCGAGGCGGCGTTCAAGTTGCACTACCTGCTGACGCAATCACGCCAGCGTCAACTGAGCGGGGTGGACCTGAAAGACGAAACGGCAGCGCCTGTGAATCAGGTGGCCGCTGGCGCAGGAAACTTCTTGCTGCCGCCGTAACGGCTTTGGAGCCCGATTAAGGTCGCGAATCCTCGCGGCCCTGTAAGCCGAAAGCCTGCTTGTGCAACTCAACCAAAGTGAGCAAGGCGGTCACGATTTCGGGCTTGAAACCCATGCGCTTCTCGCCGTCGTTGTAGCCGCTGAGCACCAGATCCTGCATGTAGGTCACGCACTCGGGGTGGCCCCAGATTTTTTCAATAGCCAGAGCGACCCGGGTGTGGCGGGCGCCGATCACCGCGACCTGCGTATCAATACGCGCCTGCAAGGGCCGCTCGTGCTGCCCCATGGGACGGGTTTCTTCCACATCGTCCCAATCGAGAGATGGAAAGCCGACAACCGGCTTGGTTAACTTATTAAATAGAGACACCACATGCTCCAACGCTATCTAATTATTTCTGGTGGCACCAGGCTGTCACCCCGGGCCGCTCCGGTTCTTTTTGATTGGCCGCACTGTAACCCAGGGGCAAGCTCCAACACAAGCTGAAGTCGACCCCTACACCTTTGACAAAACCTGTCCGGGTCTGGTGTACTGCCGACGCATGGGCGCCTTGTTTATCCTGATCAATCCGCATGCCGCAGGCGGCCGTGCGGCCAAACTCGAACCCGCCATTCGGGCCTGGGCTGCGGGCCGCACTGAGCCGGCCGTGGTGCAAGTCGCGCCCCGCATACCGGATGCCCTTGACTGGTTGCGGGGCTTGCCGAACGGTTCCTCGGTTGCCTTGGTCGGGGGCGATGGCACCCTCAACCAGATGCTGCCGGCCCTGCTGGACAACGACTTGTGTCTCACGCTGGTGCCCCAGGGCAGCGGCAACGATGTGGCACGGGCCCTCGGCGTTGCCGGCCTGCACTGGCGAGAAGCCCTGGAACGCAGCGAACGTGCATCGGCCCACCCCATGGATGTGGGCTGGTTGCGCACCGGCACGCTGGAGCGACCGTTTTTGTCCAGCCTAACCGTGGGCTTTGATTCGGCAGTAGGCTACAAAGCGCTGCACGGACCGCGCTGGCTGCGTGGCCTGCCACGTTACCTGCTGGCCACCTTTCGCGAACTCTCGGCGTTGCAAACCTGGGACATGCAGATCACGCTCGACGGCCAGGCCCTGCAGCAAGGCACCACATTGTTTGCCTCAACCCTGAACACCCCCACTTACGGCAGCGGTATGCCGGCGGTGCCGCATGCCCGCACCGACGATGGCTTGCTGGACGCGCTGGTGGCCGGGCGTTTCAATGTGGCCCAAACCCTGGTCATGCTGCCGCGGCTGCTAATGGCGCGCCACCTGAGCCACCCGCGGGTGACGACGCGCTCCTTTCAGAGCATGACGATTGCATCGCCGCAGGCGTTGCCACTGGCCACCGATGGTGAATACGTGGGCGAGGCGACATCGCTCGCCGTGCAGGTAGCCCCGGGCGCCCTGCGGGTGAAGCACCTGGAAGCACACGGCCGTCACACGGCAAAGGCACAATAGACGCATGCCCCAACGCCCCCCCTTTATTGCGCCCCAGAGCTTCACCAACGCCGACGAAGCACTGGCCCAGGTCCGCCGGATTTATGACAGCAGCATCGCCCACTTGCGTGAGACCATGCAGCGCTTTGTCACCGGCGACGACAGCATGGACCATGTGCGCGCCTGCTACCCGCTGGTGCGCATTCACACCGACACCGTGTCGCGCGCCGGCACCGCCGACATTGCCCGCCTGAGCTTTGGCTTTGTCGCCGGACCGGGTCGCTTCGAGACCACGCTAACCCGCCCCGACCTGTACCACCATTACTACTTGGAGCAGTTCCGTCTGCTGCTGGAAAACCATGGTGTGGAACTGGAGGTAGCCACCAGCTCGCAGCCGATTCCGGTGCACTTCTCGTTTGCGGAACACGACCATGTGGAAGGCACCATGTCGGCCGAACGCCGCATGCGCATGCGCGACGTGTTTGACCTGCCCGATCTGGCCGCCATGGACGATGGCATTGCCAACGGCACCTACACCCCGCGCCCGGGCGACTCGTTGCCACTGGCCCTGTTTACCGCGCCCCGGGTGGACTACTCGCTACACCGCCTGCGCCACTACACCGGCACCGGGCCAGAGCACTTCCAGAATTTTGTGCTGTTCACCAACTACCAGTTCTACATTGACGAGTTCATTGCGCTGGGCCGCGCCGCCATGGCCGACCCGCACAGCGAATACATCGCCTTTGTTGAACCCGGAAACGTCATCACGCGCCGCGTGGGCCTGCCGGCACAGGCGGTCGATGCGCTGGGCAAGGAGCCCCCCCGCCTGCCGCAAATGCCCGGTTACCACCTGGTGCGCGAAGACCGCGCCGGCATCACCATGGTCAACATCGGCGTGGGCCCGGCCAACGCCAAAAACATCACCGACCACATTGCCGTGCTGCGACCGCACGCCTGGATCATGCTGGGCCACTGCGCCGGCCTGCGCAACACCCAGCAACTCGGCGACTATGTGCTGGCCCACGGCTACGTGCGCGAAGACCATGTGCTGGACGAAGAACTACCGCTGTGGGTGCCCATCCCGGCGCTGGCCGAAATTCAGGTGGCGCTGGAGCAGGCGGTAGCCGACGTGACGCAGATCCAGGGCGCTGCCCTCAAGAGCATCATGCGCACCGGCACCGTGGCCAGCACCGACAACCGCAACTGGGAACTGCTGCCCGACAACACGCCGCAGCGCCGCTTCAGCCAGAGCCGCGCGGTGGCGCTGGACATGGAAAGCGCCACCATTGCCGCCAACGGTTTTCGCTTTCGCGTGCCCTACGGCACCCTGCTGTGTGTGAGCGACAAACCGCTGCACGGCGAAATCAAGCTGCCCGGCATGGCCAACCACTTCTACCGCGAACGGGTGGATCAGCACCTGCGCATTGGCATCCGGGCGCTGGAGTTGCTGCGCGCCCAGGGCGTGGACCAGTTGCACAGCCGCAAGCTGCGCAGCTTTGCCGAAGTGGCCTTCCAGTAAGCGCGGCGCAAAAGCGGAGTCGTCCAGCATGGCAGAGGAACTTTTCAGCGTCAGCAACCTGGTCAAACGCTTCGGCGACAACGAAGTGGTGCGCGACCTGTCGTTTTCCATTGCGCCGGGCGAGTGCCTGGGCGTGATCGGCCCCAACGGTGCCGGCAAAACCACCACCATCCGCATGTGCCTGGGGCAGACCGCACCGGACGGTGGCAGCATCCACGCCATGGGCCTGGAGATGCCCCGCGATGCGCGTGCCATCAAGCAGCAGTTGGGTGTGGTCACGCAAATGGACACGCTCGACCCCGACTTCACCTGCGCAGAAAACCTGCTGGTGTACGGCCGTTACTTTGGCCTGCGCGACAAGGACATCAAGGAACGCATTCCTTCGCTGCTGGAATTTGCCTCGCTCACTAGCAAGGCCAACGCCAAGCCGGGCGAACTGTCGGGCGGCATGAAGCGCCGCCTCTCGTTGGCGCGGGCGCTGGTCAACAACCCGCGCTTGCTGCTGCTGGACGAACCCACCACCGGCCTTGACCCGCAGGCGCGCCACCTGATGTGGGAACGCCTGCAACTGCTGCTGCAACAGGGCAAATCCATTTTGCTCACCACCCACTTCATGGATGAGGCCGAGCGCCTGTGTTCACGCCTCTTGGTGCTGGACCATGGCACCAAGATTGCCGAGGGCACGCCGCGCGACCTGATCGCCAAGCATCTGGAGCCCGACGTGGTGGAGGTGTTTGGCCAAGGCGCCATGGCGCTCGTGGACAGCCCGGTGCGTGCCCACGCGGCGCGCGTGGAAGTGAGCGGCGAGACGGTGTTTTTCTACACGCACAATGCGCATAACCTGCTGGAAGGCTTAAGTGCCTTTCCGCAGTTGCGCACGCTGCACCGGCCGGCCAATCTGGAAGATTTGTTCTTAAAGCTCACGGGCCGCCAGATCAGGGAGGATGCATAACATGTGGAGCCTGCCCCAAGTAACTTTGCGTTTCTGGCCGGTGTTTTTGCGCAACCTGCTGGTCTGGCGCAAGCTGGCGATACCGAGTCTGGTCGGCAATATTGCCGAGCCGCTGATGTGGCTGGTGGCCTTTGGCTACGGCATGGGCGCGCTGGTGGGCAAGGTCAGCGTGTCCTCGCCGCAGGGCATGGTGGAAGTGCCGTACATCCTGTTTCTGGCGAGCGGCTCCATCTGCATGAGTGCCATGCAGGCCGCGTCGTTTGAGGCGCTGTACTCCGCCTTCTCGCGCATGCATGTGCAAAAGACCTGGGACGGCATCATGAACGCGCCGGTGGGCCTGGACGATATTGTGTTTGCCGAAATGCTGTGGGCCGCCTTCAAGGCGCTGTTTACGGTGACGGCCATCATCGGCGTGATGCTGGTGCTGGGAATTACCCATTCACCCAAGCTGCTGCTGGCCTGGCCCATTTTGTTTGGTGTGGGCGTGACCTTCAGTTGCATGGCACTGATCTTCAACGCCATGGCCAAGGGCTACGAGTTTTTCACCTACTACTTCACCCTGTTCCTCACGCCGGTGATGTTCATGAGCGGTGTGTTTTTCCCGATCGAGCAGTTGCCCCCCACCGTACGCCTGGTGGCCGAATGGCTGCCGCTGTCGAATGCGGTGGAACTGGTGCGGCCCCTGTTCATGGACCATTGGCCGCAGAACGCGCTACGCCATGTGCTGGTGCTGGCCGCCTATGCCGGCGTGTCGTTCTGGATCGCGCTGGCACTCACGCGCAAACGCTTCAGCAAATAGAGCCTGCGTGGTGTCGCGCCGACACCACGTCATCAACTCTTCACAGAAGTTACTCAAAAGTTTCACCGCCAAACAAGAGACTTCATGCCGTGGTGTCGCAATGGATGCGGCACCCTTAATGACACATTGCATGGAGTTTTTATGATCAAGAAATCGGGCATCGCCCTGGCAGTGGCCGCTTTGGCTGCAAACGCATACGCAGCCGAATTTGCTGTGGGCACCGACACCAAGTTCGAAGTCAACGTCGACGTTTCCGCTTACTACCAGACCATTAAAGACACCAAGGGTGAAACCAGCCAGCCCAGCCTGATTGGCGCCGGCATGAACCAGATCGAAATCAAGGCCACCCGCACCATCAATGACGACATCTCGGTGTTCGGTGAAATCGAACTCGACTACGACCCCATCATCGACAACGACAAGCCCCAGACCGACGACACCCGTTTTGGTATCGCCAGCAAGAAGTTCGGCCGCTTCACCGCGGGCCAGTTTGACTCTTACTTTGAAGACAACGTTATTGAAGCCCTGGGCGTGTCCCATGGCGACAAGGCATTCGTCACCGAAGCCGGTTCTTCCAACGACGGCCGCCACCTGCAATACTTGAACAAGATTGGTGATCTGACCTTTGCGGTGGACCTGACCGCCAACAACAATTCTGCGGCAAACGATGGCAACCACGGTGCTGCCATTGCCGCCACCTACCAACTCGGTGCCTTCAGCGTCGGCCTGGGCTACAGCGATGTGGGCAAGTACATCAGCGATATCGCCAATGCCTCCACCACCGCAAAAGAGTACAACAAGGTCAAGAACGTCACCGGCCTGACCGCCGCCTACAAGTTCGGCAACACCAAGGTTATTGGCCTAGTTGTCTCCGAAACCGCTTCGGAATCTCCTGAACTCGCAGTTCTGGATCGCAACGTCAAGACCAACTACAGCGGCGTAGCCGTGACCCATGTGATGGGCGAGTTCGACATCGGCGTGGCCTTCCAGAACCGCGAAACCCGCACCAAGACTTACAGCGAATGGTCGGTTGGTCTGGGTTACACCCCGTTCAAGAACATGACCTTCTGGCTGGACATGAATGGTTTGGGCGATACAAACGGCAAGGGCGACGTCGTCGAACTCGGCGCCGTATACAAGTTCTAAGAAGAACTCTGTTAGTTAGTTTTCCAAGGTTTTATAACCCGGGCTTGTCCCGGGTTTTTTTGTACCTTCGCCACAGAACTGTCATCAAACCATCACATGACCTTTCTAGGATGGCGCTTGCATTTCATCCGAACCTCTGCATAAGGAAGTGATCACCATGTCCGCACCCCACCTGCCCTCGCGCCGCGCCGCGCTCAAACTTTTTGCCGCAGCCCCCATGCTGCCCCTGGGCGCCCTGTCGGCTAGCTCCCTGCTGTCGGGCTGTGCCACCAGCGCCACCACCGCTGCGGCGGGTACTGGCATGTCCAGCGCCGCTTTTGCGTCTGCGGCCTTTACCAGCATGGCTGCGCCTTCGCTGGCCAACCCGGCTGCCATGGCCACCACAACGGTCGCCTCCAGCATGCAAGTGACCCTGCAAGACGGCAGCACCCGCGCATTCAAACTGGCCTATCAGCCCTTCTTCATTACCGGCGACCGCGTGCCCGATGGCAATGGCGGCACCATGCTGGCCGGCGGCTATGTGGATATCTTTAACCGCCCCATCGTCGACAAGTCGGTGCCTGGCAAAGAGCGTCAATTCTTCTCTGACTGCCCGGACGGCACTTCGCTGCTGCAATTGCCCAAGGCCAGCGTCAAGGGCGTCAAGGGCAACGCCGTGTTTGCCGTGGTGCAGTTTGAATACGCGAATACCGACCTGGCCGGCGCCGATGCCTATGGCACGCTGCCCTCCCCCATCGCCGTGCTGACGCTGGATCAGGACCCCGCCACCGGCAAGCTCAGCCTGGTGAAATACCACAACGTGGACACCTCGCAGGCCCAAGGCTTGTGGATCACCTGCGGCTCCAGCCTGTCGCCGTGGAACACCCACTTGTCGAGCGAAGAGTACGAGCCGGATGCGCCCTTCGCTGCCGAAAACAAGCTCTTCAAGTCCTTCAGCAAGAACCTGTTCGGCGACGAGACCGTGGCCAACCCCTACCACTACGGCCACATGCCCGAAGTGACCGTCAACCCCGACGGCACCGGCACGCTGGTCAAGCACTTCTGCATGGGCCGCATTTCGCACGAGTTGGTGCAGGTCATGCCCGACAACCGCACCGTGCTCATGGGTGACGACTACACCAACAGCGGCCTGTTCCTGTTCGTGGCCGACAAGGAAAAGAACCTGTCCGCCGGCACGCTGTACGTGGCCAAGTTGGGCAGTGGTTTCTCCATCAACCCGGCCGATGCCGGTGCCAAACTCAGCTGGATCAAGCTGGGCCACGCCACCAGCGCCGAGATCGAGAAGATGGCCGACAAGCTCAAGCCCTCGGACATCATGACCGTGCTGAAAGCCGACCCCAAGGACGCCAGCTTCACCAAGGTGTTCTACAACGGCACGGCCAACTGGATCAAGGTCAAGCCCGGCATGGAAAAGGCAGCAGCATTCCTGGAAACCCACCGCTACGCCTACCTCGTGGGCGGCAGCATGGGCTTCTCCAAGATGGAAGGCACCACCGT
>ERZ1034363.486-NODE-486-length-27402-cov-7.513120_pt1 | contig 27402 bp, 28 predicted proteins | sample MGYA00520616_ERZ1034363 | MGnify/ENA primary metagenome ERZ1034363 (study PRJEB33736, sample SAMEA104284506) | Azolla filiculoides | biome: Urban; feature: Water surface; material: Ditch water | place: Netherlands | collected 2015-10-28 | depth 0-0.1 m ... | reverse complement strand
TATGCGGGGAAACCAGCCGCCAGTGACTGCGTAATTTCTGCTGCAGATGCCACGCGGCAACCGCGCACGTTTTGGCCAGCCCACAGCGGTGTGAAGTCGGCGCGACCTTGCGCTTCGGCCTGCGCCCGCAACGGTGCCAATGCGTTGGCGGCCAGTGGAAACGCCGGTGCCACGGGACTCAGCGGGCCCAACTCGCGCATCAGGCGGTTCAGCATGCTGCGTGCTGGACGCCCGGTGAAGACTCGGGTCAAGGCGGTATGAATAGCTTCGGGCGATTGCAGTGCCGCACGGTGTAGCGCCGAGGTGCTGGCCTCGTGGCTCAGCAAGTAGGCCGTACCCACTTGCACCCCCGCAGCCCCCATCGCTATGGCGGCTGCCACGCCGCGTGCGTCGGCAATGCCGCCCGCAGCAATCACCGGCACCCGTACCGCATCCACGATCTGCGGCAGCAAGGCCCAGGTGCCGAGTTGGCGAGTCAGTTCATCGCTCAAAAACATGCCCCGATGCCCACCGGCCTCCAGGCCCTGCGCAATGATGGCGTCCGCGCCATGCTCTTGCAGCCAGAGCGCTTCTTCCACGGTGGTGGCTGACGACAACACGACCGCGCCCCAGGATTTCACTTGCGCAAGCAACTCGGCGGCTGGCAGGCCGAAATGAAAGCTCACCACCGCCGGGCGAAAGGCGGCCAGTGCCTGCGCCACCTCGGCGCTGAACGGCAGGCGGCCCGGGCCATCCGGCACCGCCGATGCGTCAAGCCCCAGTTCGGCGAAATACGGTTGCAGCGCAGCGCGCCAAGCTTGCTCGCGCGCAAGGTCTGGCGCAGGTTGCTGGTGGCAGAAAAAGTTGACGTTGAACGGGCCGTTGGTCTGCGCCCGCAGGGCGGTGAGTTCCTGCACCATGGCGTCCACCGACAAGGTGGCGCAGGGCAGAGAACCGAGGCCACCCGCCTGGCAGACCGCTGCCGCCAGGGCATGGCCTTGCACCCCGGCCATGGGCGCCTGGATCAGGGGCCACTGCGTGCCCAACAAGGCGTTGCTCAGGGCCATGCCGCAGGGCCTTAAGCCGCCTGCTGTTCCTTGATGGCAGCGGCCAGTGCGGCCACGCCGCGGTGGATCTCGGCCACGCTGGGCGTCACAAACGACAGGCGCATGCTGCGCTCGTCGGGGTGTCCGGCATAGAAGGGCGCGCCGGGCACAAAGGCCACGCCCTTGTCCACCGCATGGGGCAGCAGGTTGACCGCATTCATGCCGGCGGGCAGGCGTGCCCACAGGAACATGCCACCGGCCGGTGTGTTCCAGGTGAGCGATTGCTCCGGGTTGGTTTTCGCGTCGGGAAAGTGTTGCGCCAGCGCTTCGAGCATGGCGTCGCGCTGGGCCTTGTAGAGCGCGCGGATGGTGGGCACATGGCGGTCCAGAAAACCGTCTTTCATCACCTCGGCAATCATGCGCTGGTTGAAGCTGGGGCTGTGCAAATCGGCCGCCTGCTTGGCTTGCAGCAGCTTGGGGTACACCGCAGCGGGTGCCACGATAAAGCCCATGCGCAGGCCAGGTGCCAGCACCTTGGAGAAAGAGCCCAGATAAATGCCGCCGTCGGGGTTGCGGGCGGTCAGCGGGGCTGGCGGCGGTGTGTCAAACCACAGGTCGCCGTAGGGGTTGTCTTCCATGATGGGCAGGCCCAACTCGGCGGCGGTGGCGCTCAAGGCGGCACGGCGCGCCTCGCTCATGGTGCGGCCGGTGGGGTTCTGGAAATTGGGCAGCACATACAAGAAGCGCGCGTCCTTGGCCTTGGCACGCAGGTCTGCCAGATCGAGGCCTTCGTCATCGCTTTCCACGCTCACCACTTCGGGCTCCATCGGAGTAAAGGCCATCACTGCGCCCAGGTAGGTGGGCGATTCCACCAGCACGCGGCTGCCTTCATCGAGCAGAATTTTGGCCACCAGATCCAGACCTTGCTGCGAGCCGGTAGTGATCATGACTTGGTTGGGGTTGATGTCCCAACGCTGACCCTGCGCGCGGGCCTGTGCACCCAGCGAGGCCGCCACCATTTCACGCAGCGGGCCGTAGCCCTCGCTGGCGGCGTATTGCAGGGCGCCCTGCGGGTCGTCGCGCAGCACCTTGGCACAGGCCTCCTCAAAGTCGGCCACCGGAAAGGTCTGGGGCGAGGGCAGTCCGCCCGCAAAACTGATGATGCCGGGGCGCTCGGTGACCTTGAGAATTTCGCGGATGACCGAGGGATTCATCTTGGCTGCGCGGTGCGCAAGGGTCCATTGGGTGGCGGTGGGGGTGGGGCTCATGGTGGGTCTTTCTGTTGTTGTAGTGGGGGCGGAAGGATTGAGAAGCTAGGCAATCAAGCCCGGCTATTGGGGGTAATGTGGTCCAGTGCGCCGTCGCCATAGGAGCGGATCACTTCGGAAATAACGATGTGAAAGCCCCGGTACCAGCGCTGGTAGTCGCGCTTGGCCTCCAGGTGCTGCGGGTTTTGCGAGAAGGTTTTGAGCGAATCCAGATCGGCCCAGTAGTAGGTGGCGTTAAAGCGCTTGCCGTCTTCCGACTGCCAGGTCTCGCGGCCCAGAAAACCGGGGTTGCTTTGGGCGGCGGCCTCGATCTGCGCGTCCAGCGTGTGGAAGCGCTCGTCGTAGGTTCCGGGCTCAAAAATAAAGGCGGCTGCGTACATGGCTATTTAGGGTTGCGGTCCGGTATTTTCGCGGGTGCCGGCGCGGCTGCAAAACGCCGGCCCACAAACACGATGGTGACCACCCCCAGCGCAAAGCCCAGCGTGACCGGGTCGAGCGCTTCGCCCAGCAGCGGCACGGCGGCCAGGATGCTGAAAAATGGTTGCAGCAATTGCGTCTGGCTCACCCGCAGCGCGCCGCCAATCGCCAGCCCCCGGTACCAGGCGAAAAAGCCAGCCCACATGGAGAACACGCCCACGTAGGCCAGGCCCATCCAGGCCGTGCCACGGATTTCACCCGTCGGCCAATTCAGCAGGGCACCGGGCACGCTAATCGGCAGCATCATCACGCAGACCCAGCAGATCACCCGCTCGGCACCCAGCGTGGGCGTGACCTGCGCGCCATACACATAGCCCACCGCCGCCGACACAATCGCGCCCAGCAACAGCAGATCGGCCCATTCCAGCGCAAAGCCACCGGCGTGCTGCGACGCGCGCATCAGCGAAAACGCCATCACCAGCAGCCCACCCAGCGCCGCGCATAACCAAAAGCCCAACCGCGCCCGCTGGTGCAGCACCCAGGCCGCCATGGCGGCGGTGGCCAGTGGCAGCAGTGCGGTAAACACGGCCGCGTGGCCGGAGGTGACATGGCGCAGTGCAAAGCCCAGCAGTAGCGGAAAGCCCAGCGCGTTGCCCAGCATCGCCATGGCCAGCGGTCTGCGCTGCGCCGGGGTCGGCACGGGCGAGCGGGTCAGACCCAGAAACGCCAGCGACAACACGCCCGCAATCACCGCGCGGCCAAAGGTGATGAACCAGGCCGAAAGTTGCGGGTCTTGCGGGGTGCCGGTGGCCAGGCGCGTCATGGGCAGGGTGACGGCAAAGATCGCCACACCCAGAACGCCGAGCCACATGCCAAGGGTTTCTTTTTTCATGGCATCCACTGTAGAAGGAAAAACAGCACAGTTGCAGTACAGTTGTGCTGAACATTTATTAAACTGTATTGCTGCTACTGCTGGCACAAAACTGTAAGGAACGACCATGTTGATGAAGAGCAGCGCCCAGTCTCTGGCCGAACAGCTTGCGGCCCGCTTTGCGCAACGCATTCGCGACCGGCTGCTGTCGCCGGGCGCCCGCCTGCCCTCGGTGCGGCAATGCGCGCAGCAGCAGGGCGTGAGCCCGTCCACCGTGGTGGGGGCCTATGACCTGCTGTTGGCGCAGGGGCTGGTGGATGCGCGCCGCAACCGGGGCTTTTATGTGCGCGAAGCCAGCCCGGTGTCTGCTGACTCCGCGCCTGTGCAGGCCGCACAGCCTGCCGGCGCGGTGCCGCTGGCTTCGCAACAACGCGCTCCGCTGAATGCCACCGCGCTGATTCGCGGCATGTTTCACGGCATCAGCGACAAACCACAGCCCGGCATGGGGGTGCTGCCGCGCGAGTGGCTGGAGAGCACCTTTCTGGCCAGTGCGGTGCGGCGCTTTTGCAATACACAGGATCTGAACGACCTGTCGCTGCAATACGGCGAACCGGCGGGCGACAGCAGCCTGCGCCGCGCGCTCTCCAACAAGCTCAAAAGCCTGGCCGTGGCGGCCCCGGCCGACCAGATCATCACCACCATGGGCGCCACACATGCGCTGGACATTGTGAGCCGCACGATGCTGCGCGCAGGTGACTACGTGATGGTCGAGGAACCCGGCTGGGCGGTGGAGTTTGCCCGGCTCGATGCCCTGGGCATGCGCATTTTGCCGGTGCCGCGCCGCGCCGACGGGCCCGATCTGGATGTGATGGCGCGCTATGCCGAGGCCCACGCGCCCAAGCTGTTTGTCAGCGTGAGCGTGTTCCACAACCCGACCGGCTATTGCCTTAGCCCGGCCAGCGCTCACCGCGTGCTGCAACTGGCCAACCAATACCACTTTCATGTGGTCGAGGACGACACCTACAGCCACTTTGCTCCCGCGCACGCCACCCGGTTGTGTGCCCTGGACGGGCTGCAACGCACGATTTATGTGGGCGGTTTCGCGAAGATACTGGCGCCTAACTGGCGCGTCGGCTACCTGGCCGCGCCGCCCAATCTGGTGGAGCGCCTGCTCGATACCAAACTGCTGTCCACCTTGACGACGCCCGCGCTATTGGAAAAGGCGTTGGCCTGGTGCATGGAGCAGGGCCAGATCCGCCGTCATGCGGAGCGCATCCGCCAACGGCTCGATGCGGCGCGCAGCCGCAGCGTCGCGTTGGCGCAGGCAAACGGTTTCAGTTTTGCGGCAGAACCGGCGGGGCTGTTTGGTTGGGCGGAAACCGGGGTGGACACCGATGCGCTGTCCCAGCGCATGCTGGACGAGGGTTATCTTTTGGCGCCGGGAGCCCTGTTTCATGCGCAACGGGTGCCTAGCAGTCTGATGCGGATTAACTTTGCCACCACGCAGGAGCCTGCGGTGTGGGAAGCCCTGCGCCGGCTGTGTGCCGAGCAGGGCAAGTGACTCAGGATGCGTCGTGTGCGGAGCCAAACAGGCGCTGCGCGGTGACGATGACCAGAAAAACTTCCTGGGCGCTCAAGGCTGGAAAGTGGTCCTGAAGGGTGCGGTAAGCCAGATGGCACTGTGCTCCGCTGTGGCCCCAATGGGTCTTGGGATCAAAGAACGGTCGAACCGCCTCGTACGGAGGGGGGAAAGTGAGCTGGTCCCTGGCGAGACGGCGCAGCTCTGCTTCGGTTGGAATGGTAGACACGGGCGGATGCTTTATGTGGTTGTGTGGGCGATGGTCGCACCCCTGGCGCAAAACCTCAAGGGGCCGCGCCACTAAAGCGCGGTCACATTTTGACCCACCTCAAGTGCTGGCCAATCAACGGGACGCTAGCCGATGAAGTTGAAAAGCGACAGTTTCTGGATTTGCGCATACGACTGCAGCGCCGCCTGAAAGCCGGTTTGCTGGTTCTGAAACTGCGACACGCCCTTGATCATGTCCATGTCTTCAGCGCGAGAGCGGTTGGCTTCCTGTTCAACGTTGCGCTTTTCGTTATTGGCGCTGATGATGTCGGCCCGATTCAGTAGGTCACCCGCTTGGCCCCGGATGGCGCCTACGCGCCCAAGCGAAACGTCCAGGTTGTGCAGGGCTTGCGATACCGCCTGGCTAGCTTCGGCGCTGTTGGCAGCGCTGGTGATGCCATTAATTGCTTTGTCCACCGTAGCAAAAACACTGGAGTTGGGGTCCAGGGTGATGGTATCGGCGGGAGAAGGGGTGCCCTTGACGTTGAACGAAACGCCCGGAACTCCTGTGACGGTGAAGCCGAGACTGGGGGACCAAGAAGCCGTGTTTCCAGTCGAGCCTCCTGCTGCCGTACCTGGGATGGTGCTGTTGTCCGTGGTTTCTATGTCATAGGTTACGGTGTTGCCGGTCACAACCATATTCTTCAACGTGTAGCTGAGGTCCTTTGCATTGACCGGCACCAGCGCTGCGTTGACTAACTTCACACCATCCGTGGAAAGTTTGGCGCCAGTGGATGCTTGTACGTTGTAGGCAGCATCGCGCCCCGGTTGCAGCATGAATGCACTCTCACCGTCCAGCGTTCCGGGGATGCTGTACGTGTCTCCTGCGGCGGATCCGGGCAGGCCGTTGAAGCTGTAATCAGGCAAGACAGCGGGGCCCACAAAGGGCTTTAGCGCGCTGCCCAAAGCTGCGAAAAGTGGTTGACCGTTGCTGTCTTTGGTGTTGGAAAGGTCGATCAGTCGGTCACGCAAACCGATGATCTGCAGGGCAACGGTCTTTCGGTCGGCAGTGGTGAATGAACCATTGCCAGCGCTATTGGCCAAGTCGCGAATCTGTTGCAGCACATCGGTCACATCGGCCAGTGTGCCCTCGGCCTGTGCAATGGCGTTGCGCTGGGACTCCAGAGCGCGCTGGTCGGTGGCAATTCGGGCCAGGCGGTTAAGGGCCCGCTCGGCCTGTGCGGCACCGGTCGGGTCGTCGGAAGGGGTGGTAATTTTCTTGCCCGATGTCATCTGCTCTTGCAGGGACGACAGCTTGTTTTGGCGCGACTGCAGATTGGCAATCGTGTTGTCGTAGGAATTCGAGGTGCCCAATCGGGCGAATGATGCGGTGGTCATAGGGAGGCTCCTGCGTCAAACCTAGCGCATGATGGTGTTGAACAGCGTATCAAAAATGCCCTGCGCCACCTGAATCATTTTGGCGCTGGCCTGGTAGGCCTGCTGGTATTGCAGCAGCTTGCCAGCTTCCTCGTCCAGGTTGACGCCGGAGATACCGGTGCGCTCCTTCTCGGCATTGGTCGCCAGGTTGGTCGACACTTCGGCCGAATAGTTGGCGCTTTGGGTGCGAATGCCCACCTGCGAAATCAGGCTGGCGTAGCCATCGCTCATGGCCGCACCATCGAACATGGCCAGATCACGCAGGTTCATCAGCGAGGTGGCGTTGCCGCCATTCAGCGAGGGGTCGAGCTTCAAAGCCGGGTCGGTGATGGAGCCTACGGTAAAGGTGTCACCGGTCTTGGGTGTTCCCTGCAGTTTCACGCTCCACTGCGTCAAGGGGTTGTTGGCTGGTTCGGTGCCTTCAATCGGAACGCCCGAGGTGTAGGTAAACGTGCCCGGCGCATCGCTGCGGGTATAGGTCAGCACGCCGGCAGCATTGGTAAAGGTCAGGGTGACGGGCACATTGCTGACCGGGGCGCTGCGCGCCACCAGTGAGCTGAGTTGCAGACTGCCGGTGTTGCCCGCCCCCATTTTGCCGACCACGGGGCTGGCCACCGCCAAGGCGCGTGCCGACGCGAATTCACGCGTGACGTTGCTGGCGGAGTTGCTGTAAGGCTTGAGGTAAAAGCGGTCACCGGCATTGGCCGCACCGCCGGTGTTGCTCAGGGTCAGTCCGTCAAAGGTGATCGGCAAGGGGCTGGTGGTGTTATCAAAGGCGCCGACCTGCTGGTTGTCGGACACGCGGGTGATGATGCCCCCGGTGGCCGAAATGTTGACCACATAGTCGGAGGCTGCCAGCTTGGTACTGTCGGTAACCGTCAATCCGAACGCGGCCGTACTGACGCCGTTGTTGCTGGAGGCCAATACATTGTTGACGCTGATGGGCGTGAACAAATCGCCGCCCTGTGCGCCGTCAAGGTCGAGGCCCAGCCGGTGCTGCGTGTTCATGGCGGACGTAATGCCGACCGTCAGGCGGCCCAGCAGGTTGCGGCCTTCCACCAGGTCGTTGTTATTGAAGCGCAGCAGCCCTGACAACTCGCCACCGCCCAGCGCGTTCTCATCCATGGTGACGCTGGTGGAGCCACGGTTGATCACCAGCTTGCTCTGCATGGGATCACCAAATTCGTTGGAACTGATCGCCACCGTAGCCGGCTGGCTGCCCAGCACCAGCGCCTGGCTGCCCCCAATGAAGATGTTGATCGAGCCGTCCGATGCCGGCACGCTGCTAGTCTGCACGTATTGCCCTAGTTCCTTGATCAACTGGTCGCGCTTGTCGAGCAGATCGTTGGGCGTCTGCCCGCTGCCCAGCGCCGTCGCAACCTGGTTGTTCACTGCCGAAATCTTTTGGGCCAGCGTATTGATGGAGTTGACTTTTTCATCCATCGCCGCACTGATGCCGGCTTGCAGGTCATCCAAACTGAGCGAGGCGCCACGCATGCGGCGCGCTGCTTCGTCCACCCGGGTCAGGGCTACGGTGCGGGCCGTCAGGTCGGTCGGCGTGCTGGCAACGTCGGAAAACGCATTGAGCATGTCGTTGATTGCCGCACCCACGCCGCTGGTGCCCCCTTGGAAAATATCGGTCAGCTGCTTCAGGTACTCGGCGCGTGTGACGTCGCCCGCCTGGACCGACGTGGCCAGCGTGGATTGGCGGGTCAGAAACTCATCGTAGTTGCGCGAGATGGTCTGGATGCTCACGCCCTTGCCGACAAAACCATTGCCGGTGTACTGCCCCGGCACGGTTTCCATGCTGACGCGCTGACGCGAATAGCCGGGGGTGTTGACGTTGGCAATGTTGTTGCCAATCGTCTGCAGCGCCACCAGGTTGGCCTGCAGTGCCTGGGTTCCGACGTTGAGAATGCCCATGGTGCGTTACCCCTTAGACCTGCACGCGCCGCAATTGCAGCGTGGTGTTGATGGCCCGGCTCAGCTTGTTGGCATATTCGGGGTCGGTGGCATAACCGGCGCGTTGCAAACCGCTGGCAAAGGCTTGCGGTGATGCAGTCGCCAGTTTCACCTTGGCATAGCGCGGGCTGTCGCCAATCAGTTTGGCGTAGTCTTTAAAGGACTCTTCGTACGAGCTGTAGGCGCGGAACTTGGCCACCCGCTTTTCGGCGACGCCGTTCACATATTCGGTGGTGGTGACTTCAGCGACCTTGCCCTTCCAATTGGCGCCTGCCTTGATGCCGAACAGGTTGAACGAGGGGCTGCCGCCTTTGTTCTTGATTTCGTGACGACCCCAGCCGGTTTCGTGCCCGGCCTGGCCGATCATGTAGCTGGCCGGAATGCCGGTTTCGCGCTCCACCTTGCCGGCTACATCGGACAACTTGTTCACAAACTCAATCTGCCCTGCGGTGGGCGGCTTGCCGGCCTTGGCCTGCGGCTTCTTCAGAGATGGGGTATCCAGCGGCGTCACGGAGGCGGCCGGTTTGCTGGCATCGGCGGAGGTGCCCAACTGGCGGGTGAGTTGGGCGGCAATCAGATCCGCCAGGCCGCCGGGTTGGCCCGACATCTGCACCGCAAACTGCTGGTCAAGCAGGTCGGTGCCGAGGTCGCTGCCGGCGTTGTCGTTCATGCCCGACTTCATGGCGGCGTTGGCATCGCGCATGCTCTTGAGCAGTTCCTTCATGAACAGCGACTCAAATTGCCGGGCGGTTTCGCGAATGGCTTCCGGCGTTTGCTTGCCGGCTTCCAGCTTCAGATTTCCCAGCGACTGCGCGTCGGCAGCCAGGTTTTGCTGAAACGACGAGGTGCCGTGGATGGATCCGTAGCTCATGTCAGATCACCTCCAGCTCGGCGTTGAGTGCGCCGGCCGACTTGATGGCCTGCAGAATGGCCAGCAGGTCTTGCGGAGTGGCTCCCAGCGAGTTGAGCGCCTTGACCACGTCGGCCAACTGCGCGGCCGCTGGAATCTGGATCAGCTTGCCGGGCTCGGACTTGATATCGATATTCGACTTGTCGGTCGCCACCGTCTGCCCGCCGGAGAGGGCACCCGGCTGGCTCACCGAGGTGGTGGTCGAAATGCTGATCGACAGGTTGCCGTGTGCAATGGCGCAGGCGCCCAGCGTGACCGCCTGGTTCAGCACGATGGAGCCGGTGCGCGCATTGATGATGACCTTGGCCGCCTGCACCGAGGCCTCTACCGGAAGCTCCTCCATTTCGGCCAGAAAGCTGATGCGGTCGTTCGGGCCGGGTGGCACCTGCACCTGCACCGTGCGGCCATCGAGTGCGGCGGCAATGCCGGTGCCAAAGCGCTGGTTCACGGCCGCAGCCACTTTGCGCGCGGTCTGGAAATCGGAGGCATTCAGGCTCAGGCTGATGCTGCTGCCTTCGAGCAGCGGTGTCGGCACCGCGCGTTCGACCTGCGCACCATCGGGAATGCGGCCCACGCTGAGGTGGTTGACCGTAACCTTGCTGCCACCGGCCGAAGCACCGGCACCGGCCACAATGATGTTGCCCTGTGCCATGGCATACACCTCGCCGTCAGCACCCTTGAGGGGCGTGGCAATCAGGGTTCCGCCCTTGACCGATTTGGCATTGCCAATGCTGGAGACGCTCACGTCCACCAATTGCCCCGGCCGGGCAAAGGCCGGCAGTTGTGCGGTCACCAGCACGGCGGCCACATTTTTCATTTGCAACTGGGCAAGCTGGGCCGCTGGCAGGGTCAGTCCGAGCTGGCGCAGGTAATTGGCTAGCCCTTGCGTGGCATAGGGCATCTGCGTGGTCTGGTCGCCGGTGCCGTCCAGGCCCACGATCAGGCCGAAGCCGGTTAACTGGTTGCTGCGAACACCCTCAATGGAGGCGATTTCCTTGATGCGGGCGGCCTCGGCGGCCGGAGCAGTGAGCAGGGTGGCCAGACTGAAACACACCGCCGCCCACAGCCTGAACAGCTGCTGCTGGCCGGTGCCCTTTGGCGTGAAATTTTGGGTGTTCATGTGCGGAGCCGGTAATAAGGGGGATCCGACCGGATCCTTTACCCCTCGGCACAATTCTGGAGAACTTTAGAACGGGTTAAAGCTCAAAAAGAAGCGGGATAACCAGCCAACTGTCTGCGCTTCGCCCTGCGCACCACGGCCACGCGATTCCACCCGGACGTTGGCAACCTGGGTCGAGCTGATGATGTTGTTGGGTTGCAGCAGGCGCGGATCGATGGTGCCGGTAAAGCGCATCACGTCCACATTCTGGTTCACACCGATCTGCTTTTCGCCGGCCACCACCAGGTTGCCGTTGGGTAACACCTCGATCACGGTGGAAGTGATCGATCCGGTAAAGGTATTGGCCGCCTGCGTGCCGCCCTTGCCGGAGAAGTCGTTGTTGGTCTTGGCCGCCATGTTCAGGGCCAACAAATTGGCGCCCAGCGGGTCACTCAGGGGCGGCGTGGTGATGGTGGTGTCGGCCGAGGTGTTGCGGTTGACCGTGGACGAACTGACCTGGCTGGCCGCCAGACTTTCCACAATCTGGATCGTCACCATATCGCCCAGCAGGCGGGCGCGGCTGTCTTCAAACGCCGGGCGGTAGCTGGCCTGTTGGAACAGGCTGCCATTGGCCTTGCGCACAGCGGCATCGGCGGCGCCGGAGTTGGGTGCAATCACCTTGGGTTCGGCAAAGTCCACCACCACCTTTTGCGGCAGCGGCGCGCAGGCGGCACAGAGCGCCGCAGCCAGTGCGATCAGGCTCCGGCGAATCAGGGGCGGTTGGGCAGTGCAGGACATGGTGAACCTCAGGCGAAGCCGCTGGTTAAATTACAACTGACCGAGCTTTTGCAGCATCTGGTCCGACGTTTGAATGGCCTTGGAATTCATTTCGTAGGCGCGCTGGGTCTGGATCATGCTGACCAGTTCCTGCACCACGTTCACGTTGGAGGTCTCCACAAAGCCCTGCATCAGGTTGCCCAGCCCGTTGGTACCGGCGGTACCGGCATTGGGCTGGCCCGAAGCCGCGCTTTCGGCATACACGTTCTGGCCCTTGGGCTCCAGGCCGGCCGGGTTCACAAAGCTGGCCAGCGTAATGGTGCCAATGGTTTGCGGTGCGGTCGTGCCGGGAATCGAGGCCGTCACGGTGCCATCCACAGCGACGGCAATGTTGGTGGCATTGGCCGGAACCGTCACACCGCCCTGCACCTGCAGGCCGTTGGAATTGACCACGCGCCCCTGGTTGTCGAGCTGGAACGAGCCATCGCGGGTGTAGCCGGTGGTGCCGTCGGGCATGGTCACCTGGAAGAAGCCGTTGCCCTGAATTGCCACGTCGAGGTTGTTGTTGGTTTGCTGCATGCTGCCCTGCGTAAAGCTGCGGCTGGTGGCCACAGTACGCACGCCCAGGCCCACTTGCAGCCCGGTGGGCAGGGTGCTTTGCTCGGCCGTGGTGGAGCCGACCTGGCGCAGGTTCTGGTACATCAGGTCCTCGAAGACGGCGTGGGCCTTCTTGAAGCCGTTGGTGGACACATTGGCCAGGTTGTTGGAAATCACATCCAGCTGCATTTGCTGGGCTTCCATGCCGGTTTTGGAGATCCAGAGAGAGTTGATCATGGCAAGTCCTTAGTGCGCTCAGCCTTGCAGGCTGAGCAGTTGGGCGGCGGAGCGGTCATTGGCTTCTGCGCTGGTCATCAGGCGGGTCTGGGCCTCAAACTGGCGAGCGGTCTGGATCATGCCGACCATGGCCTCGATGGCATTCACGTTGGAGCCTTCCAGTACGCCGATATGCAGGCGGGCGGTGTCATCCTGGTCCAGTGGGTTGCCCGAGAAGGTGCGAAACAGGCCGTCATCGCCACGCTTGAGCGGGTCTTCGCCGTTGGGCGTGACCTGCTTGAGCTTGGCCACGATAGCGATAGGCTGGTTGCCCACTTTGGCGGCCAGGGTGCCGTCATGGCTCAAAGTGACGTTGGCACCCGGGGGTACGGTGATGGTGGCGCCATCGCTCGACAGAACCGTCAGGCCGTTACCGGTTTTCAGGGTGCCGTCGGCGGTGACCTCAAAGTTGCCATTGCGGGTGTAGGCTTCGTTGCCGTCCAAGCCCTGCACGGCAAACCAGCTTTTGTCGGTGGTCATGGCGTCCAGCGGGCGGTTGGTTTGTTGGGCGTGGCCGGGCTTGTCCAGAAAGCCGGCGGTGGCCTCCAGCGCAAACACGCGCGTGCTGGCGCCTTCGCCCTTGAGTGGCACGGCGCGGTAGGTTTCCATGTGCGCGCGAAAACCGTTGGTGGACACATTGGCCAGGTTGTTGGCCAGGATCGCCTGCCGGTTGGCGGCGGCGCTGGCCCCGGTCATGGAGGTGTAAATCAGGCGGTCCATGGCAATTTAGTCCGGTTTAGCGCAGATTGACCAGCGTCGACATGATCTGGTCCTGCGTCTTGATGGTCTGGGCATTGGCCTGGTAGTTGCGCTGCGCGGTCATCATGTCCACCAACTCGGCGGTCAGGTCGACGTTGGAGTCTTCCAGCGCGCCAGAGCGCAATTCACCAAACCGGCCCACGGTCGGTTGGCCCATCACCGACGGACCGGACTTGTAGGTGTCCTGGTACTCACCGCCGCCGATGGGGCTCAGGCCCTGCACATTGCGGAAGTCGGCCAGGGCGATCATGCCGCCGTCCTTCATGGTCTGGCCATTGGAGTAGCGGGTGGTGATCACGCCCTTGGCGTCAATGCTCAGGCCGGTGAATTCACCGGAGGTGTAACCGTCTTGTCCTAGGTTGGAAATGGCAAAGTTCACACCGAACTGGGTGGCCTTGGTCATGTCCAGATCGACCGGGAAGGCACCGATGTTGACGTTGGGCGAGGTCACGTTGATGCTGATGGGGGCATTGGGCGTGGTCAGCACACCGCTGGTGCTGAATTGCATGGTGGTGGTCGCGTTGAGGTAGGTGCCGGCCGTGATATCGGCCTGGGCGGTGGCCAGGTTGGTGTACGCGCTCCAGGTGTCGGTGGCACTCTTGACGAAATACAGGCTCACGGGAACTTCCACGCCCTGTGAGTCATAGGTGATCAGTGAAGTGCCGTATTGCGCAGGCGACGTAGAGGATGTGGCGACGGGCGCACGCGCGTCCAGGTTGAACTCCGCCGTAACCGTGGCCGTCTGCTTGGCGGCAATCGGTGCGCCCGTGGGTACCTTGAGTTTTTCTGTGGTGAAACTGGTGGTGGCGCCGGTGTTGTCGGTCGGGTAACCCATCAGGAAAGAGCCGGTGTTGGTGATGATGTTGCCGTCTTTGTCCAGCTTGAACTGGCCGTCGCGCGAGTAAGCGGTGGAGCCATCGGACTTGGTGAGCTGAAAAAAGCCGCCGCCATTGATGGCGACATCCAGCGCATTGCCGGTAATGCTCACATTGCCCTGGCTGAATTCCTGTGTGATGGACGCTACAGCGGTACCAATGCCGGGCTTGTTGGCAGAGCCGCCCGCGCCGATGGTGGAGGCCACCAGATCGGAAAATTCTGCACGCGACGACTTCATGCCCACGGTATTGGCGTTGGCAATATTGTTGCCGATCACGTCCAGGCTTTGGCTGGATGCGTTCAGTCCGGAGAGTCCTGTTTGAAAGCTCATGGTGGGGTCCTCGTTGCGTGATTAGAGAATGGACTTGATGGAGTCGTACTTGATGCTGGCGCCGCCCTTGAGCGACAGATTCATGGCGCCGGTGCTGTCGGTGCCGACCGCTGCGATGGTGTCGCGCACCAGCGGCGTGCTGGTAACACTACTTTGACCTTGCTTCGCAATGATCTGGAACACCGGGCTGGCACTGGCGGTGTACTTGGAGGCGTCCCAGTCAATGTTGTGGGTGCCGGCGTTCATGGCGCCCAGATCCACCTTGTCGATGATCTGGCCGCCGGGCGTCATCACCTGCAACTGCACGCTGGTGGCAGCGGTATCGAGCTTGAAGGCGCCGGTGCCCGTGCCCTTGGTCTTGTCGATGGCCAGCGTGTCGCCATCGGCCACCACCTGGCGACCAATCATGGCGGCGCCCTGCATGATTTGCATCGAGGTGTACTGCGCGGCCATCGATTGGATGGTTTCGTTCAACTGGGTAATGCCCGACACGGTATTGATCTGCGCAATCTGGGTAGTCATTTGCGCGTTGTCCATCGGGTTCATCGGGTCCTGGTTGTTGAGCTGGGCCACCAACAGCTTCAGGAAACGGTCCTGCTGTTGCTGGGGGGTGGTGGCGCTCAGGGCGGTGGACGATGCACCGGAAGCAGTAGATGAAGAGACGGCGGCGACCATGGCAGTTCCTTAAAGTCTTATTGGCCCATTTGCAGGGTCTTGAGCAGCAGGGTCTTGGCGGTGTTCATCACCTCGACGTTGTTCTGGTACGAGCGCGAGGCGGAAATCATGTTGACCATTTCCTCCACCGGGTTCACGTTCGACTGCGTCACGTAACCATCGGCATCGGCCGAGGGGTGTGCCGGGTTGTGCACGCGTTTGAGCGGCTCCTGGCTTTCCTGAATGCTGCTGACCTTGACGCCGCTGGCTGCCTGGGTTCCCATGGGCACGGTCTCAAACACCACCTGGCGCGCTTTGTAGCCCTGGCCGTCGGGCCCGGCCACGGCGTCGGCGTTGGCCAGGTTGCTGGCCACCACGTTGAGGCGCTGGGCCTGCGCGCTGACCGCGCTACCTGAGACATTGAAGATGGAAAACATGGACATGTGGCTACTCCTGGTTAGTGGTCAGAGTGCTACTGGCCCTGAATGGCGCTCAAGATGGTTCGCGACGAGCCGTTAATGAAACGGAGCGTGGCTTCGTAGCGGACCGAGTTGTCCACAAAGTTGGCACGTTCCTGGTCCAGGTCGACGCTGTTGCCGTCCATGGCCGGCTGGCTCTGCACGGTGTAGGCCAAGTCCGGCCCGTCGGTGCGCAGGCTGCCCAGTTGAGACTGCAAAGGAATGTGGGCTGCGTGGTTGGCGTTGTCGGCACTGGTGGACTGCACGCTGCCGGTGCGGGTCAGTGCGAGCCGCCCGCCTTGGGTTGAGCTACCCAGAGCGGCGCCCATCGCTTCTTTGAAGTTGATGTCGCGGCCCACGTAGCCGGGGGTGTCGGCATTGGCAATATTGCTGGCAATGACGCGCTGGCGTTCGGCCCGAAGCACCAGTGCTTTGGTCTGAAAGTCCAGTCCGTTGGTCAAATTGGCAAACATGCGATACCTCGTAGGTGGGGTCACGGGCCACAGGACAGGCCGGTGGTTTGGGACGTGCGGTAATTGTGGGCAAAGCTTTAATTTTTTAGCCTTGGAATAGCGGGGGGTTTGGCGCGCATTTGCCGTCTTTGCGCCGTGACTGCGTCTCTATAGTTCCTGTCCATAAGCCCTCTTGGGCGCAGGAGTTGGGTATGCAGAGTCTGGTTTGCTTGCAGCACACGCTTAGCCGCTGGCTGGCGTGCTTGGGCGTGCTGGCGGGGCTGGGTTTGGCGGGCGGCGGCGCGTTGGCCCAGTCGGCGGAGCCGGACTATTCGGCGCTGGCTCTCAAGTGGGCGCGCAGCAACGTGGCTTCTACCTTGCCCGATTCGGCACGCAGCCTGCGATTGGAAATGAGTGCCGGCACGATTGATAGCCGGCTGCGGCTGGCGCCCTGCGGCAATATTGAGCCCTACCTGCCGGTGGGCGCGCGTCTGTGGGGCCACGGCCGTGTCGGCTTGCGCTGCGTGGATGGCATCAGTAAATGGAACGTGACGGTTCCGGTCACGGTCAAGGCCTTTGGCAACGCCTGGGTGGTGCGCGGACAGATTCCGGCAGGCGGCGTGGTGACGCAGGGCGATGTGGTTCAAGTTGAGGTGGATTGGGCCGAAGATACCAGTGCAGTCCTGCAAGAAACGTCCGCCTGGCTCGGTCAAACCGCGACGCGCAGCCTGAGCACCGGTCAGGTTTTGCGTCAGGGGCTGGTTCGGCCAACCCAGGTTTTTCCGGCCGGAACCCAGGTTCGGGTGGTGGCTGAAGGCCCGGGATTTCAGGTTTCCAGCGCTGCCCAGGCCGTCTCGGCCGGTGTGATAGGTCAGGCGGCCCGTGTCCGGATGGACAACGGACGCATCGCAACCGGTCTGGTGCTGGATGCGCGCACAGTTAAATTGGAGCTTTAAGGTGGACCTTGGGATGCAAATAGTCCTAAAGTCCGTTAGATTCGGGCCGATAACCTTCGTACGAGGCTACGCGTATCGTAGTTTTGGAGCACATCATGAGAGTTACTGGCTACAACCCATCCGACATACCGGGGTCAAAAACCCCGCCGACCAACGCCCCCAAGGCGGAACCGACTGCGGCGCAGGCTGCCAAGTCGTCTGCCACCGACAGCGGCGTAGCGGTGGTAATTACCAGCACCGCAAAGGCACTGGGCAAACCCCCGGTCACTCAGTCTGCGGACATCGACCAGGCCAAGGTCGCTGCCGTCAAGGCATCTATTCAGGACGGTACCTTCACGGTCAACGCGGAAGCGATTGCCGACAAGTTGCTGTCCAACGCGCAGGATCTGCTCAAAACGACGCTGAAATAGTTCGTCGTTCGGGGTTCAGGGCCGGCGCACTTTTATCCGTGCAAAGGACCTGAAATGCAAAACCCCATCCTCGCAAAACTCGACCTGGTGGAACAGCAGTTCAACCAGGTCGCGGCGTTTCTGGCTGACGGAAACGCAGAGCAACTCCAGACCGCCAGCGATTCGCTCCAGTCGCTCAGTGTGGAACTGGCCAAGCTGATGCAAACATCACCAACCAGCCCGGCCCTTCAAACGGCATTGCGCCAGCGTGTCCGCACGATGGCCGCCGGCATGCAAATGCTGCGCGAAAACCTCTCGCGCCGCGCCGCCTACACCGAACAGGCACTGGCCGTGGTGATCCCGTCCACCAAGAAGTCCACCTATTCGGCGGGTACATCGGTCTACGGAACGGTAGGGCGGCAGAGCGGGCAAATCAAGTTTCTGGCGGCCTGAGCCAGGCGCTCGCTCGCTGCGGAGACGGCACTATGCCGGGCTCCTCATGGTGGGGTACCACAAATCGTCACCCGGCATAGCGCCGTCTCCGCGGGTGTTTGGTATTTATGTACGCGCAGACAAAGCAGCGAAGAACGCGCCTTAGTGCGCGCGCATCTTGGCGCGGAGCCGGGCGATGGACTGGCTGTGCAACTGGCACACGCGGGACTCGGTGACTTCGAGCACCGCCGCAATTTCTTTCAGATTCATGTCCTGCTCGTAGTACATGCTCATGATGTACTGCTCGCGCTCGGGCAACAGCTTGATGGCGGCCACCAGGGCTTCGCGCAATTTTTGGTCGCGCAGCATGTTGAGGGGGTCGGAGGCCGGGTCGGCTACATGGCGGTCGAGGTAGGTGTCGTCGTCCTCGTTGCGACCGGACATGTCTTCCAGGTACATCAACTGGGTGCCGCGCACCTTGCCCAGCAGGCTTTGGTAGTCGGTCAGGCTCATGCCCAACTCGGCGGCAATTTCGGACTCCATGGGGGTGCGTCCCATCTTGTGCTCGACCTTGCGGATGGCGACTTCAATTTCTTTCTGGCTTTTGCGCGAGCCGCGCGACATCCAGTCGTTTTCGCGCAGTTCGTCCAGCATGGCCCCCCGGATGCGCTGGGTGGCAAAGGTTTCGAACTGAACGCCCTGCGTCGCCTCAAAGCGGGTGAGCGCATCGGCCAGGCCGATAAGGCCCACCTGAATCAGGTCATCCACCTCCACGCTGGGCGGCAATTTGGCCATCATGTGGTGCGCCAGACGGCGCACCAATGGCTGGTATTGCTTGATCAGCGCGTTGCGGTCGAGTTGACCTTTGGCCGTGTACATCAATGGCTCCTGCTCATTTCCCTAAATCCCGAATTGCCGAAACCCGTATGGCCCGGAACATTACTCCGTAGCGGCAGGGCATTTTCCAACAAACGGGCCGCCAGACGCCGCATGTCGGCGTCGAGCTGGGCTTCCGGTTGCGCCGGATCAATCCGGATGGCCTGCACGCTGTAATCCAGAAAATTCTTGGCGCATTCGCTCAGGGCCTTGGCCACGCCCCCGACGCCGCTCTGAATTTCGGATCCATCTGCCATCATATTCAAAATTGTGGGCTCCAGCCGGGCATTGCGCAAGAGGCGCTTGAGGGCCAGATAGGTCGTCATCAGGGCGTTCTTTTCGCCGGAAATGCTGAGCAATGGCCGCAGCTCAGTGCGCGCCAGCAGCTTGCTTAAGGGCTCGACACCGGCATACAGCACCACCACGCCATTGGTCTGAAAAACATCGCCCAGCCGCTGCAGGCGCTGCGCCGGTTTGGCCACCAGGTTGCACAGCGTATGAATGCCTTGCGCGGAGGGCAGCACATTCCACTCCGGACCATCGGCCGCTACGGGCCCATGGCCGAACTGGTAGTCGAGCAACTGCTGCAGGCCGGGGTTGTGCGCCGACTCGCCTATGTTGGCATCCAGCACCGTGACGCCGTAGCCGAGCTGGCTCAGTGCCGTGCTGAGTTGCCACAGGAGCGGCAGCTCGGTGCGCGGATCGCCGTGGCTGACCACGGCCAGCAATTGCGGCGACTCTGCGGCCCCCAACCCGACAAGGCCCACCGCCTGGTTGAGCGGCATGTCATGCATGGAACATCCCCTGCGCACTGGCAGTTGCGGGAGCCGGACTGAAAATAAAGCCCAACTCGGACATCTTGGGGTCATAGACCGACTGACCGGTGGAGCGCATCGAGGCGCGCACCAGCTTGTTGGCGCTGGCCGCTTCCCAGTCTTCGGGCACCCGCTGGCCGGTGGTGACGCCGCGCACCACCAGTTGGTGGCGGATGGCGGTATCGACCGCCGGGCCGAGCTTCACGGCTTCGTCAATCTTCGACAGGATCACCTGCTGTTTGGCGCCGCTCTTGAACTGGGTGACGGTCTCTTCCAGTGTGTCGCCGTGGCCGCTGGCATTGAGCACCAGCAGGCGCTTGACGCGGGGAATGTCGAGCAGGTCCATCATTTCGCGCCGGCGCGGATCGCGCGGTGCCAGGCCGGTGGTGTCAATGAGCACCATTTTCTTGTTGGACAACAGGCCCAGCAGGTCTTGCAAGGCAGCGCGGTCATGCGCCAGGTGCGCCACCACACCCAGCATCTTGCCGTAAGCGCGTAGTTGTTCCTGGGCACCCACGCGGTACGAGTCCAGTGTGATCAGGCCTACGCTGTTGGGGCCATGGGTGCGCGCGCAGAGGCCGGCCAGCTTGGCGGCCGTCGTGGTTTTGCCCACGCCGGTAGCGCCCACCAGCGCAAAGACGCCGCCTTCCTGGTGCAGGGGGGTGCCCTTGGCATCGGTGTGCAGATTGCGCTCCAGCACGTCGCTGACCCACTGAATCGCCTGTGCGCCGTCGGCGGTGGCCGGCAGGCGTTCCAGAATCGTGCGCGACAGCGCAGGCGAGTAGCCGGCGCGGATCAGCTTGAGCATCAGATTGGCCTGAACCGGGTTCTGGCGCGCCTGGCCAAGCCAGTCGAGCGTGTTCAGGCGGTCTTCAATCAGCGCCTTCATGGCGTTGAGCTCACGGCTGATGCTGGGCGACATGCCTTGCACCGCGAGCGTCTCGGCTTCCGGGCGGGGTGGCGGGCTGACCTTGAGCACCATCGGCTGGTGTTCTTCAAACAACGGTTGGGCAGCGCTTTGCTGCACGGGTTCCAGCGCATTCGGGCGTTGGGCCGGTGCGCGTGTGGCCGGTGCTTCGTCGGGCGGAATGCGGATCAGTTTGCTGCGCTGGTCGGCTTCCTCCTGGCGGCGCTTGGCCATGCGTTCACGCACGTAGTCCTGAAAAGACAATGTGCTCATGGCCAACTGGTTGGCGTCTTCTTCGACCGTGCTGTTCACATCGCGGCTGCCGGTCTGTGCGGTTGCGCGTTGTTGCAGGCCTTGGCCGGTGCTGCCGCCTTGGGCACCCTGGTCCAGAGTGGACAGGCTGTCTTCGCAGGTTGCAACCACTTCCACACCGTTTTCAACCGGACGGTTGGACAAAATCAGCGTGCCGTCTCCAAAGGCCATACGGGCCTTGGCAAGGGCTTCGCGCGAGGTGGCGGCGGTAAATCGTTGGATGTTCATGTTGCACCTCTCAAGATGGGACCAATGCGGATGGTGTGGGTTTCCGGAATTTCACTGTGGCCCAGCACTTGCAGGCGCGGCGCTACGCGGCGCAGCAGGCGGGCAATCGAGCCGCGAATCTGGTCGGGCACGAGCAGGCAGGGCGGCACACCAATTTCTTCTTGTCTCATGGCGGTCTCGGCCGCCGTGCGAGACAGCATGTCGGCCACACCGGGGTCGAGTGCCGGGCCATTGCTGGCACCCAGGGCTTGCACCAGCAGGCGTTCCAGGCCGGGGTCGATGGCAATCACGTTGAGTTCGCGGGTCGGGCCGTAGATCTGCTGCACGATGGCAGGCGACAGGGCCACCCGCACGCGCTTGGCCAGTTCCACCGGATCGGTGGTGCTGGTGGCGTGTTCGGCAATCGATTCGATGATGGTGCGGATGTCGCGGATGTGCACGGCCTCGTCGAGCAGCAACTGCAGGACTTTCTGGAAGACGGCGACGGAAACCATTTTGGGTACGACTTCTTCAATCAGTTTGGGGGCCAGTTTGGCAACGTGTTCCACGAGCTGTTGTGTTTCTGTGCGGCTGAGCAATTTGGAGGCTTGAACTTGCATCAAGTGTGACAAATGGGTGGCCATCACAGTCTCGGAATCAACCACCGTAAACCCGGCCATTTGCGCCGCTTCCTTTTGCTTGTCGTCGATCCAGTGCGCCGGCAGGCCGAAGGCCGGGTCGGTGGTGGCGGTGCCGATCAGCGGCGTTGTGATGCCACCGGGGTTGATGGCCAGGAACATGTTGGGGAAGGCCTCGCCCTCACCAACGATCACGCCACGCAGCGTGATGCGGTAGGCGCTGGGCTTGAGTTCGAGGTTGTCGCGCACATGCACCGGAGGCGGCAAGAAGCCCACTTCTTGCGCAAATTTGCGGCGTACGCCCTTGATGCGGTTCAGCAGGTCGCCCTGGCGGGTCTTGTCCACCAGCGCAATCAGGCGGTAGCCCAACTCCAGACCCAGTTGGTCCACCGGCTGCAGGTCGTCCCAGGATGCCTCACCATCGTTGACCGGTGTGGGCGCTGCCACTTCAACCTCGGTGGGAACCGGGCGGTTCGCCAGCATCCAGGCGCCATAGAACAGCACCGCCGAGATGGCGAGAAACACAAAGTGCGGCATGCCGGGGATGATGCCGAGGATGAACAAAATGGTGGCAGTAATCGCCAGCACGCGCGGCGAGACAAACATCTGGCCGATGATCTGCTTGCCGATGTCGGTTTCCTTGCCCACGCGGGACACCACCATGGCGGCTGCGACCGAGATCAGCAAACCGGGAATCTGTGCCACCAGCGCATCACCAACGGCCAGCAGGATGTAGGTGTTGGCAGCTTCCGAGGGGCTGAGGTCGTGCTGCAGCACGCCGATGGTCAGGCCGCCAAAGATGTTGATCAGCAGAATCAGGATGCCGGCCACCGCGTCACCGCGCACGAACTTGGAGGCACCGTCCATGGAGCCAAAGAAGTCGGCTTCTTCACCGATCTCCAGGCGGCGGCGTTTGGCTTCCTTTTCGTCGATCAGGCCGGCATTCAGATCGGCGTCCACCGCCATCTGTTTGCCGGGCATGGCATCCAGCGTGAAGCGGGCCGACACTTCGGCAATCCGCTCGGAACCCTTGGTCACCACCACAAAGTTGATCACCACCAGAATCGCAAACACGATCAGACCGACGGCAAAGTTGCCACCGATCAAGAAATGGCCAAAGGCCTCAATCACCGCACCGGCGGCTCCGGCACCGGTATGGCCTTCGAGCAACACCACCCGTGTGGAGGCCACGTTCAGCGAGAGGCGCATTAGCGTGGTCAGCAGCAGCACGCTGGGGAACGCGGCAAAGTCGAGCGGGCGCACCATGTAGGCAGCCACCATCATGACCATCAGCGCCACCGCAATGTTGATGGTGAAGAAGGTGTCGAGTAGGAACGGCGGCAGCGGCAGGACCATCATGGCCAGAATGGCCACGACCAGCATGGGAGCGCCGGCGCCCTGGATGACGCCGGCATTCTTGCCGTACCACTGCTGGAAGTCTTTCAGTGGGGTGCTCATGGTGTGACTGCTTTCAGGGTCCGGGAGAACGGATCCAGTTCAGGCGGAACAAAGGGTTGCGGCACTTCGTCGGGCATCGGGCCTTCGCCCTTCAGCGCCGCACGCAGCCGGTACACGTACACCAGCACCTGGGCCACTGCGGTGTACAGCGCCGAAGGAATGTCCTGGTCGAGTTCGGCGTTGGCATACAGGGCGCGCGCCAGCATGGGCGACTGCAGCACCGGAATCGAGTGGTTGCGCGCGATGTCCCGAATTTTCAGGGCCAGCAGGTCGGCACCCTTGGAGATCACACGGGGCGCTGCCATGGTCTTTTCGTCGTAGCGAATGGCCACCGCAAAGTGGGTCGGATTCATCACCACAAAGTCGGCCTTGGGCACGGCGGTGATGCTGGCCTTGTTGGACAGTTCACGCTGGCGCTGGCGAATGCGTTGCTTGATTTGCGGGTTGCCGTCGCTTTCCTTGCCTTCTTGCTTCACTTCCTGGTGCGACATCTTCATTTCGCTCTTGTGCAGGAACTTTTGCAGGGGCACGTCCACCATGGCCGCCAGCAGAATCACCAACAACATGAGGCCGAGGCCTCCGATCAGCCATTGCACCAGGTGCAGCACCGCTGCGCTGGAAGGTTGCAGCACCAACGTCGACATCGGCACCAGACCATTGCGCAGAAATGCGGCGGCAATGGAAAACAGGATGCTGGTGAGCAGCACCATCTTGGCGGTGGTGATCAGTTTTTTCTTGCTGAACAGGTTGGCAAAGCCCGAGAGGGGGTTCAGGCGGCTCACGTCCGGCATCAAGGGCTTGAGACTCAACACCCAGCCGCCCGAGGCGATGGCCGACACAATGGCTGCGGAAATGATGATGGCGGCCAGAACGGCGCAGCCGGTCAGGCCAACGGCCACGGCATCGCTCAGGCGGGTGAAGGCAGTAGCGGCGGATTTGAGGGTTCCGGCATCGAACGTGAGCTGACGTCCCATGTCTTCTCGCAGATGCTCCATCAACTGCGGCGACAGCGTCACGATGGCCAGGGCACCGGCACCTAAAACGGCGAGGTGGGACAGGTCCTCCGATCGGCTGACCTGACCGTCTTCGCGCGCTTTCTGTAACTTGCGCTCCGAGGCGGGTAAATTGCGGTCCTGGCTTCCGGCTTCCATGGTGAGAGTTCAGTTGGTTCTCACCATTGTCGCGAGGCACCCCGCAAACTAAAGCCTGAAAAGCGGGGTAAAACCCCGCCTAGTCGAAAAGATCAGAACCCCAGGCTGGCCAGCAAGTCGTCGACCTGCGATTGGTCGGTCACCACGTCTGGGTTGCCTTCGGCGTTCACCACCGGGCCGTCCAGCGCCGGGGTGTATTGCTCATGGGTAGGCGGCGCCTTGACCACCGCGTCCGGCGGAGCGGTCTGGATCAACAGTTGCACCAGTTGCTCTTCAATCGTGGCCGCCAGATTCACCACCTTGGCAATCACTTGGCCGGTCAGGTCGTGAAAGTCCTGCGCCATCATGATGGCGGTCAGGTGTTCGTCCACCTGCTTGCTGGCGCGCTCCACATCGTCAATGAAGTTCATGACATGGCCCTTGGCAACCGCCGCCACCGGGTCCTGGACGATGAGTTGGCCAATGCGGCGCGTCTCCGACGCAATGAAGTCGTGCTGTTCCTTGGCCTGATCAACCTGGTTCAGTACTTTTTCTGCGGCTTCGCCAGTCAGGCGAGCGATGTACGACAAGCGGCTTTTGGCATCCGGGATTTCGCCGGCCCAGGTTTGAACCTTGGCGGTGAGCCCCAAGCCATTCAGGGAGTCGTGCAACTGGCGCGTCAACGCGCCCAATTGGAGGTGGACCGCCGCCGTAGTGGCCTCATCGGATTCCGGGGTGGGTGCCTGATCGGCCATGGTTATTTAAGACCCAGCTTGGTCAGGATGTGATTGACCTTGTCTTCGAGGGTGGCCTTGGTGAAAGGCTTGACGATGTAGCCAGCAGCGCCTTGCTGGGCGGCCATCACGATATCTTCCTTGCGGGCTTCGGCCGTCACCATCAGCACCGGTAGATGCTTGAGTTTCTCGTCTTTCTTGATTTCGCCGAGCAACTGGAACCCGTTCATATTGGGCATGTTGATGTCGCTGACCACAAAGTCAAAGCTGCTGTTCCGCAGTTTTTGCAGTGCGATGACGCCATCTTCTGCCTCGTCTGCGTCGGCATAGCCGCTTTCTTTGAGCAGATTGCGCACGATGCGGCGCATGGTGGAGAAGTCATCAACGATTAAAAAACGCAATTCTTTGGACATGACACACTCTTTCGCGGGCGAATTTTTTATTGCTTCCAAGTATGACCGAAATTTTCCGCGATCAGGGCGCCGTTTTGGCCGGCGTGGGGGTTGCAGGGGCTTCCGGAGCAGCTTCGGGGGGAACCAGAGGGGTGCCCAGCAATCGCTCCTCCGCTTCCTTGGTCATAACCAGCAGGGTGATTCGCCGGTTGGTCGGGGCGGTAGGATTGTCGGGCTCCAGCGGTAGGCTCGAGCCCATGCCCACCACGCGGGCCAGTTTTTCTTCTGGCATGCCGGCGGCCATCAATTCGCGGCGGGTGGCGTTGGCGCGGTCGGCGGACAACTCCCAATTACTGTAGCCCCGGGCGGCGTTGCCGTAACCCTGGCGGTCGGTGTGTCCGTCCAGGCTGATTTTGTTCTCAACGTCCATTAAAGCGATGCCAATTTCGCGCAGCAAGTCCCGCATATAGGGTTTTACGCTGGCGCTGCCGCTATCAAACATGGGGCGCTTCTGGTCGTCCACGATCTGGATTTGCAGCCCGTCCGGCGTGAACTGGAGCTTGATCTGGGAACTGAACTCCGCCAGTTTGGCGTTGTTGGAGATGGCTGCTGCGATTTTGGTGCTCAAGGTGGACAGTCTGCGCGAGTCGGCTTTGGCTTCGGACTGGCGGAATTGCTCCGTGGCAACCCGTTTGGATCGCTTTTCATCGCTGTCGGTTTTCGAGGTCTGGCCGGCGGTTTGTGTGATGTCGTTACCGCCGCCACTGATCAGGCTGTTGCTGGATCCGGCACCGGCTCCGCCTTGCATGGCCACCTTCAAGGGAGACTGAAAATAGTCAGAAATGCCTTTTTTGTCACCCTCGGTGGTGCTGCCGAGCAGCCACATCAGCAAGAAGAACGCCATCATGGCGGTTACGAAGTCAGCGTAAGCAATTTTCCAGGCACCACCATGCGAAGCGTGACCAGACTTCTTGATCCGCTTGATGATGATTGGCTGTAGCTTTTTTGCGTCCCCCGCCATGGTCTGACTCTCAGGGCCTTATTTTTTCTTCACGAAGGCTTCAAGTTCCGTGAAGGTTGGGCGTTCGGTCGAATACAAGACTTTGCGGCCGAACTCAATGGCGGTCGACGGGTTGTAGCCCTGCATGCTCGCGAGCAGGGTGGTCTTGATGCACTGCAACTCTTTGCTGCCTTCCTCGACCTTTTGCTCCAGCAAACCGGCCAGCGGCTCGGCGAACGCGTACGCCAGCAAAATCCCCAGGAAGGTACCGACCAGAGCGGAGCCGATCATGCCGCCCAGCACGGCAGGCGGTTGGCCCACCGAGCCCATGGTGTTCACCACACCCAGCACCGCAGCCACAATACCGAATGCCGGCAAACCGCCGGCAACGCGCTGAATGGCTGCCACGGCGGCATGTTCTTCGTGGTGGTGGGTTTCAATTTCGCTGTCCATCAGCGACTCAATTTCGTGGGCGTTCAGGTTGCCCGACACCATCATGCGCAGGTAATCGGTGATGAACTCGACCACATGGTGGTCATGGCCGACGGTGGGGTACTTTTTGAAAATCGCCGACTCGTGGGGGTTTTCCACGTCGCCTTCAATCGCCATCAGGCCCTCTTTGCGGGCCTTTTGCAAAATGTCGAACAACAACGCCATCAGGTCCATATACCGGGCCTTGCTGTATTTGCTGCCCTTGAAGCACGCACCCAGTCCCTTGAGCGTTGCCTTGACGACCTTCATCTGGTTATTGGCCAGAAAGGCGCCAACCGTCGCGCCACCGATGGTGAGCATCTCCCAAGGAAGTGCTTTCAAGATGACGCTAATGTTTCCGCCGTGAATAATGAACACGCCGAAAACGCACCCTAAGCAAACTAACCAGCCAACGATTACGAACATAGTGGCATTGTGACAGCAGGGTTTGGGGACCCAAGGGTTGAATAGAGTGGCTTTTTAGGGCCTCTAGTCATCATATCGTCCCCGCGGGGCGGCACTTGAATTCAGTGCAGCAAAATGCCGCCGCTGGTGGCGCCTTTGCCGGCGCGTGCGGGTGGGGAGCACAGGCCGCATTCAAAGTGGCGGCTGTTCTCGTAGGCCTCGCTGACGAAATGACCGCCGCACTTGGAGCACTTGGTCATGGACAGCATGTTGTTGTCAATGAACTTCACCAGGCGCCAGGCGCGGGTGATGGACAGCAGGGGCT